>VYKS01000170.1_pt1 | contig 49896 bp, 53 predicted proteins | sample 5114511 | NCBI WGS metagenome assembly VYKS01 (sample SAMN12291795, study PRJNA351875) | freshwater metagenome | isolation source: freshwater lake | place: USA: Michigan, Gull Lake | collected 2011-07-05 | reverse complement strand
AAAATCACAGAAATACTCTTGCTTGTAGATGTAATTGGCAGTTTACTACTGAAGATGCGCGGATTAAATTAACCCGCCTCTATCCAGTAATTGACGCTTGACGCTCTACTAGAATCTCTAGAGGAGTAAAATCAAAGTAGCCCTAATGAATAAAAGGATGAATAGAAGGCTATGACTACAGTATTAAGCCCAACATCTAGTCCAACATTTGACCAAACACTTTTAAGAAGGCATAAGCTTACCTGTCAGCAATATCATCTCATGGCAGAGTCAGGAGTTTTGAGTCCAAGAGATCGCACAGAATTGATTCGTGGAGAAATTATTGATATGTCACCGATTGGCACAAAACATAATGCCTGTATTGCTCGACTTACTGATACATTTTTTACAAAACTCCATGGTCAGGCAATTATCTGGGTGCAAAGTTCCCTACGCCTAGACCCACATTCTGAACCCCAGCCCGATCTGGTATTGCTAAAGCCATGCCTTGATTTTTATGAAGAAGAATTACCAAAGCCCAGCGATGTTTTGTTGATCATAGAAGTTGCAGATAGCACTATTAGCTATGACCGTGATGTTAAAGTTCCTCTTTATGCTGAAGCTGGAATTGGGGAATTTTGGCTAGTAGATCTCAATCACCGCACCCTTACTAGCTATACTTCACCCGCCGCAGATGGTTATGCTAACTCGCACCGCTACAGCTCAAGCGAATCTATTCCGATTTTGGCATTTCCCGATCTGGAGATTCCTTGGGCAAATGTCTTTGGTCAGAATTAAATCCGAATTGAACTATCCAAAATTAATTTGTGAGTAAGATAGTAGATACAGTTAATTTTGAATGTAGATATGAAAGCTGCAATTGATAGTTTGCCGATATTAGCGATCGCTCCCAGTCAAGTAATTAGAGGACGAAGCGTAGTTAATAATTTGGCGGATTACTTATTAAAGAGTGGAGCCCAATGGGGAAAATCCGCTTTAGTAATTTCAGGTGAGAAATCTAGGGCTTGCTTAAAATCTGCTTTGGATCAAACTAAGTTGAAAGTTCACTATCCAGATCCCATTCATAACTGTACGGTCGCTAATCTCAATTATTTACAGGCAGAAATTCAAAAAACTCAGCCCAATATGATCATTGGCGTAGGCGGCGGAAAGGTTCTAGACTGCGCTAAGTTAATCGCCCATCAGCATAATTTACCCATAGTTACGATCCCCACAACGGCGGCTACCTGTGCAGCTTGGACGGCTTTGAGTAATGTTTACACAGATGAAGGAGCCTTTAGTTACGATGTGACCCTAAGCCACTGTCCCGAATTATTAATAGTTGATTACGATCTAATTGCCACTGCGCCCAAACGGACTTTAATTTCAGGAATTGGGGATGCGATCGCAAAATGGTATGAAGCCTCAGTTAGTAGTGGAAATAGCGATCGAACTTTAGTGATTGCGGCGGTGCAAGAAGCCCGAATTTTAAGGGATATCCTATTTCAAAAATCTGCCGAAGCCATCCAAAATCCCGAAAGTCCCGCATGGCAAGAAGTTGTTGATGCTACGGTGTGTCTGGCTGGAGTCATCGGCGGAATTGGAGGAGCGCAATGTCGGACTGTTGCTGCCCACGCCGTGCATAATGGCTTAACTCATTTGCCCCAAGCCCACGGGACTTTACATGGTGAAAAGGTCGCCTACGGAATTTTAGTGCAGTTACGCCTAGAAGAGTTTCAAGGAAATCAACTTGCCGCCACCGCCCGTCAACAACTTTTAAAGTTTTATAGTGAGATTGGACTACCGCAAAGTTTAGCTGATTTAGGTTTGGGGGATATTACGCTCAAGGAATTAGAAACTGTAGCAGCGATCGCTTGTAAATCAGGTTCGGACTTACATAATTTGCCCTTCTTTGTCCATGAGCATCAGCTAATTGCGGCAATGGTCTCCACTACTGTCCCGCTTGTAACTGTTTAATAAGCAAGTCAAAGCTGTCATAACTAAAGGTTTATGCCCCCTAGACTCCAACCTTGACCCACTAAGGGGGGTGAATAATTACTTATTTTGATTAGTTGGAGGATTTGAGTCTGGCTGGAGCCATGTTTTAAGCTGGGTGAATTGGGTAATGGCGATCGCTCCTAATATTAAAACTCCAATTCCCATAGCTACCAATCTTAGATCTAGCGATCGGCTAGGAGTTTTAACGTCTGGTTCTACTTCAGGAACATCTGTAACTTCTAAGGGAAGATCCTCACCAAAGAAAGCTTGAAACTGATCGGATTCGCCGATTGGGACTGTATCTTCTTGTTCAGGAATATCATCTTGTTCAAGAATATCATTTAGGGATGAGCTAAGTTGGCATCGCATTAGAGCGATCGTGACGTTATCATGGCCATTGCGTTCATTTGCCTGACTAATGAGATTGGTTACAGATTGGTCGAGGGGGAGATTGCTGGTTAAAATCGGACGGATATGAAAGTTCATCATTTCTTCCACACGATCGTAATCACTTAGCCCATCCGAACAAAGCAAAAGTAAGCAATCTTCATCTAAAGGCAACCTTTGAATGCGGGGATATAAACCCTCCGAGGCACGAGTTCCTAGAGCCTGAATTAACGAACCACCATCAACTCGTTGGGCAGCAGATGCATGGAAACTATAGCCCAAGATCACATCACGGGTAGAAACATCATCATCGACCGTAACTTGATCATAACTTTCACCATGAACCCAGTAAAGGCGGCTATCGCCCACATTCACAATATAGACCTCCTTAGGGTGAGGAATTACAGCCATAACCAAGGTTGTACCCATGCGCTGTTGAGCTTGTCTATGGTGCTGATCGTTGAGGGCAACAATTTGAGCATTGGCGGCACGGGTGACTTGATCGAGCTTTTGCATAAACTGCTGCGGATTAAATGGCTCGGTACTATTTTCAAGTTCTGAAAGTACCACCTCTAGTCCATCTTCGATAATTTTGATTGCAATCCCACTAGCAATTTCTCCACCCTCATGTCCGCCTAATCCATCACAAATTATGGCAAGTTTGTTGCATAGAACCTTGGACTGCTGCGATCGCTTTTGACGGTCAGGGGGGGGATAACAGTTATCTTCATTATGATCTCGTCTGGGACCTTTGTCGGTACCGCTAGCAATGCGAACATTAATAGGTAGAGATTCTGACTGCTTAGTGGCTAGTTGATCTAAATAAGCGATCGCTTGGGTTAAATCAAACTCGCCTCGAATTAAGCCAAAACAAAAGTCGGCTAAATCATCACTAATTTCAGGTTTAGCATTTTCTAACCAATCGATCCACACACTGCCTATATCAGACAGCTTAAATTCATCTTCATCCTCATCTACGATTAGCTCTAAGACCCGAATCCAAGGACCAAAAACCCTAATTGCCTCTGGATCGATCAATGTCCTCACCATGCCAACATCAATCAATGGCTGCCATAGTTGCAACATTTGCCCCATCAGATTCACTTGCCGAATGGCTGAAGCATTAACCCAGCTATCTTTAATATTCGGGTAGAGCTTTCCTTCCTGCGAAATTGGAGCCCGATCAAGGAGTAACAATTCTTGGGCTTCTTCTCCTTCTCCAACTTTAACTAATCCATAGGGTCTAGGAAAATGCAATGGCAACCGAGACAGTTTTAGATAGGCAGAGATATAGGGAGGGACTTCATCGGGAATTTCAGGAAATTTGAATATTTGGGTATCCGAAATAATTTGGGACTCGACCACACGATAGCGATCGCACAGAAGAGAGCCAGCAGGGAAATTTTCCTTAGAAAGCCCTACCGCCCAAAGATAACGTTGACTAATAAAAGTGGACTGATCGTCTTTAAGCATTTGTGCAATTCAGCGTGACATAAGATTTTGCTGTTCATTAGGCTTAGTTGTCAATAATCTCAATGAATTAGCTCTTAACTTTGTAATCCCTTAACTTTGTAATATTTAAGACTCTAAAACTACTTTTCTCAAATCAAGCTTTATTAGAGCAACTGGGGCATCATTTAAATAGAGATCTTGAGTTACTATTAAATTATATTAACGATCGCCATAAATAAAAATATAGGAATTTCAAACCATGAGTCGTGTAGGTGTTTTACTTTTGAACTTGGGGGGGCCAGAAAAGCTGGAGGACGTGTACCTATTTCTATACAACCTATTTTCTGATCCTGATTTGATCCGTTTACCCTTTGCATTTTTACAAAAACCACTTGCTACCCTAATTGCTGCCACTAGAGCCCCAGTTTCCCAAGAAAATTACAAAGCGATCGGTGGTAAATCTCCCCTCCGCCAACTCACGGAAGAGCAAGCTGAATCTATTGAAAATGCCCTCCAACGCCAAGGACTAAATGCCAAGGTTTATGTGGGTATGCGCTATTGGAATCCTTTCACCGAAGAGGCGATCGCCCAGATTAAAAAAGATGGAATTACTAAGCTGGTGATCCTGCCCCTTTATCCACAGTTTTCCATAAGTACTACTGGCTCTAGTTTGAAATTAATTGATAAGTTATGGAAGCAAGATCCCGCATTAAAATCTATTGAAAGAATCGTGGTAAGGTCTTGGTACGATCGCCCAGGCTACTTAAAAGCCATGGCAGAGTTGATTGAGACTAAAATCATATCCTTTGCCGATCCAGATAAAGTGCATATTTTCTTTAGTGCCCACGGTGTTCCCCAAAAGTATGTCACCGAGTATGGCGATTCTTACCAAATCGAAATCGAAAACTGTGTCGATCTAGTCATGCAATCTTTACGCAAAATCTACCATCGCTATAATGCCCATTCCTTGGCATACCAAAGCCGTGTGGGTCCTGTGCAGTGGTTGCAGCCCTATACTGAGAAGGCGATCGCCCAGTTAGCCAAACGGGGAGTTGACGATCTATTAGTTGTTCCCATTAGCTTTATCTCTGAGCATATCGAAACCTTACAGGAAATTGACATTGAGTACCGAGAAGTAGCTGAAATCGCAGGCATTCATAATTTTGCTCGAGTTCCTGCCCTAAATAGCCATCCTGTATTTATTAACGACTTGGCTGAACTGATCTTAAAATCCCTAGAATCCTTAGAAACCCCTGCATCTTTAACTGGAGTTTCTTAATTTAGTATGGCGATCGCCCAGATAATTTACTTGAGTTCCTTGAGTTCTTAAAATCATTTGGGGTAAGACTGTCGTATCTGTTAGTCGGGATCTTATTTAAACCCAACTCCCTTATTTTGATATTGCCGTCGGGTGCCACTCCATAGTAATTTTTCTCTGAGGGCTTGATAAAAAGAATAATTTTCCCTCAGGATCACAAATCTAGCCCTGTGGGTTGCCATGGAAATATCCACTCTTTGCCCAGGTAAGATTGATCTAGCTAATACCCCATCCGTCCATAACTTGATGCTTGGGTCATCAGCTAGACTCCAAATACTAACCATCAGCTTAGGCGGTAAAACTATAGTCCGGCTAGATAAACTCATGGCACAAATCGGCGTAATTACGATCGCTTCCATTCCAGGATGTAAAATTGGTCCATTGGCAGCCACCACATAGGAAGTCGAACCTGTGGGCGTAGCAATAATTAAGCCATCTCCATGGTATTGATCGACAATTTCCCCATCAATTTCCAATTCTAAAGTGGCGGTAATCATGCGATCTGGCGAGGCAGGCTTTACACACATTTCATTTAAGCCAAAAAAATAATGTCTAGACTGTGCTTCATTCCCCCCTATATCCACCACCTGAGCCTGAAGCATCATTCTTGTTTCAATGGCATAGCGATCGTTCAGTAATCTTTCCCACACCTGCTGCGTGTCTTCAAAATCTTCTGCGGCTTGGGTTAAAAACCCTAAATGTCCGCCAGTATTAATCGCCAAAATTGGTACCGACTGAGCTGCCAGATACCTCGCTGCCCCCAGAGTTGAACCATCTCCTCCCAAAATTAGAGCCAGATCAATATCCCGCATTGACTCTAGAAAAACAGGATAGGGATTATCATAAACTCCACTAGGTCCCATTAATACATGACATCCAAGGGCTTCTAGTTCTCGGCTACAACGCTCTGCCCAAGTGTGGCTGACACTGTTGTCGGCTTTATAGGCAATGACGACTTTACGCAGTTTCACAAATTTTGTTATTCATTAATTTGAAATCTAACACTACCAATTTTTTACTAATAGGTTTAGCTTAAACCCTAAAGAAGTCCCAAAATAATTAAATAACGTGAGGTCGAGATCAGAAAACTTTCAAACTTTTGCATGAACACGCCTAAATCACCCAATACTGGGAGACTTTGAAGATATAAACTAAAATTACTAAAGAGATTATTAAAATGTTGGATATCCCCTTTTTTTAAAAAATGGCAAAATGGCACAACTAGAAAAACTCTTAAAACTTGCCGAAGATGAATTGATAGAGTACAGTTCCAAAGCCCGCAAGATTGAAAAATTACGGCGTAAAATTGGCTTAACTGTGACCAAAGCTCAGCGCCAAGAGGTTCAAGCCGAACTAATAGCAGAAATGCAACCTAATAGTATTAAACAATTGGTGGCAGATCAAAGGCAAAGTGTAGCTCTACCATTTTGGGGAATTGCTGGCTTGGGATTACTGCTCTCGATCTCTTTGAATGAACCTCTAGGACTATTTGCGGCATTAGGGGGAACTATTGGAGCGATCGCCATCCAAAAATGGGGATGGGAACTACAGGCTAAACTCTTACTATTAGAAACATTTGCCGAAATCGATGCTTTATCTAACTAGATTAGTTAAATTAAACCTATGGAAGAACAATTAATCCTAGTAGATCAAAGCGATCGCCAAATCGGAATCGCCGAAAAAATGTGGGTACATCAACAAGGAAAACTCCACAGAGCATTTTCGATATTTGTGATGAACTCCCAAGGACAACTATTGCTCCAAAAACGGGCGATCGGTAAATATCATTCAGGCGGACTCTGGACTAATACCTGTTGTAGTCATCCTCGACCCAATGAATCTATAATTTCTGCAAGCAATCGGCGCCTCCTAGAAGAAATGGGATTTAGTTGCCAACTTACCGAAATCTTTAGTTTTATTTACCAGTCCCCACTCGACCATGACCTAATTGAGTATGAATACGATCATGTACTTTTAGGAAAATTTGACGGTGAGCCAACCTTAAATCCACTGGAAGCAGAAGCTTGGAAATGGATTGACCTAGATAGGTTAGAATCCGAGCTAATCACTCATCCTAATCTTTATACTTTTTGGCTAAAAGCTTGTTTTGATAAATTCTTAGACTACCTAGAAAAAATTCCAGCTTCTACTAGCTGCTAGAAGTATAAGCCTTAAAAATTGGGGCTTAAGAATTTTCTCAATATTCTAAAATTTATTGTAAATTTATTGTAAATTTAAGGCACAAAGTTCTGACTAGCTATGAAAATTTCTCAACTAATGAAAACTAACCCCCCCCAAAGATACTTAATCGCATTAGTAGGATTATCTTTAGCTTCCTGTGGGACTCCACCCCAAGCAGTAGTCAGACCATTACCAGTACCAATCTCCACCTTAGAAGCTGGCATAGTCACTGATAGTTCTGATTACGTAGCAAACTTGCAATCACGGCAGTCCATAACCTTACAGCCCCGCATTAATGGCTATGTCAAAGAAATCTATGTCAAGGCAGGAGATTCTGTCTTAGCTGGTACCCCAATTTTAAGGATAGACTCCAACCAACAACAAGCCGTCGTCCAACAAGCCTCAGCCTCTCTGGCAACATCACAGGCAGAACTCCAAAGTGCAAAAGCTACCTTAAATCAATTGATTGCTAACAAAGAATCAGTTGTATCTAGTGTGGAATTTAACCAGACTGAATTTAAACGATTCTCCCAACTCACTTCAGAAGGAGCAGCAACAAAGCAAAGATTGGACGAGACTGCTAATAACTTAAGAAATGCCAAGTCTCAGCTAGGGCAAACTATGGCTCAAATTGCTGCACAACAAGCAAATATTGATAGTGCCAAAATGCGGATTGAACAATCTTCAGCAAGTGTTACCCAAGCACAAGTACAGCTAGATTTTTATACGGTAAATGCTCCCTTTGCTGGAACAATTGGTACACTTCCCATTAAGGTTGGGGATATTGTCAATAGTACTACCGCGCTAACAACAATAACTCAAAACCAATTGCTCGAAGTTCAGATCGCTGTACCCGTGGAGAAGGCTCCTCGTTTAAGAATGGGTATGACGATGCAATTACTCAATGAACAAGATCAGCCCATAACCGATAGCAAGGTATCATTTATCTCCCCTAGTATTAATCAACAATCCCAATCAGTTTTAGTCAAGGCTAATTTTAATAACGATCGCAATCAACTACGGGTAAATCAATTTGTAAGAGCCAGACTAGTATGGGCTAGCAAACCTGGAATCCTGGTGCCGACTACGGCTATATCTCGTCTAGGCGGACAGGACTTTATCTTTGTTGCAGAAAATAAAGGTAAAGATGGACAACTAATCGCCACCCAAAAAACTATTACCCTAGGCAGAATTAAGGGAAATAAGCAAGAAGTGCTAAATGGGCTAGAGGTCAATGACAAAATTGTAGTCTCTGGACTTGCCCGCCTCCGAGATGGTGTTCCGATCGCCCGTGAAGGGGGAAGTTGATATAACCTGATTTAACTTTTAAGACCAATCAGATCAATTGTTGAGCAATACAAATGGTATTTTCTCAGTTCCGTTCTCAATATCCCCAAGGTAGCATCATTACGGAGATGCTCTCTAAAGTTGATGGGCTTCATACTTTTAGAGTCACCATTAAAGATAATGATATTGTTCTGAGCACTGCAACATCTGCTGATTCTGATCTTGAGACTGCTGAGGATAGAGCCATCAAGAGAGCTTTAACCATAGTTGGGATTACCTTTGAAAGTAGCTATGGTATTCAAGCAACTCTTATGCCTCAAATTACCCAACCTGCTCTAAAACCGCCAATCAATTCTGTGGATCATTTTATTGAACCCATGGGTGGATCGATAGGTGAGCCAATTAGCTATGAATCTAGTGAAAAATATAGCGAAAAATATGAAGAGGAAGTCTCGGTAAAGCCAAAGAAGTCTGTGCCATTTAAACAGGAACCGATTGACCTCTCCAACCAGCTATCGCAAATTATGGTGGAGATGGAAAGAATTGGCTGGACTAAACAGCAGGGCAAAGATCACCTCCAGAGCAAGTATAAAAAGAACTCCCGTGATCAGCTGAGTGCCACTGAAGTATTTGATTTTTTGGCATATCTTAAATCTCAATCTGATACTTTTTAACAGAAGTAATCTAACCTCAGTTCAAGATCAGAAAACCTAACTAAACGGAATCATAAAAAGGATCAGATCAGAATTGCGATCGCCCAAGATCCAGCCTTTAACTTCTACTATGCATAAGAGTATTCCTGAAGATATTCACGGACTGTATTTTGGTGGCGGATTTCCTGAAGTCTTTGCTAGGCAATTAACCGAAAATTTATCAGCCCGAGCATCTGTAAAAGCGGCAACGCTATCAAGTTCATGCTTCCTATTTACACCTGCATTTTGGCGCACAACCCCAGCTAGTAGAGAGGTTTTTAGATTGTTGCTTGAACCCACTTGCGAAATTCTTTTCTGGCATCACTCATCATTAAATTAGAACCACGATTCAAGATCGCTGATATTCCTGAAATTATCGAAATCTGAGGGAACACTGAACTAGTCTTAGATTCGCTATATTCACCATCATTAAGAATGAAAATAACGAGTTTTCCATTCCGATGTTGCCAGATTTCAGGAACTCCTAAAGCCTTATAAGCATTAACTTGAGTGCGAGACGTAAGATCGATTTCTATAGCCAAATCGGGCGGTGGATCAATGGTCAGATCCAAGGGTTTAATCCCAGTCACAGCTCGGCAGTTTTTGATATAAAAGCAATCATCAGGTTCAATTCCTGCCAGCATACTCTCTTTTTTAAAAGTAGATGAACCTAACGATTCCCAGTCTAAATCAAGTTCTTCCAGTAAAATTTTCAAAAAATCACTAATCAATACCTTATAACGTTCATGTTCTGGTAACGGCATCCTAATTTCTAAGTCTCCATTCTGATAGGCAATGCGTGTGGCTCTTTTTTCTCCTAATTCGATTAAAATCTGCTCAAATTCCTGCCAATTAATATCACGCAGATATACCCTTTGTCCTGCTTGAACTTCCAAATGGCTGATAAATGTTGTAAATGTTGGAGTTGATATTGACGCAACCATAGTTTTTAGCTCTAGTTTTAATCTGATTTTGATCTTACTGCTTCTTATTCCTTATCTTATTCCTTAAATTAGGTGAGGAATTTATACTTTAGGCATGTGAAGTAGAATTAAAAAATATGGAGATCGATCAAATCATGAGATTTTCCAATCATCTGAAGCAACCCTGATTAAATTTTTACATTTCTGGGAGCTAGAGTTTAGCAACCACTTGAAACCTTAAAAATCTTGGACTTTAGCAGATTTAGGAAATTATTGTCCTATAATCAAAACTCACAACAGATTTGTACAACATTTGAATAAACAGATGGCAGATTGGCAAGAAATTTCTGGCGGGGTTACGGCAGCAAAAGGTTATCGAGCCTCTGGGATTACAGCAGGGTTAAAGCCTTCGGGGGCTCCAGACTTAGCATTAATAGTTAGTGATGTGGGGGCGATCGCCGCAGGAGTATTTACGACATCTTGTGTAAGGGCAGCTTGTGTGGACTTTAACCGTCAGGTCTTAGAATCTGGAGCTATGGTTAAGGCTATTCTCTGTAATGCAGGTCAAGCTAATGCCAGTACAGGCGAGGAAGGCTGGCGTAATGCCGTAGAAACTGCTCAACTTGTACAAACCAGCCTAGGGACAGAAGAGGCAGTATTAGTAGCATCTACGGGTGTAATTGGACGACAGCTCCGCATGGATTTAATTCGTCCTGCCATTCCCCAAGTCGTAGCTGCTTTATCTGTAGACGGGGGAGATGCTGCTGCCAAAGCAATTATTACTACGGATTTAGTCACCAAAGCGATCGCCCTTGAAGCTGATTTTGATGGTATCCCTGTCCGCATTGGTGGGATCTCTAAGGGTTCAGGCATGATCCATCCGAATATGGCAACCATGCTGGGTTTTGTCACCTGTGATGCGGCAGTAGCTCCAACTCTCTGGCAAGAAATGGTGAGTCGAGCTTGCGATCGCAGTTTTAATCAAATTACTGTCGATGGCGATACCAGTACTAACGATATGCTTTTGGCCCTGAGCAATGGACAATCGGGTACATCAGGGATTATGGAGGCGGATTCGGCAGCAGCCCAAAAACTAGAGGCAATGTTAACTGAGGTCTGTATTTATCTGGCAAAAGCAATCGCCCGTGATGGGGAAGGAGCCACCTGTTTAATTGAAATTACCGTTAGTGGAGCTAATAATCAGGCTGATGCTCGTATAGTTGCCAAGACTATTGCTGGATCATCTTTAGTAAAATCCGCAGTGTTTGGATGCGATCCAAATTGGGGCAGAATAGCAGCGGCAGCGGGGCGATCGGGGGTAATTTTTGATCAAACCTGTTTAGATATTCATTTAGGCGATTTTGTGATGATGTCCCAAGGCACTCCCCAAACCTTTAACCGCGACGCTGCTAGTAGTTATCTCAAAAGCGATACTGTCCAAATTAATGTCAAAATTGGTGATGGGGCTGGAGTTGGGACTGCGTGGGGTTGTGACCTCAGCTATGACTATGTGAAGATTAACGCCGAATACACTACTTGATTACTATTTTTAATATTAAATAACCAAGATGATTCTGGTCATAGATAACTACGATAGCTTTACCTATAACTTAGTCCAGTATTTGGGGGAGTTGCTGCCTAATTTTCCCCATTTAGGTGATGTGGTGGTTAAACGTAATGATGAAATTGCGATCGCCCAAATTAAAGAACTAAATCCCCACGCAATAGTAATCTCCCCTGGACCCGGTCGCCCCGAAGAAGCAGGAGTATCTTTGGATGTGATTCGCGATCTGGGGGCATCGATCCCAATTTTAGGTGTATGTTTGGGACATCAAAGTATGGGCTTAATGTATGGTGGTGAAGTCATCCGTGCGCCTTATCTTATGCATGGTAAGACCTCTCAGATCTATCACAAAAATACGGGAATACTTGAGGGGCTTGATAATCCTTTTATTGCTACTCGCTATCACAGTTTAGTCATCGATCCTGAGCATTGCCCTGAGGTTTTAGAAATCACCGCATGGACAGATGACAATATTATTATGGCGGTACGTCATCGAGATTATCCCCACGTTCAAGGCGTTCAGTTTCATCCAGAAAGTATTCTGACAACTTCAGGCAAAAAGCTCCTGAGCAACTTCTTAAGCGGTGTTTCTCCTAATTAATTCACAAACGGCTATGTCTATTGGCGGATTTCCCAGCTAATTTTCAGGTAGTGGAATCAAAGATAGGAGATCTCAATCAATCCCGAACCCAGCCCTTTCAATATCTTCTCGGATTCCCCAAAGTATTAATATTTAGACTGAATTGGAAATAGTTTAGCGTACCCGTCTGGATTTTGAGGGCGGTAAGCGTTTCATCTTGGTGCGAAAAAATTTCCGCCCACTCACATTATTTGCCCATATTGCCACCCTATCCCAGATATTTTCTGAGATATAGCGGTTAGCAAGGCTAGAAAGTGCAATCACAAGTGCGATCGGAAAGATAGTATTAGTATCTCGATTCCCAACTAATAGTAAAAGACTAGAAGTGATTAGACTTGTAACCAAAAAAAACTGAAATTTGGTCATAGATGTAAGTTATGAAGGGTATTTAGTTGAATTTTAACTTAGTTAGCTTAATTTATGGTGCAGGTAGTACCACTATTAGCAATAGACAAGATTTTTTTTGTGGCTATAACTCCTACACCTTGCCATGCTTGAACCATAGCTGTAGCGATCGCCTCAATATTACTAGGATGCCCAAGAGCTAAAAGTGTAGGTCCTGCCCCACTGATGACCACACCGTAGGCTCCATAAGCGATCGCCGCTTTTTCCACATCTTTAATACCAATAATTAACTCCTCTCTATAGGGTTGATGCAGCCGATCCTGAAGAGCAGTTTGCAGCCATTGGGGATTACCCACAGTTAGGGCTTGAGTTAGTAGAGCCAAGTGAGAAGCATTAAAAATAGCATCAGCCATTGGGACTGCTTGAGGTAAGACGGCTCTGGCTTTGGCTGTGGACAGCTCAAAATCGGGAATTGCTATAGCGATCGCTATTTCTGGATGCCAAACAATAGGACAAATCTCCCAACCCCCATCCAACCTTGTTGCCGATAACTGACAGCCCCCAAGCATAGCCGCTGCCACATTGTCAGGATGTCCTTCAATGGCGATCGCTAAGTTTAAAAGTTGTTTTTGCGAGCAAGGTGAACCCGCTAATAAATTTGCCCCCACAATCCCGCCCACAATGCAAGTTGCCGAACTACCTAATCCCCTCGCCATCGGAATATTTGCTTCAATATTTAAGAATAAAGGCGGAACTGGGCGATCGATATACTCGTAAAACTTAACCAGACTGGTATAGATTAGATTGGTTTCATCTTTAGAAACTTCTTTGCCATATAGCCCTGATGTCTTGATTTGGAGATCCTGTAGCTCTGAAGCAAGAGCGAATTCAAACTTATTATATAAATTTAAAGCGGCTCCGAGGCAATCAAAACCAGCCCCAAGATTTCCAGTGGTGGCGGGTACTGCAACAGCAAAAGAAGTCATCTATTTTTGGTTTAGGTAAGGTTTAGGGCGTAAATAGGTTTTGATTATATTACTTTCTGGCTGCGATTACTGCATTGGGGCTAATCCCAACTGGGCAAACATTTTGGCATCTTGATCCAAACTGGGGTTAGTGGTGGTCAAAAGTTTTTCACTACTAAAAATAGAATTTGCTCCTGCTAAGAAACATAAGGCTTGATCGCTCACGCTTAATTCATGACGACCCGCAGAAAGTCGAACCATGGCTTTTGGCATTAAAATTCGAGCTGTGGCGATCATTCTTACTAAAATAATCGGATCAACATTAGGTAAATTTCCCAACGGAGTTCCTGCAACTGGAGAAAGCGCATTAATAGGCACAGAGTCGGGCTGAGGATCGAGATTTGCCAAGGTATGCAGTAATTCAATGCGATCGCTTTCTGACTCTCCCATCCCCACAATGCCACCACAACAAACTTGAATCCCTGCGGCTGCGACATTTTTAATGGTTTCTAGGCGATCGTTATAGGTTCTGGTACTGATAATTTCGGGATAAAAATTTTCCGATGTATCTAAATTGTGATTATAAGCAGTTAGCCCCGCTTTTGCTAATCTTTGAGCTTGCTCTAGCTTTAGCATTCCCAAGGTGACACAGGCTTCCATGCCCAGATCTGCGACTCCTTCAACCATCTTCAAAACTTGTTCAAAGTCTTCGCCATCATTTACCTGTCTCCAAGCTGCTCCCATACATAGACGGGTCGAACCGTTTGCCTTGGCCTGTTGAGCTTGACCTAGCACTTCTTCTACAGATAAAAGTCCATACTCAGAAATATCTGCTTTATACCTTGCGCTCTGAGGACAATATTTGCAATCTTCAGGACAATGCCCCGACTTAATATTCGATAGAGTACACATCTGCACTGTATTGGCATCATGGTACTGGCGATGGAGGCTCTGAGCCTCAAATATCAGAGTGTTAAGAGGAGTAAAATAAATTTCGGTGACACGCTCTATAGAAATCAAAAAACTTTTCCCTTACTTTGCAGTTTTTACTCTACAACACTTTTACCTCTGTCTTTTAATTAAACTTCATCGCCCTATCAATATCCCGCTTATCTTCCCGTTTCTTCATATCTTCCCGCTTATCATGAAGTTTTTTAGTTCTGACTAGGGCTAAATCAACTTTAATCCATCCATTTTTAGCATGAAGTTTAAGGGGAACTAGAGTTAAACCTCTTTGCTCTACTTGGGCAATAAGTTTGCGAATTTCTTGCTTATGCATCAACAGCTTGCGGGTGCGGGTAGGCTCGTGATTAAAGGTAGCACTAGTAGTTTTGTGGGGGGAAATATACACATTTAATAATAGAATTTCGCCCTTACGCACAATTCCGTAGGCATCACGTAAATTTGCCAAGCCTGCTCTAATGGATTTGACTTCGGTTCCAGCGAGTTCGATTCCCGCTTCATAGACCTCTAAAATCTCGTAGTTGAATCTAGCTTGGCGATTATCTGCAAATATATGATTGTATGCGCTCATTAAACCATTTTAGACTAAGCTAGGCTAGTTTCCAGCAGTTGCCATGCCTTGCTACCCACAAAAGCCTGATTTACAAGTTCAGACATTTTTTGGCAGTGGTTTCCCAGTCTTAAGGGTAACTCACCATTTTTAGTAATGCAAGTCAGCTTAATAGAGTTGTCTTTAAGGGATGGCTGGTGAATTAATACCTCGACTGTAACTAACTTGGAGAAGCTAACCTTACCTGATTTTTCTTGAGCCATAATATAATCGGCAGTGACATAGTTGACAGATAAACTACAAGTACTAAGAAGGTTGGCAACGGCATCATGAATAGCTTCTGGGTCAGTTACAACCACATAGTTTTGAGTATATCTAGCCATGCAAATAAGATTAGTGACGAACTCTTACAGGAATCGGGATCATATCGGGTTCAGGCTCTCTACCTTTTAGCTGATCTAATAAGGCATCTAGCACTCTGTTAAATATATCACCTAACTTTTCCAAAACTTTTTTTATGGATTTCATACTAATATCCCCTTCAAAGCACTACTAGATTTTATATTGATTTTAATAAATGTAACTATACTTAACAAAATTGTAAAATTACTTAACTAAATCATAACAAATCTTTGTCTAAGTTGGTCTAAAGCAGAATAAACACTTACCATTCTGATCCAAGCCCGATCGCGATTGGGATTAAACTTATAAGCGATCGCCTCGACATTACCTTCAGGATCGGCGATCGCTACGTAAACTAAGCCCACAGGCTTATCGATCGATCCCCCCCCAGGTCCAGCAATCCCTGTGATACTAATAGCCCAGTCACTTTGCAATAAATGCTTAACACCCACCGCCATTTGTTTTGCCACTTCTGCGCTCACCGCTCCATATTCTTCTAAATCAGCTTTGGATACTTTGAGAACTTGGGTTTTAACTTCATTGCTATAGCTAATTACACCACCCAAAAAATAAGTAGAACTGCCTGCTACCGCCGTAATTGCTTCCCCTAGCCATCCACCTGTGCAGGATTCAGCTATAGCCAGAGTTTGATTATGCGTTTTTAAATAATTACCAACCACATCAGCCAAGGTGTCATCATCTACACCGTAGCAATATTTTCCCGTGATTTGGCGAATTTCTGCTTCTATGGGAGTAATTAAAGCTTGAGCTGCTTCTTTGGTTTCGGCACGGGCGGTAATGCGTAATCTAGCTTGTCCGTAGTTGGCGTAAGGAGCAACCGTAGGATTGGTAAGAGCAAAATAGGAATTTACTTGTTCCGCTAGGGCTGATTCGGGGATGCCCCAATATAGTAATACCTTGGAATAAAAAGTTTCTTTTACCCAACCCTGCGATCGCAAAACAGGAATCGCATATTGCTCCCACATGGGATACAGTTCACTGGGTACACCGGGAAAAGTTAAAATCATTAAACCTGCTTTCGGCTGCCAGATCATACCTGGGGCAGTGCCTACGGGATTAGTTAAGATTTCTGCGCCTTGGGGAAGGAGGGCTTGTTTACGATTATTAGCAGTAATTGTTTTGCCTGCATATTTTTGTTGAATATCTGCCCAGATTTGGGGATGCTCAATTAGGGGTATAGCAAAAAAGTCAGCGATTGATTTTGTCGTTAGATCATCGGGAGTTGGACCTAGACCGCCAGTAGTGATAATTAGATTGGAGCGACTGGCAGCGATCGCTAAAACTTTTTGAATGCGCTCGGGATTATCACCAACTACGGTTTGATAAAAATGGGAGATGCCAAGACTTGCTAATTGCTGGGATAGATACTGGGCATTACTGTTCAGGATTTCCCCCAACAGTAGCTCGGTACCTATGCAGATAATTTCAGCACTTTTATTCATTAGCTACTCATCTATTCATCAGCTACTCATCAGAACTTGGTTTTTGATTTAGCTTAAACTTACTCTGACGGAGATTCTAACTTCGGTTTGGGTTTAGGTTTAGGCTTGCTAGAAGTGACCAAAGGAGTAGGTTTATCCTTAGCATCAGGGTCAGGATCGAAGACATCAAAACGGACGACTTGATCGTGGCTATTGCCAGTGGTGGTGAGCAACGTCCGAATGGCTTGGATTGTTCGACCATTTCGCCCAAATATGCGACCTTTTTCTTTAGGGTCAAAGGCGACTCTGATCCAAATGCGATCGCCCTTAGCGTTGGTTTCACAGTCAACCTTAAGTACCTCAGGATTAGCTAACAGAGGTTCCATCAAAAACTTGACTAGGGTAATGTAGTTATGCACTGACTAAATCAAAAATCTTAGCTTTTTCTAAAAGTTTTCTAACTGTGTCAGTAGGTTGCGCTCCCTGTTTAAGGCGAGTGACGATCGCTTCTATTTCTAACCTTACTTCTTTAGTGCGAGGATTATAAAACCCCAATTCTTCGAGGGGACGGGCATCTCGGCGGGTGGTGCTGTTAATGGCAATGATACGGTAGCTGGGCATCCGCTTTTTACCGAAGCGTTTTAGTCTTAGTTTAACCATTTGGCAGATTGATCTAAATTTAATTGCAAGTCTCTTATATTAGCAGATAAATTTTGGGATTTTTAGGAAGGAATTATAAAAAAGCTAAAAAAATGAGATCGTGTTATCGCCCTTACTTCTTTACCATCTGATTAGAACTTTATATAATGAAAAAAGTCTGACAGCGTTATCTGATTAAAAGACAAGTATTAATAAGATGTTAGATTCTGATTATAAAAAACGAATTATCAAAGGTGCGATTCTCAGGCTAGTGGCAGTACTAATTGTCTGGGCTACGTTTTTATATGCGTACTTAGAAGCTGGCTCTACTTGGGTTGGCTTTTTATCCAAATTTATACTCATTACTATGGTTGTAAGTTATATAATTCTTGAAATTATTTCTACTATAAGTGAAGTTAAAAATCTTTAATTCATGATTACAATTTCGCCAGAAATTCGGAAGTTAAGCAGTCTTGCTCTGGTGATTGGCGGATTGGGAGGAATATGTAAGATTTTTTTGCCAGTTATTTTTCCAAATACAGCCCAGATTTTAGAAGCAATTTCCATAGAACAATTAATTGGGATTGGGTTTATCTTTGGGCTTGGCATTCAAAAATATACTGAATCCTTTAGGAAAAAAAGTAAAAATCTAGAAATTTACTCTGAAAAACAAAGACAAATTGATATAGCTTTTAGAAAAGGCTTACTAGATGAAAAAGACTACAAGTATCTCTCAAAACAAGAACTTGGTAAGTATTTGGAATCTAATGATAATGCCCCAAGTGATGAAATTTAGCTGGTGATTGAGTTAAATTTAGTTAATTTGCTGCGGGTTTAGGTGGTTGGGATAATAAAAATTTTGCTTCGGCGGAGCGATCGCTATTTGGATATTCTGTGAGCAATCGAGTTAGATAATTACGATCTTTGGTTAAAAAGTAACTAGAAAATAACAAATCATCAATATAGGTACTATGGCGATCGCTATAGAACTTAGAGAAATGATGAAAATATTTCGGCGCATTCTTGGTTAGGGTTGGGGGATCAGCATGTTTTTAATGGCGGAAATAAACTCACGCTCCAGATAGGGCTTGGTAAAGTAGCTAGAAGCTCCCAGATGCATAGCCAGACGACGATGTTTATCACTACCGCGAGAGGTGAGCATAACCACAGGAGTTTTGTTGAGGTTCGGATTTTGGCGGCGGTGGGTCAAAAACTCAAACCCGTTCATATTTGGCATTTCCACATCACAGATCACCAATTGAATGGTCGTATTCTTTTCTAACTGTTCGATCGCTTCTTGGCCATCCTTTGCTTGCAGCACCCTAAAACCTGCTTTTTGTAAGGTCAAAGCTAGGGTTTGACGCAGGGCAATGGAATCATCCACAATCAGCAGAGTCTCAGATTGGGGTGTAACAATTTTAGGGCTAGGAGTAATGGGAGCAACAAGGTTTATTTGTCCCAAAATCTCTTGACCATCAAGAATGGGAATTAAGCTGCCGTCACCGAGAATTGTACAACCATAGATAAATTTAGGGGGTGAAATAGATGCTCCTAAGGGTTTAATGGCTAATTCTTGTTCTGTAACAAGGCGATCGATTTCTAGGGCAAGGATCTCTTGATTACGGCGAATGATTAGTAGCGGCAAAGCCCAATCACTGGGAGTCGGCACCGATACTAAACTGGAGTTGGGCAAACTTTCGGGTAGCGGACAACGGAAATCTAAAAACTCGGAAAGATGACGAATGGGAATGGTTTGTTCCCGCCATTGCAGCAGCCTTTTGCCTTCAGATACATGAACTTGAGATGATTTGGGTACGACAATTTCTTCAATACTACTAGAAGCGATCGCCACCACACTGGTACCAACTACACAAATTAGTAAATTGGCAATACTCAAAGTCAGAGGAATGCGGAGGGTAAAAGTAGTTCCTTGTCCCCGCTTAAAAGCCACCGATACTGAACCTTTGAGGGATTGAATTTGCGATCGCACCACATCTAAACCCACGCCTCTGCCTGAAAGCTCACTAACTTTGTCAGTTGTGGAAAATCCAGGTTGAAATATTAAATCTAGAAGTTGGGGATCGGTCAGTACCTGGGTATCGGAAATCAGAGTTTGGGAAATTGCCTTGCGGCGAATTTGGTCTAAGTTAATACCCTGTCCATCATCTTTGACCTCAATTACAGTTTGGCTACCTTGATGGTAGGCTCGGATTTCAATCTGTCCACGGGCTGATTTCTCTTGCTCTAAGCGAATATCCGAAGCTTCTATCCCATGATCAAAGGCGTTGCGGAGTAAGTGTTGGAGTGGATCGTAGAGTTTTTCGAGAATAGCCTTATCTACCAAAACTCCAGTCCCGCTTAGTTTTAGATCTACGGGTTTTTTGTACTTACTGGAAAGGTCACGAATATTACGGGGAAAGCGGTTTAGAACTTCACTAAGGGGGAGCATTCTTGCCCAGACCAAATCATCCCTTAGTCGAGTTACGGCTTGGCGTTGCTGTTCTAAGGTTTGGGTAGATTGTCCTGAAAGTAAGGTGACATCTTCTAGAGTTTCTTCAATTTGGGCTAAATCTTCAAGAGCCGCTTGCATTACTCCATAGAGTTCGGTATAGGTATCTAGTTCTAGGGAGTCAAAATCATCTTGGGAATTAATATTAGTTCCATTAGTTTTTGCTCCATTACTTCGATAGCGATCGCTCGACGCAGTTTGGTCAGCCACGGTGCGGAGACGTTGGGTAATCCGTCTGAAGTTATTAAATCGACTTAGAAGTTCTTGAATAATTGCTTGAAGCTGTTCATTTTGCAGAGAAAGAACATTGCGATTAATTACTAGTTCTCCCACCAGATTATTCATTTGCTCTAGGCGATCGAGGTTGATCCGCATGGAAAGCTGAGATTCTGCTGCTGCCGAGGCAACTACCTTAGGTGAGGTGTAACTAAAAGATTTTGCGATTATAGAGGGCTTAATCTTCGGCTCTGCAACTATAGTTTCTGGAATTAAAGTTTCTGGAATTAAAGTTTCTGGAATGAGCGTGGATTCAGATAAATCTTCTAAATTCCCTAAAGAAATATCCCCAAAGACATCATCTAATAAAAGATTATTGCGATCGCCTAGATCCTCTTGGTCTTCTTCTGAACCAAAAACATCATCTAAGTCAAAAAGTGAATTTGGGCTGATGACAGGATCTCCTGATAACTCTGCGGAAACTTGATCAGATACCTCTGAGGGTAAATCTCTAAATAAATCATCTAGGCTGAGTTCAGATTCGGCGATCGCAAAATCATCAAAAACTTGATCGAGATACGGCTCTGCGTCTATGTCATTTACATTAAGGCTAGGAGCATCAGCAAACAATAGATCTAAATCGGATGGTCGATCAGAGAATAAATCATCTAGTTCATCAAATTCAGGTAATGGTGCTTCAGAGTTTGATAGGGCTAATAATTCTGAAGATGGTTTCCCCCCTTGGGTGCGATCGCCTGCTATAACTCCTTGACGGGCTGCTTCAAAATCTTGGATGGCATAGTGAGCAATTTCCGTGACCATACTTGGGTTAGCATCTAAAGCTGCGATCGTGGCATGAGCAATGTCTCCTAAACCTGGCATATTTAAGAGTTCGGCAATACCACTAAATACCTCAGCCTGCGCCCTTAGTTCCCCTGCCACAATATGATCTCGGGGATGATCTAAAATATTACGGAGCGATTCTAGCCCCTCAGCCACGTCTACTTCAAAGATTGATAGGGCAATATCTACACCTAAGTCAATGGAATTCGGCAGTTCGGTTTCTGAGCCTAAAAAGTGACCGAGCTTATCTTCAATGTTGGTCAAAATCGGGGCTGCCACCTCAGCAATGTGATCGGGATCAATATTGCCAGTATCTATTTGCTGATTTAAGCTGAGACGCAATAGATCAAAGGCTTCTAGTAATAGCCCTTCTAGCTCATTGTCAATGATCAGACCTTCGTGGTGCAGAGTCTTAAAAAAGTCTTCGAGGCGATGGGATAGCTGACTAATGACTGGCAATCCGACGCTAGCGGCTCCACCCTTGAGGGAATGGGCAGCCCGCATCATGTTATGAATTTTATTCGTACTCCGTTCTTGGACAAGGTTCACTAACTCTGTCTCAATTATATACAACAATTCAGGTGCTTCTTGGATGAAGAACTGGTAAGCCTGATCCCGAATATCAGCATCAATAGTCATAATTATTAGTACTTGCTATTAAGGGGCATTTAAGGGACATGAATTTAACTAACTTTAAACCTTTCTACGTTTGATTGTAATTGTTTCGCAAGAATCAGTAGTTGCTTAAATCCATCAACCACATGAGTTGCTTCATCGGAGGTAGTATCGGCGATCGCTGCCACTTTATTCATAGCCTTAGTTACAGACTCAGAGGTTTGAGTTTGGGTGACTGCTGCTTGGGCGATCGCTCCGACTAAACTATTAATCTGAGCACTCACAACCGCAATCTTATCTAAACTTTGTCTGGCTGTGTCCACAATTTGTGTACCTGTTTCGGCTTGTTTTGCCCCAATTTGCATAGATATAGCTAACGCCTTGGTTTGGGTTTGAATATCTGAGATCATTTTCTCAATTTCGCTGCTAGCTTTAGCAGACTGACGGGCAAGGGATCTGACCTCGTCTGCAACTACAGCAAAACCTCGTCCTTCTTCTCCTGCTCTAGCTGCCTCCATGGAAGCATTGAGAGCCAAAATATTGGTTTGAGCGGCAAAGGAAGTAATTAAGTTCACTACCTGTGAGATTTTTTGGGAAGATTCTCCTAGTTGTTCTACTTTTTTAGCGGTATCTGCAACTGTATTCCGAATTGCTGTAAATTCATCTACGGTGCGGTTCATAGCTGCTTCTCCTTCTTTAACTGTCGCCGTTGCCTCTTCGACTGCTGCTTCTGCTTTTGCGGCTGTGGAGGTAACTAAGTGAATAGAATCAGACATTCCCGTGATTTCCTGCAAAGCTGTGGTGATTTCTAAGGATTGACGCAGGGCTTCCGATGATAGAGACTGAATGGAAATTTCACTACTGTTAGTGGTATCTAATACCTGCTGAGATGCAGTTTGCACTTGGGAGACGATTGTGCGTAAGCTCGCAACTGTAGAGTTATAAGAATCGGCTACGGTACCAATTTCATCCTCAGTTACCTTGGCGCGCACCGTTAAATCACCTCTACTAATCGGATCAACTTCGATTAATAGTTCCATAACTCTTCTTTGTAAAAGTTGTTTAGAATCCTGAGCTTGTTGTTCTTGGGCGAACAAGGATTGGATTTGAGCTTCTAGATCTTTATTAAGGACAAGTAACTTTTCTTGAGTTTGGAGCAAATTATCTTGGGACTGCAATACAGCTTTTTCGCTCCGATTGCGTTCGCTCAGATAGGAACGAATTAATTGTAGGACAGTAAAATAAGCAGCGATTAATGCGGGAAGGGTTAGGAGCGTAATTATTAACGAAACACCTAGCCGTTGATTAAAAGCCTGAATCTGTTCGCTATTTTCCTGTCGAATTGCCTGAATAATCCGATCAGAGCCATCGGCATAGATTTTCCTTAGAGTCTGGTATTCATTACTAAATAAAATATTGAAAGCTTCTTCCTTTTTGCCTTGGCGAACTAGACCAAAGGATTTTTTTTCCAGATCGACGAGTTTGGCATTGGCGGCATTTACTTCGGCAAGGATATTTTTGAAGGCATTAGGAGCTAGTTTTGCTGCTTCTTTAATTGCTGCTACAAGTTCGGGATCGTATTTTTGATAGCGACTTTCCCACTGGGGATCTCCTGTGGTTGCAGCCATTCGGGCTGACATGGTAAGAACTTCATCTGAATGGATAATTTTGCCACTAAGTTCTTCAAGTCGAAAATTTCTTTGAAAGATCGTGCGAACCCCCTGGCTAATTTCAAAGAGATTCCAAGCCGAAAGCCCGAATATAATCAAACCAAATCCTACAAATGCGGTTAAGCCTGAGGTAGTTTTAGAATCTTCTGCAAATTGAGAAGAGCTTTTGTTAATCTTAGCCATAATAAATACTGTCCTTCCTATTTGACCTTAAATTGACCGACACTTTTTTGCAGTTCTTGAGCAACTTGGAGTAGATCTTTAAATGTATTTGATACTCGACTTGCCTCGGTCGAGGTACTTAAAGCGATCGCTGCCACATCCGTAATGGTATCGGTAACAATTTCTGAGGCTTTAAATTGGGCTAGAGAGGATTGGGCGATCGCTGCAATTAAGGTATTAATTTGCAAACTGGCTTCGGCAATTTTATTCAAGTTTTGACGGGCATCTTCCACGAGCCTTGTCCCGATTACTACTTGCTCGGTTCCAACTTCCATGGCAGTTACAACTTCATTAGTCTCAGATTGAATTTCGGCAATAAGGACTTCAATTTCCCTAGAGGCGTTTGTAGATTGCTTTGCCAGCGATCGTACCCGATCCGCAACTACGCTAAATCCTCTACCTTCTTCTCCAGCTCTAGCTGCTTCAATGGCTGCATTTAAGGCTAGAAGGTTGGTTTGTTCGGCAAAGCTACTAATCAGGTTAACTACCTTAGAAATTTTTTGCGAAGACTCTCCTAACCTTTTTACTTTTTTAGAAGTTTCTGCCACCGTAGAGCGAATCGCTAAAATACCATCTACGGTAAGGTTCATAGCATTATCCCCTTCTTTTAAGGTGATTGTAGATTGCCTAACTAAACCTTCGGCAGCTTGGGCACTGGCGGTAACTGTGCGAGTGGATTGGGACATTTCTTGAATACGATCAAGGGCTAAGGCGATTTCCTCAGACTGCCGTAACGCTTCTTTAGATAAATCTAGAACTGATGACTCACTGGAAATAGTAGTATCTGTCATTAAATTTGCTGCCGTTTGCACCTGAGCCACAATGCGACGGAGACTACCAACGGTAGAATTGTAAGAATCGGCAACTGTACCAATTTCATCTTCTGTAACCTTTGCCCGAACCGTAAGATCGCCTTGGCTAATGGGATCTACTTCGATCAGTAGCTCTAAAGCTCTTTTTTGCAAAAATTCTTTCTGCTGACGTTGTTCTTGGGTAGCAAATTCGGCAGCTTGTCTAGCCTCTTGTCGAGCAGTTTCAATCCTCTGCACTTCTTGTTCTTGCTCTTTTTGCAAAACTTCTAACTGTGCAGTCATGAGGTTAATGTTTTTTCCTAAAACTGCTAATTCATCCTCACCTGCTACTTCCAGTCTGGTGTCTAGTTGACCTTTACCAATTTTTTCTACAGCCTCAGCAGCATCTTCAATCGGCTTTGTGGCTTTACCTGCCAACCAAATTGCCAAGACTGCTACTATGACCGAAGTAATACCTGTTCCAACAATAATTGATAGTAATAGGTTTCGTTGTGCCGCCAACGCTACTCTAGTTGGTGTGGCAAGAACTATTGTCCAACCAAGATTTGGCAGTCCTTCTAAGGTCGTGGATTTTACATTTCCAATGATTTTTTCTTCATTCTCAGCATTGGCTATAAATGCATTTGGCTCATTGGCGGGTGGAGTTTGCTCTAAGTTCGGGAAATACTCTTTTGCAACTTTACCTGATGCATCCGCATTACTAGAAGAGAAGAAATTACCTTTGGCATCAGCAATATAGTACTGATCTTCATTTGTGGTGAAATCTGTAAGAATATTGTTTAGTTTAGCAATGGGAATACGAGTACGAATGATCGAATCTGTCTTGCCATTAATTTTGATTGGGGCGGCTGCAAATAAAGAAAATTTGCCAGTAATTTCAGAAAAACGAGGATAACCAATTACAGGAAGATTAGTTTTTGAAACATCTAAGAAATAGTCAATTTTTTCGTCTTTAAAGTTAAAATCCTTTGGAGTATCACTTTTGGTATTAGCAAATTGGATAGTGCCATCCAAATTAATGGCAGTAATATTGTTATAAACTCCGTAGATTTCAATAAATCGTTCTAAGGAAGCTGATTTCTGGGTGATGGTCGCTCTAAGGCTTGGGTCTGTGAATAGGTCAAAGCTCCCCAACACTTGGATATCCCCGTAGCGCTCAAACATGAATCTATTTATTTTGTCTGATAACTGAAGAGTTTTATTTTTACTTGCTTGAAGAGCCTTTTCAGTTAGGTCATTGCCGATTGTGATAAAACTAAATGTCCCGATCGCAATTACAGGAATAGTACCAATGGCGATAGCTAGGAAAGTAGCTTTATTTTTTAAACCCAGTTTTGTAAACCTTTGCAAAAGATTTAATTTGTTACTTTGTTCCGACCGAGACATAGTTATAACTTTCCCATTAATTATTGTTATCTTTACTCCTCAGTTTCGGTCTGAGGCATTCCTGACCTTAAACCTTAAACTGCCCCACACTTTTTTGTAGTTTTTGAGCCACTTCCTACAGGTCATTAAAAGCCTTGGAAACTTTATTTGTATCTGTTGAGGTTTTAACAGCGATCACCGCTACATCAGTAATCGTATCAGTCACAACTTCAGAGGATTTAGATTGTTCAACAGTGGCTTGGGAGATCGCTTCGAACAAAGTGACTAATTGGGCAATGCATAGACCAATTAGTTGTTTAGTTCTAATCGGTAAATCATAGATCCCTTGGAGGATTTTAGGTTTGGGCTGGTGTGAAGTTTGTAATCCTATATTAGTCCCAGAGTCAGACATATTAGTAATTTTAGGACGATTTGGAGTTTGAGTCATAGAAATGAACCTTTATGTATATCTTCTAGCAAATCTAAGGAAATTATTAACTAACTTTCTATTTATAAGCCTTCTGGAGTCTTAATACCTTTTTCTTGCAGTATTTGCGTAATCTCATCTTCTAACCGATCTAGAGATAGGGTTTTGGGTGTGGGATTTTCACTATGGCATCTATCGATCAGGGCATAAAGAGCCTCTTGATCTTTTCTATGGGTCAATGTGTACTCACGCAATTGGGAGCGTGTCATAGCTATAAAATTAGGTCTCATAAATATATCGGAACTCCACTAGATAATATTTCAATCTCTATATTTTCCCCAGCCAACAAAAATATTCGTCCTGTACGTTCATCAAGTGTAACCAGAAAAATTGGAATATAAAACTTTGTAAAATTCACACATAATCTATAAACTGCTCGCATTTGTTCAGGAGTCACCATACTTAAACCTTGAACTGCCCGACACTCTTCTGGAGCTTTTGGGCTACTTCTAGTAGGTCTTTAAATGCATTAGAGACTTTATTTGTGTCCATGGAAGTTTTAACTGCGATCGCCGCTACATCTGTAATCGTATCAGCAACTATTTCCGAGGATTTAGATTGTTCAACCGTAGCTTGGGCGATCGCCTCAACCAGTAAACTAATATTCTCACTGGCTGCGGCAATTTGAGTTAATTTAAGCCTGGCTTCTTCTACTAATTGCGTACCAATATCCACCTGCTTTGTCCCTGCCTCCATTGCTAATACCACCTCATTAGTACCAATCTGAATTTCAGAAACAAGATCGGTAATTTCTGTAGTAGCTTCAGCCGACTGTTGGGCTAAGGACTGAATTTCATCGGCAACTACGGCAAATCCCAAACCTTGAACTCCTGCTCTTGCGGCTTCGATCGAAGCATTTAGGGCTAATAAATTAGTTTGTTCGGCAAAATTACTAATTAACTTGACCACACGGGAAATGTTTTTAGTTGATTCTCCTAAGAGTTTGACTTTATCTGAGGTTTCAGACACAGTAGTACGAATGGTGGAAATCCCATCTACTGTAAGGTTCATGGCTGTATCTCCTTCGTTCAGAGTAATAGAAGCCTGTTGTACCACATCTTCTGCTTTCTGGGCATTAGTAGCCACAGCCTGAATAGACTTAGACATTTCCTGAATTCTGGCTAAGGCGATCGCAATTTCTTCTGATTGTCTTAAGGCTTCTTGAGATAGTGACTGCACCAAAGGCTCGTTTAAATCCGTAGTATCTAATACCTGCTGCGCTGTAGCCTGAACCTGAACCACAATTTGGCGTAAACTTTGTACCGTTGAGTTGTAGGAATCAGCCAAAGTCCCAATTTCATCATCAGTTACCTTAGCCCGAATCGTTAAGTCTCCCTGACTGATGGGATCGACTTCCATTAATAATTCTAAGGCTCTAGATTGCAGTTTTTCCTTGGCAGTTTTTTGCTCTTGGGCGGAAGCATCCGCATCGGCTCTGGCTTCTTGACGGGCGATTTCAATCCTCTGCAACTCAAGCTCTTGCTCCTTTTGTAAAAGACCTAACTGCTCAGTCATGAGGTTAATGTTATTTCCTAAAACTGCTAATTCATCCTTACCTGACACCGCTAAACGGGTATCTAGTTGTCCCTTACCAATTTTTTCCACAGCCTCAGCAGCTTCTTCAATAGGCTTTGTAGCTCTACTTACCAACTGAATAGCAATTAAGGTCGTAGCGATCGCCACTAAAATTGAACCGATTACCAGAACACGGAATAATTCTGTTTGAGCTTTAAATGCTTCTCCTTCATCAATTGCTGTAAATACATTCCAGCCTAAATCAGGCAAACTATCCACAGTCCAAGGAACAAAAGTTGCCAGTACATATCTATTTCCTAAGGGTTCAAAAAACTCTGTTAATGCGAGTTGATTATTGGTTCTAAACTTAAAGAAGTCAGGGAAATGCTTCTCCACTTCTGGGTTTGCCACAGCTTCGGTGTTATTACTTAAAAATACCTTGCCTGCCTTGTCAATAACATGATATGTAATAGTTGAATTCTCAAATCGTCTGCTAGCAATTGCATCCAGAAATTTAACTGGCATTCTTGCCCTAACTACCCCAATAATCTTGCCTGATTCGCTATCCTTAACTGGCGCAGAGAAGAAAACCACCACTTGTTTTGCACCTTTGTTAAACCTGGGCTGAGAAATAAACGGTTTGCCCGTAGTTGTGGCAGCTATAAAGTAGTCATCATCTTTATGATTGGTAAGGGCAGCACCTCCAGTTGCCAGCAAGTCGTCACCATTCAAGTTCATAAAAGTAATACTCTCATAGACTCCGTAGGTTTTGGCAAAATCAGAGAGAACTTGTTGGCGCTGTGGTACTGTAGTTACCTGTTTTACCCGTTCATTTCTAAGTATTGGTAAATTTGCAAGAACTTTAATGTCACCATAGCGTTCACCCAAAAACTGTTCTAATTTCCCCATCAAATCTTTTGCCCTCGCCTGAGCATCATCCTTGACCGATACTTCCAAGCTTTGATTCACAAAAAAGTTGGAAACCGCTCCAATGATAGTAACAGGTAGTACCCCGATCGCAATAGCAATCAAAGTTGCCTTAGTCTTTAAGTTAAGATTCCTCAAAAGCCCATTGGGTTCATTTGTTTTTCTAGCCTGAGTCATAGCTTAAACCTACCTAAAAAGATCCTAAAAAGATAATTGTCAAATTGTCAATATTATGGAATCACTACGCTTCAGATTCCTGTTGGGGCATTGCCGCAAAGATCGAATCGCTATCTAAAACTACCATTTGATTGTCAGTTTGGTTATTATTACCTGCTAAAAATCCCCGTAAAAATGGCAGTAAAAGTGGTCTAACCTCAGAGGCAGGTGGTGACTCAATCAAGTCGGGATTAATCCACTCAATATCTTCAACCCGATGGACTAGGAGTCCTAACTCCTTAGATGTGCCACTCTGTCTAATCACGATCGCTGTATAGTTTCCAGTTCCTTGACCATATATGGGCGAAAGTCCGATTAATTGACCTAAATCCACCAGCCAAATAATTTGTCCCTGCCAGTTATAAATACCCATTACCCACTCAGGTAAATTTGGAATTGGTACTATCTGCACTACAGGCACACTCAAAACTTCTACCATCTGGGCTAGGGGCAATAGCACCGTGGTATCAGATAAAAGCTGGAATTGCAAAAATTGCTGACCTTTATCATTATTCAGATCGTTAAGGTCGCCAAGACTAACAAGGTTATTAGGTGTAGATAAAGGCTCAGTTACCATTGATTTTCACTTTTTAACCCTTGACTAGTTGTTTGATGGTTTGGAGCAACTGCTCTTGATCCACGGGCTTAGGAATATAAGCATTTGCTCCTTGCTTCATACCCCAGAACTTGTCCATGTCACTACCTTTAGTTGAAAATAGAATTATGGGAATCTGTTTTGTGTTTTCATCAGCTTTAAGATCTCGACAAACTTCAAAACCACTGCGCCCAGGCAAGACCACATCTAAAATAATAATGTCTGGCTTTTGAGCATTAATTAGAGCTAAGGCTTCTTCTCCTGTTCCAGCAGTTACTACGGTAAATCCACCTTTACGTAGACAAGAGGAGATAATCTCTAACTGCGTTAATGTATCATCTACAACTAAAGCCACACTCATACCATCTACCTCAAAATTTATAAATATAGTTTTAATATAAGCCCTAGCCCACCATTGTTGAACTTCTGATTTTATCAGAAGCTCTAAGGTGCTTGTATGCAACTGATAAAATAGTTTCAGCATCTACAGGTTTTGCTAGAAAATCTGATGAACCAACTACTTTTGCCCTTACACGGTCTATTACACCATCATTTCCCGTCAAAATGACAATAGGAGTGTTACGAAATAGTGAAATCTTCCGTAGTTGAGCGCAGATTTCATAGCCATTGGTATCAGGCATGACTAAATCCAGGAAAATCAAATCGGGTTTACGACTTAAAAGGGCGGAGATCGCTCTAAGCGGATTTTGAATAGCTATAAATCTAAACTTTGCCGCAGTTAGAATTTTTTCCATGGCTTGACATACCGCAGGACTATCATCAATACAGGCAATTAAGGGAATATTAGGATCTGAATCTAAAGAGTTAATAGTTGGAGGCCTAGCGATCGCTTGGGGCAGATTGGGAATTGGAATTGGCAGATCATGGATATCATGTAACTCCACCAACCCAGATTGGATATAGGGAAGCAGGAGCATAATAATATCGACTATATTGCGCTTGCGATTGAGGGCAATATCTCGCAGGGTATAGCTGCCATTTAATAATCTGACTAGAGCTTGATAGGAAGCGGGAGAGCTTTGCTGTCTAAGCTGATCTAAATACTTAATGACTGGGGCTTGATTAGGCAGGAGATCGGCGACCTTAGCTTTTTGCCAACTTAGGGATTGCTTTTGGACATCCATCGCCAGCTTGCGCGTGTCTAAAAAAACTAACTGTTGCTTCAAAGGAGTACTTGGCTCGGTTAGAAACACTACCTGCGACGCTTGGGAGACATCAAAGAGAATTTCACAAACTATGGCATTAATAATTTGCGCTGCTTGCTCACGGCTAATTTGTTTGGTTTCTAGCCATAGACACAATAGTTCGTACTCCCAGCATCCTAATAGGGTTTCGGCTTGGGCATCCGTAAGGGTCGTCATTTCCCGTAGGGCAGCCCGATCTATATTTGGACAATAGGCTCTCAGATTCCTGAGCCACCGCCTTACAGGGTGGATTCCGCCAGTGGCATAGAGTAGTCTGCCTAAATATAAGTAAAAAGCCCACTTTTGACCTGTGATGTCTTCTAGGAGGAATTGACCACTAAATTGAGTATTTTTTAAAGCATTAAAAAGCCTTGCTTGTTTGGAAGCATTAAACTCTTTAATTGGATTAAACTTCTTAATTGGGATGTTACCAACCATATTTAAGAATTCATTTTGGTGATTAAGATGCTCAGATACTAGTATACCACGTATCTCAATATACTTAAAGATGTAGCCCACAAATCCACAAATCCCACGATCAGTATAGTGAGTTACATTAGAGTTTCTGAAAAAAATCAAGGTATATTTTTGATAGATTAGAGTTATTGCAAAATTAGTATTTCCGAAAAAATGTTTGCACGAGCCTGTAAATTTAGCTTTTACGATAATTTGAATAGATTCTTTTTGGGCTGAGTAGTTACGAGGAAGATAATCCTAATTTTAGGTAGTTTAGGTAGCGAATGAAAGCAGAAACCTTAGTCCAACTCGCTAAATCTCTTTTGTATGAGAAAGCTTTAGTCAAACTAGACGGAAAATTTGTTGGGGCTGTGGCGGCAATTTCGGACGATAGGGATCATCAAGACTTAAATTACAATGAAATTTTCATGCGGGACAATGTGCCTGTGATGATCTATTTGCTGCTTGAGGGCAAATTTGAGATTGTTAAACACTTTTTAAATACTTGCTTGCGGTTACAGAGCGATCAATTCCAAACTAAAGGTATATTTCCTACAAGTTTTGTGGAGATTAATGGAAACTTAGTTGCGGATTATGGACAGAGAGCGATCGGGCGAGTTTGTTCGGTGGATGCGAGTTTATGGTGGGTAATCTTAGCCTATATCTATGTCAAAAAGTCTGGCGATCGCACTTGGGCATCAACCTTTGAAGTGCAGATTGGGATTCAACATTTTCTTAATCTCATTCTGCATCCGACTTTCCGTGACGCTCCGACCCTATTTGTTCCTGATGGCGCATTTATGATTGATCGAGCCCTTGATGTTTGGGGTAATCCCTTAGAAATTCAAGTGCTTTTATATGGTGCGCTTTTAAGTGCGGTGGGATTAATCCAAGTTGACATCGAAGAAAAGGGATATCTGGACTCAGGATCTTCTGATGATTTAAGTAACCCTGAGCATACACCTGAAAATATATTTACGGGGAAGCAATTTTACCAAAAGTCCTATGCGATCGCTTGGCTCAAAAAACTTAGAAGCTATATGCTCAAAAATTATTGGGTAAATTCCAGAATTGTCCAAACCATTCGCCGCCGCCCCACTGAAGAATATGGCGATAGTGTCGCTAATGAATATAATATCCAATCCGAAACAATTCCCCACTGGTTACAGGAGTGGTTAGGGGAAGAAGGCGGATATTTAATTGGCAATGTGCGAACTGGTAGACCAGATTTTCGTTTTTTTACCTTGGGAAACTGTCTAGGCGCAACTTTTGATTTAATCAGCCCACCCCAACAGCGATCGCTCTTCCATCTCATGTATCAAAATCAATCCGCTTTGTTTGCCCAAATGCCCATTAGAATATGCCATCCGCCTTTAGAAAGCGAAGATTGGCGGAAAAAAACTGGATACGATCGCAAGAATCTACCTTGGTGCTATCACAATGGTGGACATTGGCCTTGTCTTTTTTGTTTTTTTGTGATTGCGAGTCTCCGCCATAGACAGCATCAATTATCGGTTGATAGTGTGGTGATCGATATTTTGCTCCATGATCAGTATGAACTGCTTTTACAAAGATTACCGCAGCAGAATTGGGCAGAGTATTTTGATGGACCAAAGGGAGTTTGGGTTGGTCAACAGGCAAGGCTATATCAAACTTGGACGATTGTCGGCTTCTTACTAGCGCATCACTTCCTTAAGGTCAATCCTGCTGATGCGAACATTATGGATTTACCCAATCTTAAGGTGATTTCTCGAAAATAGCTTACTTCCTTCACAGTCTGGAATTAGATGAATTCTTAAATAGGTTCCTAGTACCTCATCCTTAAATCTACATTCCACATTGATCGATTTTTGCCATCAATTTATGAACTTGATCCTGAAGCTCTGAACCATTCTGATCTTGGGGCTGATCCCATCCTGTAAACCAAATCGGGGCAGGAAAATGTCCTGCTGGAGCAGAGTTAGAACTATTTAGGCTGCCAGAGTTAATCCAAGTGCCGTTAATGCGCCATTGCAAGCGATCGCCAAACTTTTGCCAATTAACTAATTGAGGTTCTAGAATCCCCAAAGTATCTGCCCCAGAAATATGTGTCCCAAAAATATGGCTGATTTCATCATCGCTGTCAATGTTAGCTTCAGGTTCAGGGAGAGGCATTAAAGCTTTTAGTTGAGGAGAAATAGCGATCGCCTGAAGTTCTAATACTGATTCTTGAGCTTGTTTTACTTCTCTAATAATAATTGGGGCGAGGGTACGGAAGGAATTATGAGAATTAGCGATCGCCTGTTTTACAACCTGAATTAAATCACACCACGACCATAGATCAAACTGCTCTCCCATTTGATATAACTGATCGCAAATAGTTTGGAGTTGTTGGCGGCTAGTGGGGCGATCGGGCTGCTTAAATAGCCGCAACATATCCCGCAACTTAGCAGGTACATCTGATCGAAATACCATAGCCAGAGCTTTAGATTCTTCAGTCGATCGATCTAGCGAACCTTGAAAAGCTTTAACAGGTGATGGTATGACAGAATTTAAGGTCGGAACTAAGGCTGCTATCCGACTCCTGAGTTGGGCAAACAAGGGTTCAGAATTAGCTAAAGCTTCTTGGGCAATTTGGTCATTGGACTCTGAGGGATTTTCGATCTGCTGGAGCAGTTCTTTTAAAGTATCAACTCCATACAGTAATAGGCTTTGGAGTTCTTGATCTACTTTACTCTCAGGATGATCCTTAAGAAACTTAAAGGAGTCTTCGAGGTTATGGGAAACGTGTTGCATCGCCGTGATTCCTAGCATTGCTGCACCACCTTTGATCGAATGAGCCGCTCTAAATACCTCATTCATCATCTCTGGATCCCCTAGGGTGTCTTGGAGGTTAACTAAACTTGATTCAATGGTATTAAGGTGATCGGTTGCTTCTTCGATAAAGTAGCCTAAAATTTGTTTTTGCTTCTGTGGATCCATGATTTTATGCTCTTTTTTCTAAGTTTTTAATTTTTAAGTTGATTTCTTTTATTTTTGATTTTCTTTAAAGATCCGATTCTGCACACTAAAACCAAATTTGCCATTACTGTGTTTGTGCCAGAGCTTATCGATATTGTTAAAAACTGAACAAGGGATTCGATCCATATCGGATGAGGTTAGGGGCGTGCCATGATTTTTATGTAGCAATATACATAAAATATTCCAAGTTTCTTGATTAGCTGCTTGCCACTGGGAATTTTTGAGCAGATCTTCTAATTTTTGATAACTGATTGAGCTGCGATCGCCACGCTTAAATTTAAGGGTCATAGCTCCCGCAGATTCCGATCCATTGACCAGAATTACTTCACCTTGGGCAGAGATTTTAACACCTAGGGTAATTTCATCTAGTTCTAAACCTCCTGATGCTTCTTGCCCAAGTTGGCTAATTAAGTTAACTAGCTGATCTAAGCCAGACTTAATGGTTAGAGTATCTATGCTTTGAACTTGGTTAGGAGCAGTTTCGATGAGGATGTTGGACATAATCGTCTTTAGTTAGGATTTAAGGGATTCCTGCTCTGGCAAGAGTAAAACTTGATCTTTGGGTGGGATCAAACTCGGTGATTCAGGTTCAATTATATTGGGTACATTGAGGAGTTCAGTTTTGTATGCAGCAATTTTATCGGCGATCGCTTGCTTAGTCAAAGCTGTACTGTACGCCGTGGTAATTGTTTGCCGATCTACTATACCCAAAACCCTGGTAATAATATTGCGATCGACCACAGGAAGTTGGCGGATATCTCTGGTTTCCATACGGCGGAGGGCATCAGCCAAAGATTCATCGGCATGGGTATAAAGCAAATCTCGACTGCAAACATCACTAACTGTTAAGGAATTTAGGTGCTTGTTGAGACTTCTTTCAATATCTTCAGTGGTAATGATGCCAATTAATTGATGGCTGGAATCCATTACCAAAGCACTATGGAAATATCCACTTGTCAAAACCTGCGCTGCTTGGAGAACAGGCATAGATGCCCTAAAGGACATAGGATGGGAGTTCATAACTTCAGCAATTTTAATATTTTGCAAAATATCCACCTCTGTGGCGATCTGCTTACCTTGAAGGGGATTAAGTAATTCCACCATCCACACGCATAGTCCCACGGCTGCCATCAGTGGCAACACAATCCGATAGTCACGGGTCATTTCAAATAGCAGTAAAACCGCAGTTAAGGGCGCTCTTACTGTACCCGCTAAAACTGCTGCCATTCCCACAAGAGCGTAAGCAGGTGGAGCCGCAATGGGTATAGAGGCTGGCATGAGAAAAGATAAAGCCTGTCCATAGCCACTTCCCAGAATTGCGCCTAAAAAAATAGCTGGAGCAAAAGTCCCGCCGACAAAACCACTACCTAGACTAATGGCTGTCAGTAGTAATTTAGCTGTGAGCAAGAGGACTCTAAATTCCAAGGAAAAAGGCGAATCTTGGAGCACTGACTCCACAGTTTCATAACCTATGCCCATGACTTCAGGCAATTGGGTAGCAGTGATTCCAATACATAGCCCTCCGATCGCAATTTTTAAGGGCATGGGAATTTGACCAATCAGCTCTAACCGAGGTATTTGTCCTGCGAATAGATCTTGGAAGATTTTTAAGGTTTTGGTAAAAGCGATCGCCACAAAACTTGCCAATACCCCTAAACCAAGGTATAAAGGCAGTTCCCAAAAGCCTCTGACATCATATACAGGGAGGTTAAAAGCCGGTTCTCCGCCTAGTCCAATTTGGGCGACTAATCCCGAAACCACCGCCGATATAACTACAACCGTGATTGTATTGTTTAAATTGGAACGCTCGGCACCCAAAGAACGACCCAATACTACTTCTAGGGCAAAAAATACACCTGCGATCGGAGCATTAAATCCCGCCGATAATCCTGCTGCGGCTCCAGCACTAACCAGAAGCCGAATGCGATCGTTAGAAAATTTGAGGATTTGTCCCAGTAGGGAGCCAATATTACTGCCCAATTCTACACTCGGACCCTCTGGACCTAAAGAAGCCCCTGCCCCCAAGGACATAGCGGCGGCAATGGTTTTAAACGTGATTTTGGCGTAGGGTAATCTACCTCCATCCTTAGCAACGGCACTGGACAAACTACTAAAACCCGCCTCAGTTTGCTGAATGTAGATCCTTAGAATACTGACGACAAGCCCCCCCAGCACAGGAATAATAGCGATCGCCCAAGGATTAATAGCACTTAATTTGAGGGCGAGGTCATGCCAGTACAGGTTTTGGGTAAACTCAATCAAAAACCGAAATAAACAAACTCCAATGCCACTAGCTATGCCTACAACAATTGCTAACACTAGCATCACGACTGCCGCAGGAGGTTGAAAGCGATTGAGCAGATGCACTAGTGGCGATGAAATTCGCATATTAGACCTCAGAGTCTATCTCATCAAATTCACCAAAGGTCATAGACTCAGGCTGTTGATTTTCCCTGTCATCGTCAAACTCAGTATTATTAACATTGCCTACGCTACTTCTAACCGCAACTAGATCGATCTGTTGGCGATAATAATCAACACTTTTAACTTGCACCTCTACCCGATCGCCAAGGCTATATTGTCTACCACTGCGACGACCAACCAAGACCGTGGCACTTCGACCTTTGGCTCTAGTATTAGTTTGGGGAAACTCGTACCAATCATCCTTGAGGGAGCTAACATGAACTAAACCCTCTACCAGTAGTGACTCGATTTCCACAAAGAACCCGTAGGACTGCACGCCTGTGACGATACCAAAAAAGTTTTCCCCAGTTCTAGCTTGCATATATTCAGCTTTACGCAGACTTTCTAAATCCGATTGGGCTTTAAAAAACAAGGTTTCCTGTTCGTTCAATTTTGGTAATACCAATTCAATCTCGGCTCTGATTTGCCGTTCCCGATCTGGAGGTAAAACACTCCAATTTACCTGTCCATGACAACTGGAACTATGGAGATCAACACCTTCCTTAATCCTGCTACTGCGCCGATCGCGACCTTCTAAAAACAGCAGATGCAGTAATCTCTGCACTAGTAAATCCCCGTAACGATGCTGGGGCGAAACCGCATGGATGTAGGGTTGCTCGGTTAAGGATAGCCCAAAATGAGAGCTAGGATTAACGGTATATTCTTCGATTTTCATCAGGGATAGCAACAGATATTTAATAATTTCTTGACTGTTAACTTCAGATAACTGCTCAACGGATGTTAAAAGGTTTTGATAATCTTGGGGTTGAAGCTGTTCTGGACTTGTATTTGGAACTGTAATTCCCATACATTCTAGGAGCTTAAGCCAATCTGCAACTTTGAGTGAGTCTGGCGCAGGATGAGAGCAGAATATTCCAGGTAAAGCCAGAGCCGCTAAATGGGAAGCGATCGCCTGATTGACTAGGATCATAATTTCCGCCACCATTCCATAGACAGGAATTGCCTCAGGGATCACGGATACGCCTCTATTTCCAGCATCTGGTTCTTGGGTTTGAGCGTTGGCAAGGGTAAGCCTAAAGGCATTATCTCTCTGATTTTGCAAACATTGGCTAACAACAACAATCTGATTGATTAGATTTTTAACTTCTGCACTTAAATCTTGAATACTCTCACCGTTCAAGATGGCTTGAGCTTCTTGGTAACTTAAGGTCGTATTTACGGCAATTATCGACGGCTGAATTGTAAAAGACTCTAAATTACCAGCTTGGTCTAGCTTCATACTTACAGACATAGCTAATCTTTCAGGCTGCTTAAAGATCTCCATCTCTGGCAACATCGGAATTAGGGTTTCTCCCAAGCATACAGACCGCAGACGTTGACGAGCAGCATCATCAATATTAGAGCCAATTTCTACATAACTAGATATGTCGGGAATATGGACGCTGAGATTCCAGCCTTGATCTGTTCCTTGGTCTATGTCGGCGATCGAAATAGCTGCGGCTTCACCAATTTCTATGGCTAGGGTTGAACGTAGATCTAAGCGATTCTCTAGAGAATTTTGTTTAGGTAGATTTTCCGCTTCGGCAAGCACCTTATCACTGAATTTACGGGGCAAATTATACTTACAGCAAACTAAATCCACATCCGCAGTAGACTCAGCATTACTTCCCAAAATCTGAGCAATTCGTCCTAAGGGTAAATGACTACCGAGGGGGTAACGCACCATTTCCAGATGGATCAATTTATCGATCGCCACATCTAGGTCTGGGACATTTTGATCGGGAGTTAGTTCGATTTCAAATAGTAGGCGATCGTCTAAGGGAATAGCTCTATAGCCAGAGTCATTAGACTTAACCTTTGCCAACAGGGTGTGATTAGATCTTTGGGTAATCAAGCGGACTTCACCTTCGGGACTCCGACGACGCACACCTTCCTTGGTAATTTTGACTAAGACTCGATCGCCATTCCAAGCATTACTAAGCCGACTTTCACGGATATAAATATCTTCAGCCCCTTCTGTATCTTGGATCGCAAAGCAAAACCCTTTACTAGAGCAGCGCAGTTTCCCTTCTACCAAGCCATCTTCCACAACTCGGCGATACCGCCCTTTATCTTTTTCCAGAATACCTACTTTTTCGAGGGCATCTAAGGCTACTTGTAATTTACGAATGCTTGATTCATCTTCACTAATACCAAGTTTTTTTTCAACAGCTTTAGGAGCAACAAGTTTTTGATCAGAAAAATTTTCAAGAAGTTGGGCGATCGAGAATTCCATTGATGTGCAGTAAGGGTAAATAGAGTTTAAGTAATTAATACTAGTTCAAGGTTGTGTGGCTACGACTTAAACAAAAGTCCTTGCTTATCCAAGATAGCTGATCCAATTATCCAATAAAAATTAGGTTTTACTCTGGTAATTAGTTTATATAGGTTTGAATCGGGCATTTAATCCCAATGTGATTTGTCCTGTCTTAAGAATTCAAGCATAATCAAGTCCTAGAATTTGGTATAAATAGAAGACTTATAACCTTAAATACTAGTGGATTTTCAGTCAGTAATTTTGGCATTACAGTCCTATTGGGGCGATCGGGGTTGTTTAATTGCCCAGCCCTACGATATTGAAAAGGGGGCAGGTACGATGAGTCCTCATACTTTTTTGCGAGCGATCGGACCAGAGCCTTGGCGAGTTGCCTACATAGAACCCTGTCGTCGCCCCACAGATGGCAGATATGGTGAAAATCCCAATCGTCTTCAGCATTATTATCAGTTTCAAGTTTTAATCAAACCATCCCCCGATGATATTGTGCAGCAGTATCTCGATAGTCTTAAATTTATTGGCATCGATCCAGAAGACCATGATGTGCGTTTTGTCGAGGATGATTGGGAATCCCCAACCCTTGGAGCTTGGGGTGTGGGCTGGGAAGTCTGGCTAGATGGCATGGAAGTTACGCAGTTTACTTATTTTCAGCAGGTAGGTGGACTAGATTGCCGTCCTGTATCGGTAGAAATCACCTACGGGTTAGAAAGGTTAGTGATGTATTTACAGGGCGTAAATTCTGTATTTGATATTATTTGGCAGGATCATCCGGTTTTGGGGCAAGTCAAATATGGGCAGGTGCATCACCAAGGCGAAGTGGAGCATAGCTATTATAACTTTGGCAAAAAAAATAGTAATTCTGACCTGCTGCTAACTTTATTTAATCACTACGAAGAAGAAGCAGGTAACTTAATCGCTACAGAATTAGTGCTGCCAGCTTTTGATTACGTTTTGAAATGCTCGCATACGTTTAACTTATTAGATGCTAGGGGTGTTGTTTCGGTAACTGAACGAGTCCGCTATATTGGGCGCATTCGCAACCTAGCCCGCCAAGTTGCCAAACTCTACCTAGTTCAACGGGAGAAGATGAAATTTCCTTTGGGTAATTGCCTAGGGCAGAATCAGTTAGAACAGGTGATATAGTCAAACTTAACGAGATTTCCAAGTTCCGCCATAGCGATAATGTGGATTAAGACTACTCAGTTGTACCCAGCAATCGGGGCAAACTAGAAACCAGTCTTTAGTTTGATCGTATTGAATGCGATATCTAATAGTGGAAAGGTTTTTACAGCGATCGCAGGATTTCATTCCAAATCCAAAATTCGTAAATTTCCCAAGGCTGCCCAGCGTTTATCCGTAGTCTGAGACTGAGAAATAGGTTGATCCAAAATCTGATTTAGGGGGGGAGCGTCGGGGGCAATTTTTTGAAACGGGATCGCTAAGGTCATCTGCTCATATAACCAGCCTGCAACATCAAAGTAACCATTGGGAGGAAGAGTTTCTACTAGGTCTTCTAGGTCAATTTCCTGTTCTTTGGCATATTTGCTATTGTGGACAGGATCTTCTAGCCAAATTAACTCTGAAGTATTGATCGCCAGACGATAATTAAACTGACTGAGGGTGCGATCGCAGGTCAAAGTTATAATCGTAAAGGCTTCGACCTTAACCTCTAAAAAAGATCCCTGATGTTTGACTTTAACTACTCCTTGCACAGGCGTAAGGGTATCTAAATCTTTGATAAATTCCTTAACCTCAATAATTTCAGAGGCATCTACCGCCTTTGCTAATTGCGGAATATATATTTTGTCCATCGCTTTACTTTAGAAAATTAGGCTTCAGAAAATTTAGTTTTAGGCAGTCTCAGTAGTCTGGTTTTCTGGATCAAGTTTTAAAAGACGGACTACAAGATAGCGATTTGGATCTTTCCCCTCGCTAAAGGTTTCAATCTGGGGATAATCCTCAAAGAATATATGGACTAGTCGTCTTTCTGCGGCTGATAGATTTTTAATCTCATAATTTTTGTCGTTCTCGGTCACGTAGGCGATCGCTTCTTTGGCAATGGCTTCTAAAGTAACTTGACGTTCCTGCCTATAACCATTCAACTCAACTATATAGAAAAAACTAGATTCAGTAGCAGTCAAATGGGAGTTTAGACAAGTATTTGCTAAATGTTGAATCGCATCTATAGTTACGCCATCTGTACCAATTAAAGCCTGAATTTGATGGGGACGCAAATTACCGTGATCGATGACAAGGGAACAGCCACTGCGATTATGATTATTGACCTCATCTTCAAAATTGACAACCGCAGGATATCCCAATATTTCTAGAAGTTGAGTTAACCACTTTCTCCCAATTTCTGACTGTTCCATTACCATTTCCTTTATGATCTAGCTCTTTTTCTTTTTAGGAGAACCTGGCTCGAAGGGTAAAGATACTTCATCCTTGGTATCCTTTGAATCAGCAGGTCTAGCAGACTTAAGGGGTAGTTTTGCCGCTTTTGCAGTTGAGGGAGCGATTACCTTCGGTATGCGTTCCGCCGCTTCAGGGGTAGAAACAACACCAACCGCAGCTAATTTTTGGAGATTTTCAGGTAATGCCTCCTTAGAGACAATAAAAGCCTGAGCAGTCTGGAATACATTGGCAACCAGCATATATAAAAGTACTCCCGCAGGTAGGGGGAAAAACAAGAACATCCCAGAGAAAATTACAGGTGTAATCTTATTCATCGTGTCCTGTTGCTGAGTGTCGCCACTACCACTACTCTTAGCACCCGAAATATTTTGGTTAATGTAAAGACTAATCCCAAAAGCTAGGATCATTGCCAAAATATCTAACTTTAAGCTACCGTCGGGATTGGTAACTCCAACCTCACCCAAAGCTTTAATAAATAGAAATCCTTTATTTGCTGCTAGTCCAGGAATTGTGGCTTGAACTGTGGCTTCCCCAGCACTGAGGGCTTTAACCGTTCCATCTGGACTAACTTCAACAATCCCTTCCCCTTTAGTTACTTGCCATTTGAGGGAGAGATCGATTTCTGGAAATTTAGAACTTACATCAGCAAAGCTTTCTATCTTAGTGCCTTCGATCGCTTGGACTAGAACTTTAGTCTCCGATCCTACGGCTAGATTTGTACCTGTGGCCACAGTTGCCTGTACTGGATAGTGAACGCGATCGGCAAAATAGATGTTTTGTGGCGGAGTTGTAAAAGCTTGGGATTCAATTTGGGTCGGAGCTACCTGAAAATTAACGGCGTAATTAATATCCGAGAAGGGTGAGCCTCTAAGGGTCGCAAATAAAGCAAATAAAATTGGCATTTGCAATAGGGCAGGCAAACATCCAGCGAGGGGATTCCCAAACTCCTTAAAGTTTTCCGAATTGACCTTAGCCATTTCTTGTTGCTGCTTGGTAGGATCGCCTTTGTAGCGTTCTTGCACATCTTTAATCCGTTTTTGCATGATCGGATTGGCAATTTTCATGTTCCGCATATTGCGAAGCTGATTAGCATTAACTGGAAAAAGCGCAATGCGAATTACCAAAGTGAGCGCAACGATCGCCAATCCATAGCTAGGAAACTTCCCATAAAAAAAGTCCAAGATCGGCAACATGACGTTGTTTGAGAGAAAACCTATACCAAAATCCATATAGTTACTTTGACTTGTATATTTTAGTTTGCACCAAGAGCGCCGCTTGAAGTTTGAGCCTGAAGAGTTAATTTAGACTCTACAAATTCATAAATCTTACGGAAATTAGGAACTGCTCTCATTTCTAGGCGTGAACCATCCTTAAGCGTTAACACCATATCTCCCCAACTACCTATGCCCCTCGGCACAATTACAACCTTAAGAATTTCAGCATAGACTATATCTACCCGTTGGCGACCTAGCCAACCACCTGTTACTGTAATTCTCCGACTGGTGATACTATACCGCAGCCATAAAGCCCGAACGATCGCCCCGACGGCAATGGGAATGGTAATAATAAATAATCCTGACAAAATACCTATGATTAAGTCTCCCACATGGGGACCACCTTCATAGAAAACCTCTTCTTTAATTGCCATTTTTGTAGTTACTGCTTTAGTGACTGAGCTTTAGTAAGTAAATATATTAGATCTTCTTGCAGTTGCAGATAGTTGGGAAGGTCGGAAACCGTAATAACAGTTATCACAATTTGCAAACCTTGCTTTAATTGTGGCAGAAAAGCCTGAAAAATTGCACGAAGTTGTCTTTTGATCCGATTGCGTGCCACCGCTTTTTTACTAAATTTTTTGCTAACTACTATGCCAACTTGAACCTGAGCCTCCAGATTTTTGGTGTTATAAACCCTAAGCTTTAGGTATTTTCCATAGTAGCGATCGCCTTTAGCATAGACTACAGCAAAGTCTTGTCGCAGCCTTAGGCGATTTGAAGCAGGCAGCACGATAATTTATTTAGTAAAGTTAGACGGTAGTTAATCGGACACGACCTCGGCTACGGCGAGCTTTAATTACGACTCGACCAGTATGGGATTTCATGCGGGCACGAAAACCAGAAGTACGTCTTTTTTTGCGGCTGGTACCGCCGAGAGTACGTTTTGTCATTTGATTATTACAAATAGATATTTTTAGGCTCTCTAATATAGCATTGCTAATAATGCAATGTCGAATCTTAGGATTTAGGTTTTAGGTTTATTAGCAGCGATCGCTGCCTTAAATGCTATCTAGGAAAGAGTTGCTAATGAATAAAGCTTTTAAAGTTTGGCAAAGAACTCTTTAGATTCCTTGGGTGTAGATTTCATAGTTTCACTACCTGGCTGCCAATCTATCGGACAAACTTCGCCAGCATGGGCTTGCGTATGTTGAATTGCTTTTAGGGTGCGTAGGGTTTCATCGACACTGCGACCAAACCCTAAATTATTAATGGTGGCGTGCTGAAGAACTCCCTCTTTATCAATGATAAATAAGCCTCGTAAGGCAATACCAGCGTTGGGAATTAAAACATTATAATCCGCACTAATAGTTTTTCTGAGATCTGAAACCAGAGGGTAATTTAAGTCACCTATGCCTCCAGATTTACGATCGCTTTGAATCCAAGCCAGATGGGAAAACTCACTATCCACAGATACGCCTAAAATTTCGGTATCAAGAGCTTTAAATTCATGATGGCGATCGCTAAAGGCGGTAATTTCCGTGGGGCAGACAAAGGTAAAGTCTAAGGGATAAAAAAATAGCACCACATATTTACTACCTCTATAGTCCGATAGTCTGATGGTTTGAAATTCTTGATCGACTACAGCCGTAGCCTCAAAAACTGGAGCAGATTGCCCAACTTGCATAATTTTGGGGAAACTTTCAGTCATATCAAAATACCTGTTTATTGCTTAGGACTAATCTGCTCTAGTATAAATTTCCTGATGTAGCTAAAAACTTTTATTCTTGAAATTGCAGGGCATATCATAGGATAGGATCGTGCTTCTTAAACCTATTAACCACTAAGCAATGACAATTATTTGGGAGCTAGATTTTTACTCTCGCCCAGTTTTAGATGAGAATGAAAAAAAAATCTGGGAGTTATTAATCTGCAATTCCCCTCACCCATCTTCGCAACAATTTCAATGGGTACAAGAAAGTAATGCCCAAGAGGTAAATTCAGGCTGGTTGGCAGAAGAGTTAAAAAAAGCGATCGCTCACAATGCCAGCTTAGGTAATCCCAATCCCCAAAAAGTGCGGTTCTATCGCCCCAGCATGACCAATATCATCACCAGGGGTTGCAAACAAGCTGAACTTATACCCCAAATTTCTCGCCGCCTGTTTACCTTGACTAGTTGGTTGCAAGAGCGAATGCAAAATATTTATCCCCAACGTAGCGGTTTTATTGCCCCCGATCCCAATCCCCTGCCTCTAAAAATTGGCTCCCAAATTCTGACGGCTAAACCAGCACCCGAAGCCCTGATGGGAGAGTCTTGGCTGGTTGCTTCTTTAAAGGTTGCGGATTTTCTTTCTGCCTCGGAATGGTCGATGGATTTTGGCGAATTTTTTGAAATTAACGATAAGTATGATCCAGATACATTAATTTCTGGCTTAATTATTACTTCGTCTCGAGCTTTACCCCTTGCAGCTTGGATGTCGGGAGTCGATCCAATATTTTTAAAGTTTGAAGTGAGCGATGGGAAAATGCAATTAATCCTCGAAGCAGGGGAAGAATCTCGCTGGATTTTAACTACTTTGAATACCGCAAATCCTAAGGATCAAAAAGCGGCGGAACGCATTCCCAAGATCATCTCCCAAGCTGGAAGTTTTGAACAAGCTAAGGTTAATAGTGACGGTATTCACTTCATTGCCATTCAAACCAACCCAGATGTCGAACATTTTGCAGGATTTTGGTTACTTAAGGAATAATTAAGCTTAAAAAGCTACTTTATTTGCCTAAAATTTATAGCAATTGTTAGTTTTACAGATAATTCTAGGATTGCAACATGGAAAATCTACTTGAAAGGCTTGAACAATGGCTGCGGTTAAACAGACCAGACTATTTCTCTAGATTACAACCTGGGCTAACTTTAGAAGAGATTACAGAAATCTCTGCTCCATTGGGATTTAAGTTGCCAGATGAGGTGATTAAACTTTATCAATGGCATAACGGAACCCTAGGTTTCTATGATGAGTTTTTCATAATATACAGATTCGCAACTTTGAAAGATGCTGTTGAACGTACTTTAGAAATGAGAGAAAGCACAGCAGAGTATGCATTGGGTGTACCAGATGAATCAGATGAATTTTATAGTACAGGATGGAATATAGGCTTCCCGAATCACTATGATTGGCAAGATAACTGGTTTTCTATCTTCTTTGAAGTTAAAGATACAATTGCTTCAATGATAAGTAGTAGTTCCTTAACTCATGCCCCAATTGTTAAGATTGCTGGTGAGGACTTGTGGACAACACTTTGGTTCAATAGCCTAAAGGGATTTATATCAGCAGTTTTAGAATGTTATGAAACAGATCTATATCTTTTAGAGAGTTTTTGTCTTGAGGATGCTGAAGAAATTTGGGCTAAGTATCGTGATTTAGTATGAGTTGAGGAGCAACTGCTCAAGTAAAAATTAACTTGAATTTAGGAAAATTTACGGAGTTGAGTTAAGAATTTAGTCAAAGCCACAGGTGCGGGAGCGATCGCCACTATTAATTCCCCAGAAACAGGATGAGTAAAACTCAATCGCCACGCATGAAGAGCCTGACCATGGAGCTGACTAATGCCACGACTATAAACTGGATCGCCTGCGATCGCATGACCGATATAAGCCGCATGGACTCGAATTTGATGGGTTCTGCCTGTTTCGAGATCAAACTTAACTAAAGTGTAATTCCCTAAACGCTCTTGAACTTCCCAGTGGGTAATTGCCGATCGCCCATTTTCGACAACAGCCATTTTTTTGCGATCGGTTCGGTGGCGACCAATTGGCGCATTTACGGTACCAGATAGGGTTTTGGGCGCACCATTCACAATCCCTAAATATTCCCGTTTAGCAGTTTTGGCTTGAATCTGGGACTGTAAACTTTGATGGGCTAGATCGGTTTTCGCCACCACGATCGCCCCGCTAGTATCTTTATCCAGCCGATGAACAATTCCCGGACGCTGCACGCCATTAATGCCAGATAGATTGGGACAGTGGGCTAAAAGAGCATTTACTAAAGTGCGATCGCTATGCCCTGGAGCGGGATGAACTACTAAGCCTACGGGTTTATTAATCACTAATAAATGTTCATCTTCATAGAGAATTTCTAGAGGAATAGACTGGGGTTCAAGGTTGAGGGGCTTGATTTCAGGAATTTCTAAAATTAGGCGATCGCCCACTTTGACTACGGTTTTTTTCTCCGTACATACACAGTCATTAACTTGAACTAAACCCTGTTGAATCAGTTTTTGAATCTGCGATCGGGAAATTTCCTCTATATTTTGGGATAAATAACTATCCAGCCGTTCGGACTCAGCCACTTTTACGGCAAAACTGTGCAGATTCATAAATTATTTTGCAAAAACTTTTTTCGTAATATTTCGTAAGATTTAGTAATATGTTTGTTATTAATATCTAATACTTTTTTATAACTTTGCTTTTTAATATCACCCATTTAAAGTTAAGCCTTAAGTTAAATCTTAAATCAAGCTTGAAATTCTATACTCAGGGACTAAGTTGGGTGGGTTGGTCTGACCATTTGTCGCTATGGTTGGCTTCGTCTGTACTCGTCTCTATCCCAGTATTTTTTCAAGCTCCACTAGTTAGGCAAGCTCCTTGGTTAAGCCTAATTCTAACAGTAGGATGGTTGGGCCTCGCTAAGATCTTGATGGCAAATCCTCACCAGCAGATGTATGGAAGTTTAATCTGGGGATTTAGTCTGAGTTGGATCTGTGGCACAGTCTATTGGGGTTGGTTGCGGTTTGAACCTCTGTGGCATTTACCTATTGAGGCGATCGCTTTACCCTGGGCAATTTGGGCATTATCAAAAAATAACTATAAAAATGATTACGTGATTGGAGCTTGGTTTTATTTAGCTTCACTTTTAGGGACAGCCGTTACCGATCTATATATTTACCTAAATAATTTAATTCCCCACTGGAAAGCCGTAATGCAATTAGAGGGAGATCTTACGGCAATTCAGCCCATCCTTATAGATGCCATAGCTCATTTGCAGACTTCTTGGGGCATAAGTTGGGCAGCTATCCTTGCTATTTATATTAGCATCGTTGGATTTAGAGCCATGCGATCACCTGAGTTACATAGCTGGACATTTGCGGGAGCCTTGTTAAGCACGGTTTTTGTGGATGGGCTGTTTGCGATCTTTGCTTATTGTTTGAGCTAGGGCTGCCTATTGCTAATAGGTTCTAAATGCGGCAATATAGGAACAACGGTCACCAGATACTAGGAAAGACTGGCACTACAAAACTGCCAACAAAATTTCAACTCTTGGGCTAAAGGGATGTTTGGGAAACATACTCTTGATGCAGGTTTTGGACAGTTTTTTAACATTTTAGAATGGTCAGCTTGGAAAAATGATTCTTACTTTGCTATGGTAAATAAGGATTACACTTCTCAAGTCTGTCCAAACTGCGATGCTCATACTGGTAAAAAAGAACTTAATTTTTACCTACCCGTAGGACAATTAACATCTTTCAGCAATCCAATCTAAATCTACTTTGCCTTTGACATTCAAACAATGAAGTAGTGCATCTTTGGCACTGGCACATTTACTCGGTACTGTGTAACCTCTGGTGGTTCGCTGGGTAAAGATTGGGGCTTTTCTGCCATTCACTTCGAGGGAGCAGAGAAATCCATATCTAGGGTCTTTACCAAATTCAGCTTTGTTTCCATCACTTGATAAATATCCATATTTCCTAACGAATTTATCGTAATGATGATTCAGGTTTTGTCGTAAATTGATAAGTGCATCATCGCTTTGATAAAGCTGTCGATCTAGCAATTCTTCGATTATATCTAGGATTTGTAGGTTAGCTTGAATCCTCTCTCCTTTGGGAAAATGGGTAAGTTTATTCTGCTCTCGTTGATAGATTTCTTGGTTCCAGATGCAGAAACTATTGACTGGAAGATGTTGGAGTTCTCTGGGAATGAGCAGAATATCTTGGCTGGTTGGTTTAGCTGAGTAGCAGGGTTTGATAGCGATCGCCATCGGTATATCTCTTTCATCACTTTTCAGGGCTAAACGATCGTTACCATAAAGTTTATCTAGGCATACCTCACCCAGTAAATGTTCTGGATGGTTGATGAAATATTGATTAATGGGTAAACCTAAGACTTTGCCTGTCTCAATCCATCTTGCCTCTGGTTCTGGCTGACGCTTGAATATCAGTAGATCGGTTGTTACTTGTGTTTTGGCATTGCTCATGGTGCCACTGGGCATTCTGATAGCTGCTATTAATGTGGCTTTTTCAGATAGCGATCGCCTAAATTCCTTATTTCCCTCTGAGTCTAAAGTTCCCGTGCTGGTGATAAGGGCAATCAGTCCACCGTCCCTAACAAGGTCAATGGATTTGGAAATGAAATGGTTATGAATTAGTAATCCGTCATACCTTGGCTCAAAGACTGAGTAGCTGCCGAAGGGGACATTTCCTATGGCTAGATCGAAGTATCCATCTGGTAAGTCAGTTATCTCGAAGCCTTGGTTATAGCCTGAATTATTCGTCAGATGGAGAGAAGATGTAGGAAAGGAAGCCTAAAACTAAGTAGAATTAAGCATTCCACAATAATGTTACCTAACTACTTGCAAGACAGGCAGAAGAGAAGGTCAAAATCATCAAAGGGATGTCAGAACGGATTGCAGATAGACGAGACCCCAATAGAATCACCCATACTATGGAGCAGTTAGTATTCTGAGCATCGAATTAAAGAATTAAAACTGGGGATTAAGGCTGGTCGACTGAGTTGTCAATCTTTTGAAGCAAATCAATTTCGTTTACTTTTAGCTCAAGCTGCTTACGTTCTCCTGTTAACGATTCGGCTTGCCGCCGTAGAAACTAAATTGGCTAAAGCCCAAGTTCAACGCTTACGAGATGCTCTACTCAAATGTGCTGCGATTGTCAAGGTTTCGGTTAGGCGGGTTCTGGTTCAACTTCCGACTTTCTTTCCCTTTGCTCGCGAAGTTTGTCTGATTTTAAATCGACTAACAGACCCTAATTTCTTAGTCTTCGCTTAACTTTTTCACCTCCCATAGGATAAGTGTGTCCTTTTCTATCGCTTTTAGTGATTATTGGCTCTGATTTCTGGTTTTAGTTATATTCTCTCTT
>VYKS01000251.1_pt1 | contig 50264 bp, 45 predicted proteins | sample 5114511 | NCBI WGS metagenome assembly VYKS01 (sample SAMN12291795, study PRJNA351875) | freshwater metagenome | isolation source: freshwater lake | place: USA: Michigan, Gull Lake | collected 2011-07-05 | reverse complement strand
CTGCCGCTTATGGTTGCAGATTGCTATTCAGAGAATTAAAGAAAAGTATTAAATAAAAATGTACCCTAACTTAGTTAGGGTTTTTTAATCGGTACTAATAACCTATAGTGAAATAAAACCAAAAGTTAAAACAGAATATCTGTAAAGTTGAGGAAGATGAAAAATTTACTTAGCAATGTGGCAAACTGCTAGAACCATAATCAAAACTTTTATATGACTGCGCCTCACCTTAAAGCTAAAGCCTTAGCCAATGTTAAACATCGTCCTGCCAAACAGCTATGTAGTGAATGTGGGCTGTGTGACACCTACTATATCCACTATGTTAAAGAGGCTTGTGCATTTATTACCCAGCATATTGAAGAGCTAGAAGTTAAAACCCATAGCCGTCCTCGAAATTTAGAAGATCAGGAAGAACTATATTTTGGGGTACATCAAGAGATGATGGCAGCCCGTAAAACCGAGCCGATCGCTGGAGCGCAATGGACAGGAATTGTATCTAGTATTGCTATTGAAATGTTGACTTCAGGAAAAGTTGAAGGCGTAGTTTGTGTCCAAGCCAGTACCGACGATCGCTTTACTCCTAGACCGATAATTGCCACCACCCCAGCCGAAATTCTTGCCGCCCGAGTTAATAAACCGACTTTGTCGCCTAATTTATCTGTATTAGAGCAGGTAGAGCGATCGGGTATGAAAAGACTATTAGTTATTGGCGTAGGCTGCCAGATTCAAGCCCTGCGGACTGTAGAAAAACAGTTGGGGTTAGAGAAGTTATATGTTTTGGGAACACCCTGTGTAGATAATGTGAATCGGGCAGGATTACAAAAATTTCTTGATACCACTAGCCGATCGCCTAGCACCGTAGTTAGCTATGAATTTATGCAGGATTTTAATGTGCATTTCAAACATGAAGATGGTTCAACCGAAATGGTGCCATTTTTTGGGCTAAATACTAAGGAACTAAAGGACGTGTTTGCGCCTTCCTGTATGACCTGCTTTGACTATGTTAATTCCTTAGCAGATCTAGTCGTGGGGTATATGGGTGCGCCCTTTGGTTGGCAGTGGATTGTGGTCAGAAATGATACTGGTAAAGAAATGCTAGATTCGGTGCAATCGCAATTAGAAACCCAACCCGTGATGTCCAGTGGCGATCGCTCTGGGGCAGTCCAACAGGGTATAACAGCCTACGATAATGCCACAACAATCCCGATGTGGTTCGCTTCGATCGTTAATTTTGTTGTGAATAAAATTGGGCCCAAGGGCTTAGAATATGGTCGCTTTTCCATTGATTCTCACTTTATCCGTAATTATCTCTATACCAAACGCAACTATCCCCAAAAACTAGAAGCCCATGTTCCCGAATTTGCGAAACGTATTGTGGCTCAATATAAATTGCCCAAGCAATAATCAAGTTTATGGGACTATTTTTTGTGAAATTACCTAAAAATCTCTAAAAAGTATTGCTTAATACAATTGACTTTGTGACTTTAGGAGTATTAATTGTTATAGTTAAAAAACAAATTAAAAATAAATATTACCTTCTAGGGTTCCGATTTGAATTTTTGATTTAATGTCAGGTTCAAGTGCTGGTCCAAGAGAAGCAGCTATTCTCCAAAAGTTATCAAACTTAAAGAAAATAGCCACACGGAGGGATAAAAGCCCGGGAGAGTCAAATAACAGCAAACTCAATGGCGAGGACTGTTCAGGACTTTTCTGGGCTTTCGCTATTGTAGGTATGCGCTTCATAGTCATTACTTTAAGGAGTAAATCATGCTTACAAAAACAACCTTTGATCCAGATCCAGCCTTAATCATCTGGGATGAAATAATTCCTGGTGGCACCTATTGGTCAAGAATTATCAAAAAAGGGACGACGCTGCGGATTTCTGCACCTGAGAGTTCTAGGGGAATTTCTTTTCTTTGTTACAATGCCGATAATATTATTGAACGCTACAATGCTGCCGATACTGCCAAGATTCAGTTTAATGCCTTCTTAAAAAAAGGAAAGCTCTTATATTCTGATATGGGCAGGGTTTTATTCTCGATTACAGAAGATACCTGTGGAAATCATGACACCTTATCGGGATGTAGCAATGTGATGACTAATTCAGCTAAGTATGGCGAAGAGAGTTTTTATCGTAGTTCCCGTGATAATTTTCTACTAGCTCTGGCAAAACGGAATATGGGAAAGCGAGATATTATGCCGAATGTGAATTGGTTCGCTCATGTTGCGGTTGATAGTAGTGGCAATCTGGTTTGGGCAGAGAAAGTAGCAAAAGCTGGGGATTTTATTGATTTACGGGCGGAGATGAATGTGTTGGCAGTGATTTCCAATACACCCCATGTCCTCGATCCCAATCCTTTTTACGATCCAAACTCGATTCAGGTTACAGTTTGGAATTCGCCTGTGCCCACGAGTGATGATCATTGTCGTACTAGTTGCCCAGAGGCAGTTCGGGGATTTCAAAATACCAATGCTTACTTTGCCGAGTTATCAGTTTTAGCAAGGGTTTAATCCTCCCTTAAACAATAAAGAGAAGATGCAAGAATTTAACGAAATTTATTATTTGGAGATTTAGATAATGTTGGCAACTTTAAATGAACTTGAACCGAAAGCAGCAATTTACAATCAGGTACTTCCTGCTCGTCGTCCTTGGATGCAGTTAATTAAGAAAGGACAAACCCTGAGAATTATTGATTTGGGTGGGAACCAAGCAGTTGATGTCTTGATTTATAATGCTGCTGATACCAGCGATCGCTATAGTGCACCCGATACAATTAGAAATCAAGGCAATATTTTTATCACAACAGGAACAAAGCTATATTCCAGTGATGGTAATGTCTTGATGACGGTTCTGAATGATACTTGTGGGAAACATGATACTTCGGGTGGAGCTTGCAGTCGCGAGAGTAATTCAGTGCGCTATGGATTGGATAAAAAATGGCTCCATGCCTGCGTAGAGAACTATTTGTATGCTCTCAAGGATTATGGCATGGGTAAACAGGATTTAGTAAGTAACATCAACTTCTTTATGAATGTGCCTGTAAGCGAAGATGGAACTTTGCAGATTGTGGATGGGATTTCTGAACCAGGAAGTACAGTCGATCTGCGAGCAGAGATGGATGTGTTATTTCTAATTTCTAATTGCCCTCAGATTAATAATCCTTGTAATGCCTACAATCCCACACCAATTCAGTTAATGATTTGGGATGCTGCTTTATAAATGTCAAAAGTATTGGGTGAGACTAATCTTGCAGTTCTATTGAAGTCAATGCAGCCCGTCCTGCGTGATGGTGAGTATGTGTTTTGTACCATTAATCAAAAGCTGGAAGATTTGATCCAATTAGATCCCGTAGGCTTTTTTCAAGAAGAGGAAGGTATAACATTAATTCTCCTACGCACCTCTGCGGATAAGGCTGCACTTTCTTACAATTCTAGTTTTCGGATGATTACGCTCTCCGTGCATTCGAGTTTAGAAGCTGTAGGATTTATGGCAGCGATCGCTACCAAACTTGCCGAGCATAATATCAGCGTTAACCCGATCTCAGCCTACTACCACGATCATCTATTTGTTCCAGTCGATCAAGCTAACAGAGCTATGGCGTTATTGCAATAATTTTATGGAAACACATGCATTAGTTATCCTTACAATTTTATCGTTGTGTCTATCACCTAAAGATGCGCCAAAGGTTGAAGTTCCAATCCCCGAGAAACAGCCCATCGCTGAAGATCAATTCCGATCATATAGCCTTGAAGAAATTGCGAAATTAGATAAGCAAATAGAGGAAGCTTATAAAAATAGTTACAATCGGGATCGATTATGCAGCGATCGCTCCGATATTTACAAAAAACTAGCATTAAAAAAAGTTGATCCGATTTTTAGACCATGCATCTCTAAGTTACTAAAGATGACAAGGGTTCCACTTGTTTTTCCCTCTATCCCAACAGTTCCCTCATTTGTAACAGATCGAAAACATTATGCTTACATAGATGGTTATGGAATAGATATAAATAAGTACAGGGTAACCTTAACATGGAATATTTTAGAGCGTTATCAATCCGATGTTGTCTACGTTGCAGGTGAAAAATTAACACCTCAATTTCCCAGTCTGGCAGCGATCTTTGAGAGGGACTACTCTTATCTAAAAAGTTATGCAGCAAGGAATCCTGAGCGATATAGAAGACCATTTCTTGAGAGTGGTGCTGTTTCTTTAAGCAAGGGCAAGATAGGGTATTACATCCCATATACCTGTGGAGCGCACTGTCATGGTTCTTATAGTAAAGTTCTATGGGAAGATAATGGATTCGTTTATCAAGTAGGAATTCATATGGGTCATAAAGAAGAAATAATTAAATTAGCCAATTCCACTATCAATAATCAGTATTAATCCTATGTTCTCTAAAATTCTTATTGCTAATCGTGGTGAAATTGCTTGTCGGATTATTCGGACTTGCGATCGCCTGTCAATCCAATCAGTAGCCGTATATTCCGAAGCAGATAAATACGCTCAACATGTTTCTATGGCAACAGAATCGGTAGCGATCGGTGGATCGTTAGCATCTGAGAGTTATTTACGATGGGAGAGGATTTTAGAGGCAGCAAAACAAACTGGAGCAGAGGCGATCCATCCCGGATATGGATTTTTGAGTGAGAATGCGGAATTTGCAGAGGCTTGCGCTACAGAAGGAATTATTTTTATTGCGCCTACACCCGATCAAATGCGCAGCTTTGGGTTGAAGCACACAGCCAGAGAATTAGCTAGTCAAAATCAGGTGCCGTTATTGCCTGGAACTGGGTTATTAAAAGATGTAGAAGAAGCTTTACAGGAAGCGGATCGGATTGGATATCCAGTCATGCTAAAAAGTTCGGCAGGAGGTGGGGGAATCGGATTACAACTCTGTCAGAATCAAGAAAAACTACCCGAATTATTTGCGACGGTACAACGATTAAGCCAAAATAATTTTAATCAAAGTGCGATTTATTTAGAACGCTATGTAGAAACTGCTCGGCATATTGAAGTGCAGATTTTTGGTGATGGGAAAGGTAGAGTTTTAGCTTTAGGCGATCGTGATTGTTCGATCCAAAGACGAAATCAAAAGGTAATTGAAGAAACTCCTGCGCCAAATATTAGTGATGTTCAGCGTCAGCAAATTTATGAAGCAGCTTTAAGATTGGGAAAATCAGTAAATTATCAATCCGCAGGAACCGTAGAATTTATCTTCGATCCTAGTCGCCAAGAGTTTTATTTTTTAGAAGTGAATACTCGCCTTCAAGTTGAACATGGAGTTACAGAAGCAGTTACAGGCATTGATTTGGTGGAATGGATGATTCGCCTTGCTGCGGGAGATTCTAGCTTTTTTGATACCTATCAACATCGCCCCCAAGGACATTCAATCCAAGTACGGATTTATGCTGAAGACCCGACTAAGAATTTTCAGCCCAATTCGGGAGTTTTGACTAATGTTAGTTTTCCTGAAGATGCTCTTAAAAATATAAGATGCGATCGCTGGATCGAAACAGGTACAGAAGTTACCCCTTACTACGATCCGCTATTGGCAAAATTAATTGTATATGGTGAAAGTAGAGAAAATGCGATCGCCACAATGAAATCTGCACTTGAAGATTCCCAAATTACGGGAATAGAGACAAATTTAGATTACTTGTATCAGATTTTGGCTCATCCAAACTTCATGTCAGTGAATCTCAGCACTCGTTTTCTAAATTCCTTCGCCTATAATCCTCACACTATAGATGTCCTAGTAGCAGGAGCCTTCACCACCATTCAAGACTACCCTGGGCGACTTGGCTACTGGAATATTGGAGTTCCACCTTCGGGCGCGATGGATACTATAGCCTTAAGATATGGAAATCGCTTAGTGGGAAATCCTGAATCTGCGGCGGCTTTGGAATTCACTATTAATGGCGCAACTTTACGATTGAATACGGATACAATCATCTGTCTGACGGGGGCGGATATGCAAGCGGAATTGGATAGTATTCCGGTTCCTATGTGGCAGGCTTTTTCAGCCCAAGCAGGGAGTATTCTTTCCATGAAAGGAATTGTCGGGAATGGACTTCGTGGTTACTTAGCTATCCAAAATGGTTTTGATATACCAGATTATTTGGGCAGCAAAGCTACCTTCACTTTAGGGAAATTTGGTGGACATTGTGGTAGGACTTTACGGATCGGAGATGTACTCAAACTTAAATCTAGTAATGGTTCTACTTCCCCACTTCTGTCATTACCAACCGACTTGATTCCCATATATCCTCACCATTGGGAAATTGGGGTTTTGTATGGTCCCCACGGCGCACCTGATTTCTTTACTGATGAAGATATCGAAATGTTCTTTTCTAGCAACTGGGAAGTTCATTATAATTCGGCAAGAACTGGGATTAGATTAATTGGCTCCAAACCTGAATGGGCAAGAAAAGACGGAGGCGAAGCGGGGCTACATCCATCTAATATTCACGATAATGCCTATGCTGTGGGCGCGATCGATTTTACGGGTGATATGCCGATTATTCTAGGTGTGGATGGCCCTAGTTTAGGTGGATTTGTCTGTCCTGCCACGATCGCCCAGCCTGAACTTTGGAAAATTGGTCAACTCAAACCAGGAAATACGGTACGATTTATTCGCATCAGTCACGACCAAGCTTTACAACAAAAAATTGAGCAAGATCGGCAAGTTCTCACCCTCCAAGTTCCTGAACAATCCTCGCTAAATATTTCCTTATCAGATGGCTCACTCTTAAATCTTGAATCCCTAAATCATGATGCCATTCTCCATCAAACTCCTCCTAGTACCAATCAAATTGCCGTCAAATATCGCCGTTCTGGGGATGATAATGTCTTAGTTGAATATGGGGAGATGGTGCTCGATTTACATCTGCGTTTTCGGGTTCACGCCTTGATGGAATTCTTAACTAATCATAGAATATCTGGAATTTTGGAATTAACCCCTGGCATCCGATCGCTACAAATTCATTACGATCATCTAATCCTTCCCCTAGAAAGATTGCTGGAAACTCTGATTGATGCCGAATATGAACTTCCGCCCATTTCCGATATGGAAGTTCCAACTAGGATTGTCTATCTACCCCTATCTTGGGATGATGCTTCTACGCAACTAGCGATCGAGAAATATGTGCGATCGGTTAATCCTAAAGCCCCTTGGTGTCCCAGTAATATTGAATTTATTCGCCGAATTAACGGACTGGATAGCATCGAACGAGTTAAGGAGATAGTTTTTAATGCCAGCTATTTAGTCCTAGGTTTAGGAGATGTGTATTTGGGGGCACCTGTTGCCACTCCCATCGATCCCCGTCATCGCTTAGTTACAACTAAATACAATCCTGCCCGCACTTGGACACCTGAAAATGCCGTGGGCATCGGTGGCGCATATATGTGCGTCTATGGGATGGAAGGCCCTGGGGGGTATCAGTTTGTGGGTCGCACGGTGCAAATGTGGAATACTTACCGCCAGACCACCGACTTTGAGCTAGGAAAACCTTGGCTGCTGAGATTTTTCGATCAGATTCGCTTTTATCCAGTATCCGAAGCGGAATTATTGCAAATGCGTCAGGATTTTATTCAGGGTAAGTTCCAATTGCGAATTGAACATGAAACCTTTAGCCTCAGTAAATATGATCAGTTCTTAGCCTCAATCTCTGAGGAAGCAGCTACATTTAAAACCACGCAACAAGCCGCCTTTGAAGCCGAACGCGATCGCTGGGCAGCTAATAATTTACAAATAGAAGAAGACATCTCAGAGGTTACACTCGATCTAAGTACAGCCGATCTTCCCCCAAATAGTGAAATGGTTGTCTCTCATATTCCCGCTAATGTCTGGCAAATTGTGGTGAAAGTTGGTACAGAAGTTGAGGTGGGCGATCGCCTTATAGTTTTAGAGTCAATGAAAATGGAAATGACGATTGTGGCTCATATTGCAGGAACGGTTATTGAAATTCTTTGTAATGAAGGGCAGATGGTAGCAGTTGAGCAGGGATTATGCATAATTCAATCTTCAGAAAACTAACAATCAAAAAAACTTTTAAGTGGGAGGGGATAATTCATGATTTTGAGACATCTTGCAGAGATTGAAGATAGCTATAAAGACAGGCTGGGGTATCAGCATACTGTGACAAATCAGAAATTATTGTTCTTTTGGATAAGGACAGGACAACTTTAACCTTGCGGGTAAAATACGGATAATTGCCTTGATTAGACTCATTCATAAGCTGTTGCAGAAAGGTGAGCAAAAATTCAATTTCAAACTTTCCCCTAAAATTTTTTTGCCTAGCAGCTTGCAATTCGGCAATTTTTGCATCAAGTTCTGGCTGAACAATTACAGGTAAATTGGGAAACTTGGTATACAGATCTTGAAGTTGATACTTGCCACTAATTCCAGTTAAATTAATATCTACGAATTTCAAAATGCTTAAATCTGTAATATTTAATTGGCTATCATGATCTCTTTGGCAAGCAATCCAGCCATTCAGCAACTCAACAGCATCATGAAATTCAGTTTGGAGTTTGGTATATAGATCAAGACATCGACTAAAATTCTCATCTGATTCTAATAGTTTAAATTCACTTCTCAAGACTTTAGAGAAACATTGAGATGATGTGTAGAAATTTTCAATAGAGTAGCATGGAGTCTCATAAATACCGCTTAAACCCTCGGCTACAATGGATTTGTCAAAATCTTTATCAATGAAATAAGCTGTTCTAGCATTGGCATAATTCTTCCGTGATAAAAGCATTTTGTGAATACCTAAAACTCCCTCTTTACCATTGCAAATCAAATAGAAGTCTTTTTCTGGTCTGGTAATAGTTTCGATCCTGATGCCATAATATTTACTATCTTCACCTTCAAAGAAGCAATAAAGTGCAGATTTGTCATTTTTATACAGTCTAGTAAATTCTATAAATACTGCAGCAGCCTTATTACGGGAAGCTCTCAAATTATCTAAGGACATTTAGTTCTCCTGCACGACAATATCCAAAGTATCCTCTACAAAAAATATATCAAGATCATCTGCATTTAAATCTAACTCGTTATCAAAAATAAACGGCGAATGGGTAACTGCCACAAGAAGCTTGCATCGACCTGATCTTAAAATATCTGGCAACAAAAGCCTTTGCCATTCTATGGACAATGATAACTCTGGTTCATCGAACAGTAAGATAAAATCCTCCGTTGATTCTAAATAAATCTTAGAAAAAAGAGAAATGATTTGCTTCTCTCCAGAGGAAAGATTTTTAATATCAATTGGTTGATTATTTCTAGTTTGAACTATAGAGATATCGACATTAGCCTGATCGTAAATAATTTGTTTGTTATGCAAGTATTGATTACAGATCTTAGCAAATTGGTTAATAGAGTTATCTTTTTCCTTTTGCTGCTCATATACCCCAACTAATTTTGATAAAAAATATACAAGCTGATCATGCTCAGGATCATTGATATCTCCCGAACTTACTAGTTTCTCAATCTTTTCTTTGTAAGATTTTGAGATATTGGTTTCACCAACCCGACTTAAAACAATATTCAATGTCTCTGGTTGAATGCTATCTCTCATGGCTTGCGTAATTCCAGCACCATCCACAAACTGAGTTAAAATTTCCCCTGTAATCTTTGAAAAGAGATTAAGTGCCGAATCTTTGATCTCCTTTTTTATCTCATCAAACTTAGCAACTACATCATCCATGCCAAACTTAATTAAGTTCTCTTCACCTTTAGCAAGTTTTAACTGCTTACTATTCCCTTCTCCATATCCTAAATTTTTTAAATCCTCTTCAATTCTTCTATAGGTTGGGAAGTATAGGACAGATTCTTTTAACTTCTCTTGAATAATTTCTTGAATTTCATGAATTGGATCTTCAATCCCGTTACTATATCTTTTAAGTCTTGAATGTAAATCATTTAATATATTAGAATACTGCCCAGATAAATCTATTCTATATTCATTGATAAGTCCTATTAATAGTACAAAAAACTTTTCAGATACTCCGAATTCTCTATAGTATTCTCTTAAAATTTCTAACTCTTTGCTTGGCAAATATTTTCTTATAGATGAAATAAATCCTAAAATGTCATTATTGGTTATGTGTATGGCATCTCTTTCGATTTTAATTGTTGCTCCAGAAACAAATTCAAGAACTATCGAATCAAAATCTATGGTTTTTAATCTGTCAAACTGACAAGAAATTGAATAATAAAGGGCATTGAGAATAGTGGTTTTACCCGAGCCATTTTCGGCAATCAGAATTACGGCTTCCTTATCGAATGGGATTTTGATATTCTTATAACCAAATAAGCCATTAATGGTAAATGACTTCAGGTTGCTTGAATTTAGGCGATCGCTTAACAACATAACTAAACATTCCAGAAATTAAGCAGGCAATTGAGCTAAATTATATGCCAAAATCAAACTCTGCTCAGAGCCGATACTAAGTGCTTACAGCCAGAACTTTGACCTCAGATGGAGATCGCTTAACCTTATAAATTCAGAACGATTTTGCGCCATTTCAGCGATCAAGTGAAATATCAATAATTGCAAACATCGCTTGGAATAAGGGTTTCAGAAGCACTAGATTTTGAATTTGCAATTGCTGTGAGCTTTAGGCTTGAACAATTGAGCTTTGAGCATGAAACTTTGATCTTAGAGTGCGATTCCCTTCGGGATGCGTTCCGCCGCTTAACCTTTGACCTCCAACAATTGAGCTTTAGGCTTGAATAATTGAGCTTAGACCTGCATCACTTGAGCTTTGAGTATGAAACTTTGAGTTTAGAGTGCGATTGCTTAACCTGTGACCTCGAACATTTGAGCTTTAGGCTTGAAACTTTGACTTTAGAGCTTGAACGATTAACCTTTGACCTCCAACAATTGAGCTTAGAGTGCGATTCCCTTCGGGATGCGTTCCGCCGCTTAACCTTTGACCTGCATCACTTGAGCTTTGAGCATGAAACTTTGACCTTAGAGTGCAATACGGGATAAATATCAAACTCGCTATCTACATCTGAACTCAGATAAAATCTGCCAGCAGGGTAAAAAATAATTAGTTAAACCCATCCGCCTATTTCGCTTACTTTCGGCAATGCAAAATGCGATCGCTGTTTTTTAAGCGATCGCCACACAGTTATTATTGCGGTTACAGTCAATGACATGGAAGAAGATAGGGAAAGATGTCTAGCCGCAGGCATGGATGATTACTTAAGTAAACCTTTTTATAAAGTTGAAATTGAAAGTATTCTCCATAAATGGAGTAAAGCTTAAAAATCTATCTTCATACAGAACTTTTATCGAACTGACTAAAATAGGAAATAATGCTTTAATCGCCAAAAACTAAGCCTAAATTTAAGACAAAAATGGAGGATCTATGCAATTTAGGAGAAAAGATTATCAAGTGGGTACAACAAAATGACTGAATAACTCTTAGTTTAATTAAATCTTAATACCTTCCTTTTGTCTCAAAAATAATCTTTATCAACCAAAATATGGCTAACTCTGAACTAGATAACCACAAAGTCGATCACCTATTTCTCCTTATCGGCGAAAACCCTTTACCAAACTATGTCGCGGCTAGGCTGATGCTAAAGGAAGATGGCACTGTCTATATGGTTCATACCACTAAAACCTTTACACGATTTCAGCTTCTTGAAAAGCAATTAAAAAAATTTAACATCAAAGTCATTCCTGTCTCACTAGGAAATGCTGAAGCTGATGGTTATGCAATTCGGAAGAAAATCAAAGAAAAGATTAGACATAAAGGACAACATGATGGCAAGCTCTTACTAACAGGGCGTATAGGTTTGAACTATACAGGTGGTACAAAAGCTATGTCAGTTCATGCTTATCAAGCGTTTATTGAATTAGGTTTAACCGACTGTGTGTTTAGCTATTTAGACTCACGTAAGCTGTCAATGTACATTGACAAAGAAAAAGAGCCTATTTCTATTGCTCTTGCTTTATCACCACCACCTTCGCTAGATGAGATTTTGGCATTACACAAGCTTTCTTGGAATGAGAATAATCTTCCTGTTTCACATTCTCTCAACCCTAGTGCAGCAAAAAATTTTGTTGACATATATATGCAGAAAGGTTCTATAACAAAACAGTGGGGTGAATGGTGCAATGTAGTTTTTGCAAGAACTAAAGATGGAAAAGGTTACTGGAAGGAAGATGATAAAATGCCTGATCTTTCAAAATTGCAAATTGTTTTAGAAAGACAAAAGAAGCTAGAAGTTGGAGAAGAGATTTTAGCAGCCTTGCGCGAACAACTTCAAGATAAATCTGAGAATGAGATCAATTTTATTATCAGTAAAATCAAGAACACAAAGAAAATCTATAATTTAGAAATTCCAGCAGAAATTCGGAATGTCCTAGAACATGATTTGCAATGTATTTCAGAGGATCTACTGAGTGTGAGCAAGGTAAAAGATGTATTTGGAGTTCCGAGATTAAGTCAAGCTTGTAGCTGGCTTAGTAGCGGTGGATGGCTGGAAGATTACGTTTTTTCACAGGTAGAAAAGGTTGCAGAAAAATATTCTCTTACTGAGATAAAAATGTCACTTCATATCAAAGATCCTATCAATAAAGAAGATCCAGATAGAGGGGATCAGTTTGAATTTGATGTTGTATTTTTAAGAGGATATCAAATTTTTGGTATTTCCTGCACAAGTGGGGACAACTATCAATTGTGCAAGCAAAAGCTTTTTGAAGCTTATATTCGAGCAAGACAATTGGGCGGAGATGAGGCACGAGTTGCATTAGTCTGTTTTTCTGACAAGCCAACTGAACAAATTAAGCAAGAACTAGACTTTGATACAGATGATCCGAAAATTGAAGTTTTTGGACGTAGTGATCTAGAGCCTACTGGGTTTGCGAAGAAGCTCAATGACTGGATTATGAAAAATATTGAGGAGCAAGAGAATGAGTGAATATATTGTCACAGTGGTTGATACAACAGGGATTCAGCCATATATTTTCGGTAGTAACAAATTGCGCGAAAATATTGGGGCATCGTTTCTCACATCCCAAGCAACAAAGCAATGGGTCAAAGATGCACTAAAGGATTTAGGAAAACCTTACTATTTCCCAGATCCTGAGTGGGGACAAGATATCCCTGATGCAACACCTTATATTGAACAAAGTGGCATCATTGCTGAGGTTATTTATGCAGGTGGTGGGAATGCTGTACTCATATTTAAAGCTTCTGATGGAGATGATTATCCAAAACAGTTTGCGAGAAGTCTGAGTAAAAGTGTATTGAAAGATGCACCAGGGATCAGTCTTGTGGTTACACATAGTCAAAAATTTACTTGGAGTTATTCGTCTAATTCTCTATGTAAGAGGATTCAAGATCTTATAGAAAATGAAATAACTCAAGCCAAGAGAGAACGAGTCCCCTCGTCACCGCTTTTAGGATTGGGAGTTACAGCAGATTGCAGATCAACTCGATTAGTTGCAGTTGATACCAGCGATAGATTTATGGATGTCGATGAAGGAGAAGGATACTTAATTTCAAACGAAGTTAAACAAAAACTTGATGCTGTTAAAGGTGCGAATGCTAGACTTGCCAAAATATTTACTGGTGCTTTTAATCAAGATGTTTACGAATTTCCATATAGATTCGATCATTTAGGAAGATCGGCTGGAGATTCTAGCTATCTTGCTGTCGTTCATGCTGATGGTAATGGGATGGGCGATCGCTTTAAGCAATGTGGTGAAAGTGCATCTAGCGATCGTGAATACATAACAAAAATGCGCGAGTTATCTTGGAGTGTTCAAACAATTGCTACAGATGCTCTACGGTCACTTGGCAAGTTGTTATCAGAGTCAGTAACCTTTGAACAAGGCAACCCTGTAATTGAATCGTTCGGCTGCGAAAAGAGATTAATAGGTAAAGTTCCTCTCAAAATTGCTGATAACGACAATAAAAAGATTCATCTTCCATTTCGTCCTTTAGTATATGGTGGGGATGATGTTACCTTTGTTTGTGACGGGCGATTAGGATTGACTCTTGCTACTCTATTCCTTGAAAACTTTGAAAAAATAGCGGCAGATGGTAAAAAATTAACAGCTTGTGCTGGGGTAAGCATTGTTAAAGCCCATTATCCATTTGCTAGAGCTTATGAACTAAGCGAGTCTTTATGCGGAAGTGCCAAAAAATTTAAAAAAGATCAAGACTCAGATACTTCTGCAATCGACTGGCATATTGCCGCTTCAGGGCTTTTAGGATCTCTAGGGGAGATACGCGACCGAGAATATTCAGTAAGAGAAAATGGAGACTTAACTATTCGTCCATTGCTCTTAAATGCGGACTCTGATCATTGGCGTAACTGGGAAGACTTTCAAAGAGTTGTTACAGAATTTAATACTCATGATAACTGGTGCGATCGCCGTAATAAAGTTATTGCCTTGCGTGAGATCTTGAGACAAGGTGAAACTGCTACTGAACAATTTCTTGGTGCTTATGGTTTACCAGATTTGCCAGTTTTTAGGATCAGTGACGATGATTTTAAAAGAAAAGGTTGGACAGATGATATTAGGAACAATGAGGGTGTAAGAGTATGTGCCTATTTCGATGCAATTGAAGCGATGGAATTTTATCTTCCTTTATCTGGAGGTGAATCATGAGTAGTTATTTTTTAATGATGGAGTTATTAAGTGATACAACCTTTGGGCGTGGTGATGGTGTTGCAGGGCTTCTCGATCAAGAAGTTGAACATGATTCCTATGGCTTTCCTTATTTGCGCGGACGCACTTTAAAAGGACTGTTGAGCGAAGAGTGCGAAAATATTATTTATACCTTGCCAGATAAAGATAGATGGTATTTAGCATTAGATCAACTATTTGGTGTAGATGGTAGCGGTATTGACTCGATCGCGCAAATGCACATAGGCGATGCTTGCCTTAGTCACAAATTACGTTCTGTTGTAGAAATACAGATCGATAAGGATAAAGATAGCCGTAAAACATCTAAAATTACATCAACAGATATTCTTTTTTCACTAACCACTATTCGCCGCCAAACAGCTATTGATCCTGTTGATGGTGTCGCTGATGATCGTAGTCTTCGATCAAGTCGAGTCATTTTACGAGAGCGTTGCTTTTTTGCATCTCTAACTTTTGATGTCAATCCAACACCTGATATGTTGGCTCTCCTGACTGTAGGTATCTTAGCGCTTAGACGAGTTGGTAGTGGTCGCAATCGTGGTCGCGGTCATGTGCGGTGTTTACTAAATGACGAACAACTAACACAAGAGCATTTTCAATATTTTCAAAGGGAGACAAATAAATGAAAACATTGATATTAAATCTTTATACCGTACAGCCTATCCTAGCAACATCTTTTCAAGGCGATCCGAACAGCGATGTCTCCTACTCATATATTCCAGGGAGTATGATTCGTGGTGCGTTATTAGGAAAATATTTGAGAGATAATGCACTACCTAGTGATGATATTGTCGCTGACACAGAAGCTAATAAGGAAGTTAGACGTTTGTTTTTTACGGGTGAAACATGCTATCTAAATGCTTATTTAATGAGTAATAGTGATCGGCAGCCTCGTACTTTACCTGTTCCTCGCTCTATATTTAAGCGGAAAGGTGATGAACCAAATCGTAATGGAATTGACGTTTACGATCTTAGTCGCATAGAAACATCGGATATTCCTTCAAGCTTATCTTCACCTAAGCCATTGAGTACCGACAATTTTTGTACAGTTGGTTATGGTGAAATTACTATGTACAAAGATAATCGTCGTATTAATATTCATCACAAACGCGATCGCCGTAAAGGTCGAGCAACAAAAGAGAGTGGCGAAATATTTCGATATGAAGCGATCGATGCTTCTCAATTTTTTCAAGCAGTCGTTATTTGTGAAAATGATGATGATGCGACTTTCTTGAGAGATCTAATTTCAAAAAGTCCTAATCTTTATTTAGGCGGTTCTCAAAGTGCAGGATATGGATCTACAGAGATTCGAGATATTCAAATAGATGATTCTTGGAGTGAAGTAGGTATTTTATCTGAACAACGTAGCGTTTCTGAAGCTTTAACTATCACTTTGCTAAGTGATGCGATTTTGCGAGACACCAAAGGACAATGTGTTGCAGACTACAAATTAGTACAGAAAGAACTTAAACTTGAACAACTTTTAGGACAAAAGTTATCTGATGTAAAAGCTTATGTTAGTAGTTGTCTGATTGGAGGCTTTAATCGCAAATGGGGCTTGCCTTTACCTCAAGTCCAAGCTTTAGCAGCAGGGAGTGTTCTAGTTTTCGATGGTGTGGAATTAAGCTCAACGCAGATTAGTGATCTTGAAAATCAAGGAATTGGCGAGAGAAAAATTGATGGATTTGGACGCATAGCAGTCAACTGGCTTGGAGAAACTAAGTGCTTTACAGTCAAGTCACCAAGCGAGGAAAGAAAGGAGAATAGTCTTCCTCAGTTGGAAGATGAATCAATCGATTATCATCAAGCTAAATTTATGGCTGAAAGAATATTGCGACAAAAGTTGGATTCATTACTCATTGAGAAAGTTAACGATATTATACTTAATGGGAAAATCTATAATAGTCAACTCTCTAGAATAAGAATTATTGCTAGACAAGCTCTTCTAGATAAAGATCATCGAAATTTACTACTAGATCTACTAAATAATCTACCAACAAACTCTATCAATAATTTACGAGGCATCAAAGTTGATGGAATTTCTCTAGATCAACAAATCAAGAAATGGCTTGAAAGCTGCTATGAAGATGCAATAAATCCAGATAGTGATAAGTTTTGGGAAAAGAATCAAGAACTATGGCTTGGTGACAACAGAGAAAGACAAAAACTAGAAGTCAAAATTAGTAATGTGAAAGTGGGTTTAACAATCGATTTAGTTAGAGAATACACTCTAAAACTGATTATAGCAGTGTGTAAAAAAGCAACTAAGGAGGAGAAATAAGATGAGTAACGATCGCCTAAATAATCGTCATCAACGTAACATCTATAAGCGTATCATCGTCAAAGGTACGCTAGTTTTAGACACGCCAACCTGTTTGGGTAGTGGAGATTCCGATAGTCTGACTGATCTGGCTTTATTGCGAGATAGTGTAAATGAAGATAAAGCTTTACTCACTGGAGCTTCTATTGCTGGTGCTTTACGCAATTATTTACGGGACTACGCAGGCAAATATGGTGAACTAGAGGCTGAAGGCGATTTAACAAATTTGCTATTTGGCTCTGCTCGTAAAGTTTTAGATCAAAACAAAAAAGTTGTTATTGTCGATGATGGTGATCAAAGTCCTTTGATTGTTAATGATTCTATTAGTAACGAGAAAATTGATATAGAGTTGCGTGATGGTGTAAGAATTGATGGAAATAAGGGTGTAGCAGTAGATGGTGCTAAATATGACTTTGAATTACTATCAGCAGGTACTCAGTTTCCGCTTTTCTTTGAGTTGTTGATTGAGAAGAAGTATCAAGATCTTCAAAAGCAATCTGAATATGAGAATAATCTTAAACAAGGATTAGCGATCGCCTTATCTGGTTTCGAGAAAGGTGAAATAGCGATCGGGATGAAAAAGCGGCGCGGCTTTGGGCGTTGCAAAGTGGACAATTGGCAAGTATGGGAGTTTGACCTAAAAAACACACAACAACGTCTAGCATGGCTAACTTTTGATCGAGATTGGGCAAGTGAATATGTCATACCTTCTAATGATAAGAAAATTGAGCAAATCTTTGGAGATATTGGGGACGATCAACGCGATCTCTTTACCATCACAGCAAAATTTAGCCTTGTTGGTTCCATGCTAATTCGTTCAGCCGAATATTCCGAACATAAGACACCTGATGCAGTTCACCTCAAATCAAAACGAAATGATGAGTCAAAAAGTATCATTTCAGGGACAAGCCTAGCAGGTGTTTTGCGACATCGTGCTGTGAGAATCGTAAAAACTCTAAATCCTAATATCGTGATTCCTGAAGGTAAAGATAGACAACCAGAGATAATTGAAAAAATATTTGGATTTGTTGCAGAAGATGAGAAGCGTAAAGATGTACTTAAAGCCCAAGCAAGTCGGCTGATTGTTGAAGAAAAAGTTATTGAGAAGCCAACGGAACTTGTCCAAACTCGCATTGCGATCGATCGCTTTACAGGTGGTGCAATGCATGGCGCATTGTTTGACGCGCAGCCAGTATTTAGTGGCGAGGTAGAATTAAAACTGGAATTACGGAATCCTAAAGATAAAGATAATGAGTATGAAATTGGTTTGTTACTTCTACTCCTAAAAGATCTTTGGACAGGAGATTTACCGATTGGTGGTGAAAGTAGTATTGGTAGAGGGCGACTGCAAGGGATTCATGCAAATATTACTTATCAAGGGAATAAATGGACAATTCAAGGGAAAGATAGTCTGACAATCACCCAAGATAGTACACAAAAATCTTTGGAAAGCTATGTCCAAGAGTTAGTCAAAAAAGTTGAGGTAAAGTAAGTATGAAAAATCCAGAGACCATACCCATTCCTATTTCAGGAAAATTTGATACTGCATCTCTAAAAGAATGGATCGAAAAAAAAGCTAAAGATCATAAATTAGATTACCTACTTGCTCATGCTGAAGATGGTGTGATTTGGGGCAAATTTGATGATGCTATATTAACTACTTCTGGAGACGTATTTGGTCAACTTGCTAAGTTGCGATCGCAAACTCTACAACAATGCCGTATATTCGGCAAGACTAGCGAAGTAATGCTGTGGAAAGTTGGCAAATATTGGAATGCTCGCTCAATTGATGACACAAACAATCCTGATTGTCTACCCGATGAGCAGCAAATTTTATGGGGAACTAAAGCTGAACAAGAAAAAGATGGGTTTACAGTGGTTACGGATGGACAGGAAGGGCTAAAACACGCTTTACCTTTGATCAATATTTCTTTTGATCAAAGCAAAACGCTTTACCGTCCTTTACGTTTAAGTGTTCGTCATTATCTTACAGAAGATTCTGATACAGGAGTTGTGCGGATTTATCTAAGTCGTCTCGTCAATCTGACTGGAAAAGGAGGAGAAATATAATGAAACGTCTTGAACTTCAAATCCCCGAAAGATTGCAGCAGAAGCTTATTGAAAAAGCCGATTATCTCCATGTAACGGTTGAAAGTTTTATATTAGATTCATTAGAGCAATTGATCAGTAACGATGATACTAGTTTGCTAATTGGCAAGCAAATTCAAACACTTGAAGACATTAAGTCGAAAATTAGTAAGCTAAAACCATCTCTCCAAGAGCAATACAATATTATTGAAATTGGCATCTTTGGCTCCTATGTTAAAGGATTACAGAATTCTGCCAGTGATGTTGATATTCTGGTCGAGTTTTCTGCAACACCTAGTCTTTTAAAGCTGTCAAATTTGCAGATTTATCTTAGCGATCACCTTGAAGTAAAAGTTGATTTGGTTAGAAAGAAAGGTTTGAGGCATGAATTGCAAGAAAAAATCTTGGCTGAGGTTCAATATATATGAGCGACAGAACCCATATTCATTTTTTACGAGATATATTGAGAATGTCAGATCTGATTAGGTCTTTTACGGCAAATATTACCTACGAAGAATTTGCTGATAATGAAGAAAAGGCTTTTGCTACCGTCAAAGCAATTGAAATGATCGCCGAGGCGATGAAAGAGATTCCAGAAAACTTGCGCTTAAATTATCCAGAGATTGACTGGCGCGGCATCATTGGCATGAGGAATATTACGACTCATCAATATTGGCGAATTGATTATGAAACAATTTGGGAAGTAATTCATTCGGAAATCCCACAAATTGCTAGTACTGTGTCCATTATCTTAAAAAATGAAACGGAGAAATAGAAAATGACTAACCACTTGCCTAAGCATATCAATCATGTTCCTGACAACAGAAAAGCAATCGCCCCTTACAATTTTGTCGAACTACCTGACAAGGTAGTTGAAGTTGATAAGTATTCTTTGCCATCGCATGATCGCTATTATGGAGATCGTCACACGGGCAAAATTGAATGTACTCTAACTACTTCCTCACCTCTTTATATTCGCTGTGGTCTAACAACAAGTGATTTCAAAAAAGAGAAAGAATCAAAGGATAATCCAGAATTTTTCTACACTATTAACAAATTAAAGCCTGTTATCCCTGGTAGTAGTTTAAGAGGGATGTTGAGAACTCTTGTAGAAATTATTACCTTTGGCAAAATTGATCGCGTCTCAGGACAAAATCACTTTTTCTTTCGTGCAGTTGCCACCACACCAAATAGTGACTCTTTGGCGGCAGAATACAAAAAATATGTAAAACCAGATTTGGTTAAAGCAGGCTATATAAAAAAAGATAAAGATGATTGGCTCATTTATCCTTCAAAACAAATCAACTATACTTCTTTCGCATGGATAAAAGAATCAAGTATTTCATTAACATCATCTTTTTTAAAATTTAATGATCTAAATCCATCCTACCAACCACAATATTTTTCAGTCAGCTTTATAGGAAATCCCAAGAAAGGAACAGGCAAAGACAACCGTTATTTTCTAAGTTCAGTCAATGATGAAACAGAACATTCAACAAGTACAGGAACTCTTGTTACTAGCGGCAATATGAAACAAGGAAACGAACTTTCACCTCGCCGTAATCATTGTGTTGTTTTTCAACAAATCTCTAATCCTAATTCATTGACTATTGATCCTATTGCAGTTCAACACTACTGTAATGCTTTAACAGATTTTCAAAAATCTCCTCCATTTAGTGAAACCACAGGATTTCTTGCAAATAATCGCCCTGTTTTCTACTCTCAACCTCAGTCTGGAAAGGTTGTAGGATTTTTCGGGCAAAGTCCTAATTTCCGCATCCCATTTTCTCATAAGGGTAATGGACACGCTGCTACAGCAAGAGATTTCATCCCCGCTTACTTAAAAGATCCTGAAAAAAATGAAAATAGAGATCCAGTAATTGACATTGCTGAAGCAATTTTTGGTTACGTTAGAGGTAATAAAAGAGAGGATAGTAATCAATCTCTAGCTGGACGAGTTTTTGTTAGTGATGCAAATTGTGTTTCCAATGGAGATATTTGGTTTGAGCAAGAACCTATTATTCCTCAGATTTTAGCAAGTCCAAAGCCAACTACTTTTCAGCACTATCTAGTTCAGGATAAAGAAACTCAAGCAGAAAAGCCTAAGCTAAAGCATTATGCTAATCAACCCGTTTCAGAAACTGTAATTAGAGGACACAAACTATATTGGCATAAGGGCAGTAGTCCTAATTTTAAACATCCTGAGCAACAAAAAGTAGAAAAAGAAAAAGCGACACAGATTACAAAAATTAAACCAATCAAAACTGGCATTTCTTTTAAGTTCACAATCCATTTTGAAAATTTAAGCAATATTGAGCTTGGGGCTTTGTCATGGATATTAGATATTGCTCAAAATGATGATTATCGCCTATCGCTGGGCATGGGAAAACCTCTGGGTATGGGAGCTATTAAAATTGAGCATAAACTTTATCTGAGTAAGCGACAATCGAGATATGAGAGTTTGTTTGCAAATAAATCTTGGGAAACAGGAGAAAAAATAGAAAGTGATCCAAGTTTTGCTTCTGAGTTTGAAAATTATATGGCTCTGGAACTTCAGCATTCAGGACACTTTAAAAATCATCGCCGTATTCAAATGCTACTCTCAATGCTGAAATGGACTGATATTCTAAAAATCTCAGAAACTCGCTATATGGAAATTGAGAGAGAGAATGACAAAAGCAAAGGCTATCTTTGTCAGCCCACAAAACCTAACGATAAAACGGTTAATGAGTACAAATGTCGTCTTGTACTTCCATCTCCTTTGGATGTTCGGGATAGCGATCGCAAACATAATCATGAAGCTAGTTTGTCTTCTAACTCTCCATCTACAATATCTATAACAAAACCTCAATTAAAGACTTCAGATAAGAGCATTGCAAAATTTAAGGATGGTGAAATTGTCTCGGCAAAAGTAACAAAGATTGAAGGGAGTAAAGTTTCATACGAACTTTCAGACGGGATTACTAAACGTACTGAAGATAAGTGTAAACAGGCTAGTTTTTTGTCACTAGATCAGACTGTTCAAGTCAAAGTATCACTGAAAGAAGATGGCAGTATCAGAAAACTAAAATATTTTGATTCTGAGACAATGACCACCTAAACCCCCGAAGAAGAGTTAACGATCGCCCCCTTAAATCCTATATCAATCTATAAAATATAAAAAAGCGATCGCCACCTTTCCCCTTACGTTTTACCTCAATTACCTATGACCAAAATCCTATTCATTACCGTAGGTGGATCCCATCAGCCGATCGCCACTTCCATCAAAACCCAGAAACCCGATCGCATAATTTTTATCTGTTCCGATGGCACAAAGGGTAGTAAATCGCAAGTGATTGGTGAAGGTAAACCCTGTGAAGTTAGAAAAGGAACTGAAGTAATTGAATCATTGCCGAATATTCCCACACAGTTAGGGCTAGGAGATTCATTTCAAGTAGATCGAGATTTAGTCCTGATCCAAGAGCCAGATAGTCTATCTGAGTGCTACAACAAAATTAGCCAAAAGATTGCCGAAATCAAGCAAATCGATCCAACTTGCCAAATTACCGCAGATTATACAGGCGGAACTAAAACTATGTCCTGTGGTTTAGCGATCGCCTCTCTTGACGCCGAAGTTCCTCTATTTCTAACCACTAATACAAGTCGTCAAAATTTGATCAAAGTTGAGTCTGGCGAACGAACCAAACGGGCGGCAACCACTGGACTAACTGTGACTCGGACAATCGAAAAGACTCTACCTATTTATTTAGAAAAATATAACTATGGGGCGGCGATCGCTGATCTAAATAGTCTCATTCAAAGCACTGAGCTAATCCCAGAAGCCAGTAAGCGAGTAGAGGGTTTACTAGATCGATGTGAAGGATTTGAAGCATGGGATCGATTCGATCATCAAGAAGCCATATCTCGATTAGCCCCATATATCAGCCAATCTAGTATTAAGCCCTACGGACTATTTCTCAAAAAAGTAATTGCTAGTCGTGGACAACTAGATCGAAATTTTGATACTAGTAATGGCATGAAAGGTCATGGATATGAAGTGGTTGAAGATTTACTACTGAATGCCGATCGCCGTGCTAATCAGCAACGTTATGATGATGCGGTGGGTAGGCTATACCGAGCATTGGAACTACTTGCCCAAATCCGACTATTCAAAACCTATGAAATCCAGACTGGTGATGTCGATATAACTAAGTTACCTGAGTCTTTGCAACCAGAGTATGAAGGAAAGCGCAATCATAAAATTCAAATCGGTTTAACAGAAAGCTATGAATTGCTCGCCAAAATATCCGATGATGCTCTTGGTCAGTTATATCTAAAACAAAAAAATTCGATCAATAATGCTTTACAGGTTCGTAACTATTCTTTATTTGCCCATGGGTTTCAATCAATCGATGAAAGCAGATATCAGACTTTTAATACTGTAGTTGCTAACTTTATTACCGATGGCATAGCCGCAGTTACGGCAAAGTCAAAATCCCATGCTTTACAGTTTCCCAAGTCTTTATAAAATAAGGGCGATCGCTATTGGTTAAAAAATATGCCCCATGCAACTAGTATTCAATCTGATAAAGATTACACATTTTCTGATTATTTTAAACTTGACTACGAACCAGAGGATGTCCTTGCCTACTTTGGTTATCAGATGAGCAGTGAGTCTTTGCCATTACCAAAAAGTGGGATACCTTTGCCTCGGTTGCCAGATTTGGGCGATCGCCTGCAACGCGCACTTCCTCACATCAGCCTCAACAATGAAACGGCAAGGCGTGAGTTTTTGATTGCTCCTGTCCTGATGGATTTGGTTGATTTAGTTGATGCCAAACTCAAGGTTAGTTATATTATCTCGGTTGACCGTCAACTCAAAGGTTCACTCGATTATTTTATTCAAACTAAGCGATCCCTAATTATTATTGAGGCAAAAGATGAAAATCTCCAACGGGGTTTTGTGCAACTGGCTACAGAACTAATTGCTTTAGATCGTTGGTTAGATGACGATAACCCGATCCTCTATGGCGCAGTTTCTATTGGGAGTGTCTGGCAATTTAGCTGCCTAGATCGACAAGCAAAACGTATTACTCAAGACCTCAATCTCTATCGGGCGATCGGCGATCTTGAAGAATTAATGCGAATCTTGATCGGGATTTTGGAATAGGTATCTTCGATATTTTCAGATAGCTAAGGTCTCCCTCGGTCTAGTAGTCCCTTCCACTGTTTCCGTCCCCTTGCGGGGTTATAAGTGTAAAACAAAAGCTGAAATGCTTACAGGATAAAGCATATTCAGAGGTTGACGAAAGTATTAGGTTTTCAAGGTGCATTTGACCTATGGATATATTATCAGAGAGGATATAAATTTGATATTTCTTACAGGCTTACTACTTTTGAAATGGGTAAAAAAGGATTGGCTAAGTTTGATGGGGCTGAGTTAGTAGCTATTACATTTGAATTGGATGTGATGGAGACTTTTTTCTTGCCCTTAAATTACAATTACTATCTTCATGCTTGGTTTTTAAATCAAGTTCGGACAGACGATCCTAAATTGTCAGCCTATTTACATGATGGACAATCTGAGAAGCCTTTTACTATTTCTCAGTTAGATGGTGAATTTGTCACTAAATCTAAACAGATTCAACTTTTTAAGGGTAATAAATATAATCTGACGATCGCTTGTTTATGTGAATCGTTATGTAAATGGTTAGCTAAATGGCTAGAGAATCCGCCTAAAGCAATGGTCTTAAGCAGTGGTTCTCTGAAAATAGTAAATATTAAGATTGAACTGCCACCGAAAACTTATTCTCAACTGCTAGAAGCTGATATACCCTCAGAGCGAAGTTTCAGTTTTAGTTTTATAACTCCTACAGGATTTCGCCGTAAGGGACATCACTTGCCTTTGCCTATGCCAAGTAACATTTTTCATAGCTATCTGCGCCGTTGGAATGATTTTGCACCTATAACCTTCGACCAAGAAACATTCTTAGCATGGATTGATGAAATTATATTTGTTAGCAATCTTGATATTGTCTCTGTGCAAGCTACAGTGGGCAAAAGAGGATCTGTTACTGGGTTTAAGGGTTTTGTTGAATTTGGTATAGATCGCAAAGTGCAGAATAATCCAGAATTTGAGCGGCTACTTCATGCTTTGGTTATGCTGGCTCCCTATTGTGGTACAGGTCATAAGACTACTTTTGGTTTGGGACAAACACGGTATGGAAAGATTGAGGTTAAAAGTTCGGAAGGTAAAGAATCTCTAGCTCCAATTACTTCGGTTTTAATCTCTTCTCCTACCGAGAGATTTTTGAAAGAACGGATTGCTGAATTGATTGATATTTTTCTGTTAATTAAAAAAAGACAGGGTGGCGATCGCGCGAAACAAACTGCTTTAACTTGGGCAACTATTTTAGCTAGACGAGAAACAGGGGATTCTTTACAGGCGATCGCTGAACATTTGCAAATACCTTACCTAACGGTCAAGAGTTATTCTAAATTAGCCAGACGTGCACTTAAAGAGACTGAAAAGAAAATATAACGATGTTTCTGTCCCCTTGCGGGGTTTTGGTAGTGAAACGAAGAAGTTGAGCAGCGTGAGCGTGCTGCTGTTGAAGCGTTTCCGTCCCCTTGCGGGGTTTTGGTAGTGAAACCCTTTGATTGTTCCTGCCTTCGGGAATGTCTCACCAGCTCAAGTTTCCGTCCCCTTGCGGGGTTTTGGTAGTGAAACCAGCCCTTAAGACTGACGGTGGTGGGCTAGCGATTCTCGGGGTTTCCGTCCCCTTGCGGGGTTTTGGTAGTGAAACAACGCGTGATTATAATTGGTCACAATATCCAATAGTTACTGTTTCCGTCCCCTTGCGGGGTTTTGGTAGTGAAACTTGTTGGGAGCTCTTGTACTTTTATGGAGTTTGATTAATGTTTCCGTCCCCTTGCGGGGTTTTGGTAGTGAAACAATCAATTTTGCAAAGATAACAACTTGGTAATTGACAGAATTGGTTTCCGTCCCCTTGCGGGGTTTTGGTAGTGAAACAAAAGATGCCATCTGGCATCAGATCTATGATGAAAATATGTGTTTCCGTCCCCTTGCGGGGTTTTGGTAGTGAAACAAAACTTTATTAATTCAGGTGACGAAGAATGACTACCGAACAGTTTCCGTCCCCTTGCGGGGTTTTGGTAGTGAAACGCATATGGGACTTTGTCCCAAACTCTGACGACTTTAGTATGGAGGAGCGTTTCCGTCCCCTTGCGGGGTTTTGGTAGTGAAACTTATGTCTAACAGTCAATTTTCTCAAACAATCGTTGTTGCTGGGTTTCCGTCCCCTTGCGGGGTTTTGGTAGTGAAACAATCAAGCTGGCGAAGCACCTGCACCCTTCACGATCATGTTTCCGTCCCCTTGCGGGGTTTTGGTAGTGAAACGTGGCTTTCAAGAGTTTACGGTCGGAAAGATTATGGTAGAGATGGTTTCCGTCCCCTTGCGGGGTTTTGGTAGTGAAACGCGGCAACGGCTATTGCTGCCCCCACCTCGAACTCAAGTTTCCGTCCCCTTGCGGGGTTTTGGTAGTGAAACCACACCAGAAAAGGCTGAGGCAGCAATAAAAAAATGGCACGATGTTTCCGTCCCCTTGCGGGGTTTTGGTAGTGAAACAGTGCATTTCAGTCACAGGCGCAACGATCTGCATGGAAAGTTTCCGTCCCCTTGCGGGGTTTTGGTAGTGAAACTATATTGTCTTCTGGGCCGCAAGGTCAGAAAGTAGGCTTGTTTCCGTCCCCTTGCGGGGTTTTGGTAGTGAAACTCATTATGAGTCTTAATAAAGATGGGACTCCCGCCACTGGTTTCCGTCCCCTTGCGGGGTTTTGGTAGTGAAACAAACATGATTTACCACCTAGTTAAGTGGTAACAAGAGGCTGTGTTTCCGTCCCCTTGCGGGGTTTTGGTAGTGAAACAAATGGTTTTGAGGGTTATGTTATACTACCTGCCCGTGAAGAGTTTCCGTCCCCTTGCGGGGTTTTGGTAGTGAAACATTGGTGGAGTTGCAATTTATCTCTTGTTCTGGACTGTTTGAGCGGTTTCCGTCCCCTTGCGGGGTTTTGGTAGTGAAACCCTTTACCTTTAGGGCATATATCTAGATAGGCATCGTGAAGCTAAATATCCATAGGTCATTTTTTTAACCAAAAAATCCAATTAAGTCGGCTAAAACAAGAAAAATAAAAGCCTGAAATGCTCACTGGGTATGTCATATCCAGAGGTTAACGCAAATATAAGGTTTTCAAGGTTCGTCTGACCTATGGATATAGTATCAATGAAATACAATATTTAGGAAATTGCAAATGTTAAATTATATAAAAATCTGGGGGCGGAGCAGGCAATGAACTACCAATAGTTAATGTTCTAGGCAGTGCATCTGAGGGTACCCAATAAAGCCGTACATTATCTTCCGCAGGTTTAACTCGTTTTTGAATCTTTAGGTGTAACTTTTTCATCTCATCTAAACTCAGGAAACATTCAAATACACTTTTTTGCACACGGCGACCATAGCCCTCAAGGAAATTTGCCAGCTTAAGTCGGCGTTTATCATCAGGGATATCATACACAACTAGCACTAACATCAGTTAGCCCGAAGATAGGGTTGATAGGGAATATCTTCTAGAAGCATATTTTTGTACTGTCTTATTTGGTATTGGATGGTTCGACGGTAGGTAATAGGTTCTTGAAAGTCTGGATGTGAAAATTTTAGAGAAATACGCTCTTCAAAATTTTTAAGAAATACTCGTCTCGCTGCCTCGTTGACATAAATGCCGCCATCAGAATCGGGGTAGGTAAAATCTGTAGGACTCAGGATCTTTTTATTTACCAGATTGATCACCAGCGTGTCCACCACAGGCGATCTAAATTCTTCCATTAAATCGAAAGCTAAATGCGTTTCCTTGCGGTCAGAACGGTGGAAGTTACCCAAATATGGGTTTAATCCCTCTGCCAAAATCAGACTTAACACATTGTTGTAAAGTAGCGTATAACCAAAACTGAGTAAGGAATTGAAAGGATCTTTAGGAGGTCGGCGGGTGCGCTCGGTAAAGGTAAAGGCTGGGTTCGTAATCAGTTCACCCAAAGCTGTAAAATACCTTGCTGCTGCAATGCCCTCAAAGCCCCGTAACCGTTCTAAAGTCTCGGCTGTGCCTATGGAATCGAGATCGACCGCAATGCCTGCGATCGCCGCACACACACTTTCAACTTGACGCTTGCGATTAAGCCTTAACAGTAATTGTCGTGAATTTGCTAACTTACCAGCTAAAATTGCCTTTGCCATTAGCAGTTGAAACTCGGCATTGCTCAGTTTTTGCCACTGGGCAGCTTCAGCCGATAGACTATTCAAACTGGCACTCCACAAATGTCCTTTGTATTCGCCCAACTGGGTTAGAAAAATCACAATAATTTGGGCATCTAAGCAAGCAGATATGACAGCATTAGAAATTTGGATATTTCCAAAAACAAGTATCTGCTCCACCTCTCGCAGGGGAATTTCCTCAGTTGCACCATTGGGAGGTTTCACTAAAAAACGTCCTTGCTCCTTATTAAGTTGCGTTCCTTGTACTACCAGATAAAGTGCAGACATACCAGTTGTCCAGATAGGTTCACTAGACGAGATTTTAACAGGTATTTTTTCACGAATTTTATACCCTAAAACCACATAAAGCGGCGGTGGAATTAGTTGGTGGGATGCTTTTATTGCTTGAAGCATAGCCTTTTGCATGGGTAATACCTCAGTTTGGGGATCGGCATAAACCAGTTGTAAATCAGGTGAAGAAATTACAGCTTTCTTTTCATTGTCTTCCTTTTTTGGGGTCGGCAATATCAAATCGCCCACAAATGTATGCCCAAGAAAGCGAAACCCTTTATCAAAATTTGTGATCTGGGTTTTATCAGAATGAAGTTGCAATCCTATTGCAGTCAATAGTTCGGAGATTTCCTGTTTTGCTTCAATAATCCGATGTTCTTTCTTTGCCATGACAACAAAATCATCAGCAAAGCGCACCAACTTCAATCCAGATGCTCCCATAATCTCATCAAAGTCATCTAGATAAACATTCGATAAAATTGGCGAAATCACTGAACCCTGTGCCAATCCCTTCTCAGGCAAAATAATCCCAGATGTGGTTAAAACACCTGATTGCAAAAAAGCAGGAATCAATTGTTCGATTATGGTTACACCGTAGTTTTTAGGAGAAACACGCTCTCTCACCTCCGCCATTAGGCGATTAAACTGTACGTTTTTGAAATAATCGACAATATCGGCATCCAATACCCATTCATAACCACGTTGATGCCAATTTGATATTTGCTGTACTGCCATTTTGGGCGATCGCTTAGGACGGTAAGCAAAACTACATGACTCAAACTGTGGTTCTAATAATGGATGTAGGACATTTAATAGTACTTGTTGCACTATGCGATCGCGCACTGTTGGAATACCAAGTTCTCTCCAGCCTCCTCTTTTTTTTGGAATAAAGACTTGACGTAAAGGCATGGGTATATATTCACCTTCAGTGACTTTTTTCAGTAGAAGATGAAGATTGCGATCGCTATTTCGAGCAAAGTCATCTATTGTTTGGCGATCGACACCTGATGTACCTTGATTAGAAGCTACCTTTTCCCATGCTTGCTGGAAGTTAATTTGCGATAAAAATGCTTGCATAGCGCATCTTAAAGCCTAAGGTTATTCAGGATTTTGGCTTAATCTTAAATGTAATGGCAACTTTCTTTGGTGGTTCATCAGCATTCTCAGGCTTCAGGTTTTGTTGTGAGTAATACTGCAACTGTCTAGATGAATCTATACATGCAATTACCATTCCTGCTGTCATTGACTTTGTACCACCTGTATAATCAGCTACAATCTCATTATTTTGTAATCCTTTGCTATTTGCATCCTGATAAATTGCGTCCACAAGTTTCTGAAAGTAGTTAGGATCGTCAATGTCATCCTGTGGAACCAAAAGTGACATTTGATTACCAAAATCATCTTTAAGTTCATTATACGTACCATGATAAAACTGTAATCCCCCAGTATCATTAAGTCGATCTACCATTGCATTTACAGGAGCAAGTGAGGAATCGGTACAAATAATCCAACAGTGCTTCAACTTACCTGTACCATTTTGCCAATGGAAGTTAATTGCACGCTCGGCAGGGGAATTATTAGGCTGAAGCCCCCCAAATACAATAAGTCCCGCTAATGTATCTTGAAATTCGCTGACATTGGGTTCAAATTCACCAATGGGATTCAAAAATTTAGTTAAGCGATCGCGTAGCCAAAAAGTAAAGTTCGTACCATATACCAATAGCAGTAAGAGGGCAACTAAAGTGAATAAAGTATAAATTAGGACTGAATTTCTAGCAATGTTAAATTTAACTTGCATGAAATCGGAAAGCCACGTCCAAAATAACTCGGATATACCATTGGTAGTTATAGGTAATACAATTAACCCTAAGATGAAAAACAGTAAAAAGTTCTTTGTGGGGTCTGTAAAACCTGTTAGGAATGAATCAATAAATTTATGTCGGTTCTTCATAATAATTACTTCTTTGCAAATAGCAATTTATAATTTCTTGAGGTTAATACGCTTAAAGAACATTATCTATATAACCTATACATTCAAACAACTACTTCAACACGATTTCAACCTTGGCTATGTAAATATATGGGAAGCCAAGGGGCTATATCAATTTCTAAATCTTGGAGTACTATGCAAACTAAAGCAACACAGACAGCAATTACTGATGCTAACGGTCGGGTTTGAAGATTTTCACCTCAAGCAGAACTTTGGAATGGACGTTTTGCTATGATTGGCTTTGTATCCGCTATTTTGGTGGAGTTACTTACAAATAGAGGTGTTTTGCATTTTTGGGGGCTAATGCAATCAGCTATTTGAGATCCTATCAACCAATTTCCTCGTAAAAAATATTAGAAAAAAGAAGGGGAATCGACCTCTCCTTGAAAACACAAAACCACCCTAAAGCACTCAAACATAGAAGTTATATATGAACTTATCTCCAAAAAATTCCGATCCTTTGATTCAAAATGTAGTAAATGTTTCAGAAATCGGTATCAATGGAATAGCGATCGCTGTGCTAATTATTTCTCTTTGGGCGATCAGTTTAGGATTTCTGTTAACTACTGTGAATGTGAAAGCACTCTCTCTGGGATGGAAGGCCGGGGCAATGTTATGTCAAACCTTTCTTTACACTGGGATTTTTATTACGGCTCATGATGCAATGCATGGTTCGATCCTGCCCAAACATCCTCAGCTTAATACCTTAATTGGCTCATTTTGCCTCATGGTCTACGGTTTATTCTCTTATAAAAAACTATTAAAAGCCCATTGTCAACATCATCTCCATCCTGCTAACGATTTAGATCCCGACTTTCATGATGGTAAATCCACTGGAGCCATAGCTTGGTACTTATATTTTATGAAACGCTATTGGAGTTGGTGGCGTCTATTAGGTTTGATTATGGTTTATCACGTTATGCATCGCTTATTTCATATTCCTGAAGCTAATCTAGTTTCATTTTGGATTGTTCCTTCTTTACTTAGCTCGGTGCAGCTTTTTTACTTTGGCACTTTTTTGCCCCATCGCCAGCCGAAGGAAGGCTATGCTGATGACTTTCGGACTCAAAGTGTCTACCGTCCTCTGTGGTGGTCATTTCTAACCTGCTATCACTTTGGATATCATCACGAGCATCATCAGTATCCAAATCTGGCTTGGTGGCAACTTCCTGATGTCGCTAAAATATCAATGTTCAACTCAGTTAATCCGACTCCTTAAATTTTTTATGGCTAGGCTATTACAATTTATTTCATAGTTAATCAAATCACTCAAGAAATCAAACACTAACCTGTAAGAGTGATTACAGGAAATACTTGCTAAATTCAAAATTTACTTAGAAGAACCTAAGTCGTTTTTGTCGCAACTAAATAATAACTATTAGGAGAAATTTTATGAAACTTACTCAGTTTTTGACTCGATTAGTGGTCATGTTTTTTGTCTGCGCTACTTCCCATTTCTATCCTGTAAAATTTCAGTGGATGTAATTTACCAGAACTCCACTATATCTTTTGCTATGTTATTAACCATCGATCGCCTGATCACTGCTGATATCCTTAAACCTGCTCGCTATTTGGGGAATGAACTGGGTGCTGTGCATAAACCTTGGGAATTGGCAGTGGTAAGGTGGTGTTTGACCTATCCAGAAATCTATGAAGTTGGGGCTTCTAATTTGGGGCATATAATTCTTTACAGTATTTTGAATGCTCAATCGGGACAGCTATGCGATCGCTCCTATTTACCTGCTCCTGATTTATCCCTTAAACTCCGAGAAACTAATACTCCCCTCTTTGCCGTAGAATCCCAACGCTCTCTATTAGAATTTGATATTTTAGGATTTAGCCTCAGCTACGAATTGGGAGCCACAAATATTTTAGAAATGCTAGATCTGGCACATATTCCCCTCACATGGCAAGAACGGAATCAATTAGATCATCTCCCTTTAATCTTTGCAGGTGGTCAAACTGCTACTTCTAATCCCGAACCCTATTCTGACTTTTTTGATTTTTTTGCCCTTGGAGATGGAGAGGAGCTTCTGCCCGAAATTGGTGAGGTAATGAAACTGGGAAAACTGGCAGGTAAATCACGCCTAGAATTATTGCTAGATCTAGCTCAGGTGGATGGCGTGTATGTCCCACAGTTTTATGAATATCAAAATGGGGCGGTAATTCCCAAGCGATCGCATATTTCTGAAATTCCGAAGCGAATTTTGCGCCGTGTGGCTGCTCCCATGCCTGAGTATAGTATCGGTTTAGTTCCCTTAGTTGAAACTGTTCACGATCGCCTTACCATTGAAATCAGAAGAGGTTGCACCAGAGGCTGTAGGTTTTGCCAACCAGGAATGCTGACTCGTCCTGCAAGGGATGTCAAACCAGAGGATGTGGTCAATACCATTGAAAGAGCCGTGAAAGAAACTGGATATAATGAATTTTCGTTGTTATCCCTTTCCTGTTCTGATTATCTTGCCCTACCTGCGGTGGGAATGGAAATCAAAAATCGCCTCAAAAATCAGCACGTTTCCCTTTCTCTACCCAGTCAAAGAGTCGATCGCTTCGATCAAAATATTGCCAATATCCTTAAAAGTGAAGATGGTAGACAGCAGGGCTTAACCTTTGCCCCTGAAGCTGGAACCCAACGTTTGCGAGATGTAATTAATAAAGGATTAACGGATGAGGAATTACTACGGGGTATAAAAACCGCCTACGAACAGGACTGGAATCAGGTTAAACTCTATTTTATGATTGGCTTGCCCACAGAAACCGATGAGGATGTAATTGGGATTGTGAAGACGATCGCTTGGTTGAGAAAAGAATGTTGTCTCCCTAATCGCAAAATCTTAAATGTCAATGTCACTATTTCCAACTTCACGCCCAAACCCCACACTCCTTTCCAATGGCATCAGGTTTCTCCCGAGGATTTTTTGCATAAACAGAAATTACTTAAATCTGAATTTCGGAAGCTGAAAGGCGTAAAAGTTAACTATACCGATGTGCGAATTTCGGCAATAGAAGATATTCTCGGTCGGGGCGATCGCCATTTAGGGAAGGTAATTAAAACCGCATGGCAACTGGGGGCAGGGATGGATGCTTGGTTTGAAAATGCAGAACGGGCGTTTGGTGCTTGGCAAAATGCCCTAGAAAGTAATGGTTTAACTTGGACTAGTCCCACCATCGAGTTAGATCAAGCTTTGGCTTGGGATCACATTGATACGGGGATAGATAAAAATTGGTTAAAGGAAGACTGGGAGAAAGCGATCGCACAAGTTACAGTTCCAGATTGCTCCTTCCATGGATGCTCTAAGTGTGGGGTATGTAGCCCTGATTTTGGACATAATATCGTAATTCCTGCTCCTCCCATTCCTGAGTTTGTGGGGAATACCAATCAGAAGGTAGCGGAACCTGTGCAGAGGATTAGAATTAAATTTGGTAAATTAGGAAAACTAGCTTTAATTTCTCACCTAGACTTGATTAGATTATTAGAGCGATCGCTGCGGCGTGCGGAAATCCCCATGGTATTTAGTCAAGGTTTCCATCCCACACCCAAATTTTCCTTAGCCAGTGCTTTATCTTTGGGGATTACCAGTTCGGGTGAAATTGCCGATTTTGAACTTTTAGAATCGATGGATATTCAGGAATTTAAAGAGCAGCTATCTCCTAAGCTTCCTGTGGATATGCCAATTTATACAGTTGAGCAGATAGATCTAAAAGCGATTTCGGCAGAACGGGCCATTACTAAGGCTGAATATATCCTTACATTTAATCAAATTGATCTGCATATTTTGGATACTGCGATCGCTCAAGTTAAAGATGCTACCTCTATTCTGATTCCTAAAACCTCTAAATCAGGACATGAATATCTGATGGAAATTCGCGATCGCCTATATTTGCTGGAGTCAATTGATGGAGAGTCCTTAAGGTATGTGGGTAGTCAAACCCCTGATGGGTGGATTCTCAAGCCCGATCAGGTAATGTTCATGATTAATCAAATGATTAGCTCTGAGATGAAAATCAAACTTAACCATATCCATCGAGTTAGCCTATCTTAAAATTAGGTTTTAAAGTAATTGGGCATAGATATCATCCTCGGTATTATCCCAAACTGCATCAAGTGATGTCTGGCTTGGGCATGGTGGCAAAACTTTGACTCTAGACGGCAACTGACTACCTATCAATTTTCTTGAATTGGCGAATAATTTAGTGAAAATATCAATCTTTCTACAGTTAAAGGCGGTAAAATATTTTTGATTTCTAGTTTTTTATCATTGATTTCTAGTTTTTTATCATTAATGGTTCTGTCGGTTAAATTCTTGAAAATCTGCAATAAATCCAAACCATTAAAAAATAAAATTAATTAACTCTATGCTCAAAATTTTTGTAACTAGCCTAGTTTTAATCCTATGGGCTGGGGCGGCGATCGCTGAAACCTTAAATACCAAAAACTTCAGAGTCAAAATCATCACTAATTGTGCAGAAGGTATAGTTGGCTGCGATCGTGTTACCTATCAAGGCACAGATAAAACCACTGGCAAATCAATTAAGCTATCAGGCAAACAAATCATGAGAATGTGCGCCGATGGAGTTACTCCCTGTCAATCCCTTGGCTATGAATTTGCAAATCGAGACTATACCTACTTTGTAAGCGAGGATGGTCGGCTTTCAGTATACCAAGGCAAAAAGTTAATCTTGAATGAAACTGGTAAATGGCAAAACTAATTTCCCTAATTAAATCTAAGGTCAAGAAACCTAATCCTATTTTGCAGACGATCTCTCCAGTTATCAGATTTTGTAAAAATATTTTAATCCTTTCCATCGCCTCATTTACCTTAGTTCCAAAGGTTTCAAGTGCGCCATTATTAGAGCAAATTATAAGACTAGAAAGCCTTGAGCAAATCAATTGTCCGCCACCGCCACCTAATACTAAAACCTACGATGTAATTGTGTTTGGGGATGAAGTCCCTGGGGTGATGACAGCAATTCAAGTGCAACGGGAGCTAAAAAAACGGGCGCAATCGGCAAGGGTAGCGATCGTTACCGAGGGGGATACTAACCTAGGCATCGGCGGGCATCTGGTGAGGGGAGGGCTGGCCTACCTCGATCGCAACCAAATTCCTCGAGATATGCGGGCAAGATTGGGTAGGTTCTATGCTTCTAGTCCCCTGTATCAAGAATTTCTGAATATTACTGGAACAGATACCATTGCCCTTGATCGGTTTAAGGCGGCGACGGGTTTTAAGCAAATTCTCAGCAAAGACAAAATAGATGTATTTGGGAACGTCAATCTGAGATCGGTGGTTACTACTCCCATCTCGTTGTGTAGCTTTATAACTGAGACAAATAGCTCCTTTTCCGCCAAACAGTTTATTGATGCCAGTCAAGGAGGAGAATTAGCCCAAAAAGCTGGAGTGAAGATGTTTTCAGGCTTTGGCGCATTGGGGCTGCCTGATAGTAGTTTGGGTATTGGCTTGGGATTTGAAATATATGGGTTGAGTATTGATCAATTGGCAGAGATTGAAGAAAGACTAATACGGCGATTATTAAATCCTCAGGATCTGGAGGCTCAGAATTGGATCAAAGTTGCCAGTGGTGATGACCCAAAGTTAAAAAAAAGGATTTTAGCATCATTAGTATCTGGAGATGGAACCCTAAGAACTATGTACCAAGGTACCGATGACTCTGCCGATGTGCGATCGCTGGCATTTACAGTGGCTTTTCATGGCGGTAATAATCAATCGAAGCAAAACTATAAAGAAATTCTCGATCAGCCCAATATTGCCGTTTTAAAAAATCGTCTTAGTTTCAATGCCATGCTGTTTTATGTTGATGCTGAGACATCTAGCAAACTGAGTGATAACGGCTCTAAACCTCTGCCTTATATGCTGGCTTTTGCCAAGAAAGTAGAGAAATTTTTCCTACGCCTCGGGGCTAGTAAAGTCGAAATCATGAACGAAGCCTATATCCGCAGTACAGCCCAAATTGCCAACCCCTTAGAAGAGCTATCTGCAACGTTGATGACCAAAGGGGGAGTCCCATCAACTGAAGCTTTGGGTACTTTTTCTTATCATTTAGATGTGCGGGGCGGAATTAAAGGATTAAGGGTAAGAGCCACTAAGGAAGGAGTCAAAACCCTAGATTTGCGATCTATGCCCACTTTTAACTATGGGTTTCGGCATACTCTACCTCTGGAACGCCAAAATTTAGCTGTGTTAGGCCCTACCTCTGGCTTTGGCGGTTTAGGTACAGCCGCAGGTCGAATTGTAGAATTTAATGTATCCGTGGGAGAGGGGTTAGCGATCGCCTTAGCTAAGGCAATTACGGAAAAACGCCCGTTACATAGCATCAAAAATCAAGAAGTGCGTCAAGCTTTGGGTTACATCCCCGTAATCTATGGTCGCTCTACAGGGAGCTTTCAGTCTGTATCTGTTTTAGAAAAAGTTCTTAAATTCTTACCTTGATTCCAGAAGCTTTATCCTTAATAATTTTAGAACGCTTATATTTTTAACAGCATGGTGATATCTAATTTAGGATTAAGCTAAAGATTAATTTACAATCTTTAGTTTCTTTAAGGCGATCTCCATGCTAATTCGTGATGTCGTTTATCTTTTGGCTTGAGCCATTGTCTAATGTCTAAGTTGTTGTAGCTTAAAATATAAGTGGTGTATGGATATAAGATCTTTTGTTGAGGAACTTGAGTATCTCATCTCTTGCCCCTTTTGCTACTCTTGTCTCATTTTGAGATTCTATCTTTCTTCTGCCAGAGGACACCCGATTTATCGGGCGGTGAATGGCAGTCAATCGTGCTATAATAGCTGTACCGCAATCGGTCTGGCGGGGGATGAGACATGGGTTGAGTCCTAGTTAAGAGGTGTAGAAGCAGAAAACCTAAGTCGTGAGTCTTAGGAATCCCCCGATTTATTGGGGGAGGATGTCAATGTTCACTAACCTTACATACCTGCTAATCCTATGAAAGCTCAACAATTTCTCAAACTTGCGATCGCTATGAGTTTACCTTTAGCGATTGCGATCAATCTTCCTAGTGTTGCTGAAGCTATTCCCGTGCAAACTAAACCTAGCTCCACACCTTCCCCGAACCCAACAGAAGGAAAGCCAATGAATAAAACTGATCCTTCCGTGCAAACTAAACCTAGCTCCACAGAATAAAACTGATCCTTCCGTGCAAACTAAACCTAGCTCCACACCTTCCCCGACCCCTAGTACTACCATTCCATCGGATAAACCCAACGCTGGTTCTGGATCGCTTACTCTATCTGGTTTCGGGAAAGTAGGTGATGAAAGCAAAGGCTTTGTAACTCCTAACATTGACATAGTCCCCAGTAACGTACCTAGGAATAAAAGCGGTACTGGTAGCTAGCTTAGGAGGTAGCAGTTTCACTAGCGGCAGAAGACTAAATCCTGATAGTTTTCGTTAAGTAAAAAAGGGGCGCAAAGCGCCTCTTTTTTATTGCTTAGGCTTCGTTCAAAGCAGTAATACCGGGGAGGATTTTGCCTTCGAGCAATTCTAAGCTTGCACCACCACCAGCGGAGATGTGACTCATCTTCTCAGCAACGCCATCGCTGAAGCTGTAAAGCAAATTGCTCAAGAGACAAATTCAGTTCAAGGTGAAATTCACATCACTAAAATCCCCGCCGCTATCGACTATCGCAAAACCATAGCTATGCTAGAGCAAACATATCAATCACAATAATCATCTAATCAGTTCGTGCTCTCGATTGATGATGACAAAAGGCGATCGCCTATTTCTGCCTTTATCACCTTCAGACTTTTACTGTGATTTTAGTAGTCATAAAGCCGAACTCTGAAATCCAGTGATTGCAATTGACCTATTGCTTAATCCGCAAAACATCTAAAAACCTAAATAGCTTGATATATAAGTACTTTAATCCTTATACTTAATTACCAAATCCTACTTACTATGGACTTAATTCGTATAGCATGTCAACCATCCCTAAATTTGATCAAGCTTTCTGGTACTCTGGCTTCGATGGGTGCCTATTTGCAGAGCTTTTACCTGCTCAATCAACCTATTGGTTTATTAGTATTCTTAGTGGCAAGTACTTTGTTAGCTCTGATATTTCAATTCCCGATCGCAGAGTTATACCTTTTCTTCAAAGCCACAAATTTAGATTTCTTCAGGCTACATGGCAAAGTGAAAAGTTTAGTTCTTTCTCTCAGAATCCTTTTTTAGCCTTAGCACCACCACCGCAAGCGATCGCTCTGTGCCAAGCAGGGATTCAACCTTTACCTCAAAGCTTAAAATCTTCATCAATAAAAGTCTTTGAAAAAAATCAACACTCCAAATCCACGTCTGCATACACTTATTTCATTGTTACTGAAGACTATCAATACCTCAAGATTGGTTTCTCTAAAAACCCAAGCAGTCGTTTAGCGGAACTACAAGCATCTCGACCCCAAGCTCTGATATATTTGGGCAGCTTTACCTCAAATATACAAAGATTTGAGGATATATGCCAGAGATTTGAACATCTATTGGTTCGTAATGGATGGTTTAACTTCACTCCTGAATTACAGGAATATACAGAAACTTTACTATCTCAAAAATAGATTATAAGAATCATTATTAGACTTAATATAAGACTCATAGACTCTATTTAAGGTAAAAAGATTAGATGACTAGAGTAAGCAATAAAACTCCTTAAAAACTTAAAGGTAGTGATTGATAGATCAATTTTGGAGATTAAAGGCAAAATTTCATATTTTTCAAGAATTAATTTTTCTTAAAAAAATTTCCTCTTGAATTAATATTTATAAGTCTCAAATCAAGTCTTGCAACGATATTAATAGTTCTTAAAACGATAAAACGAATTTGCTTCTCTTCTCGTTTCCCAACCTGTTATCTAGATTTAACTTTCCACTTAGGTTTAAGTAGCCAGATTTAGGACTTCGGTTCGCTCCCAAGGTTTAGGTTCAAGGATTTGAGTTGAAATATGATTTTGACTAAAGAGCGATCGCAATGTATCGGCACTACCCTCGGCCTTCAAGATCTTAAGCAACAGCCCCGAATAGGTTAAATCACCACCAGCTGCAGTTGGCAAAATCACTTTAGGTTTTAACAACTGAGCCACTCGGAGCGCACCCTGTTGTCCTCTAATTACAGTTCCAACTAATGGTAATTTCAAATCAATAATTGGCGTTATCACTACATCAATCGGAGCAAATTCTTGGATGACCGAAGCGTGGTAACCATGAGGTTCATAATAAATGGAAGTTCCATTCACTAAGTCTTTAAGGATATATCCATTCTCAACTGTAGTTGCACCTGTAGGCGAACCTAGCACAGCCCGAATTTCTAATAGATTGGGAACGATAAATACTTCTCCATGAGCGATCGCCGTAACTTCTGTATAGCCAAGTTCTCTAACTAGTTTGGCTGCGCTAGGTGAACCAACCACAGGAATAGTATGGTTAAGGTGCTTTAAAGTGGGTGGATGGGCATGATCTTCTAACCCTTGGGATAACAAAATTAGATCAATATTTTCAGGGATAGGTCGAAATTTGGGGCGATCGGCTTTAAAAAACCATGCCGCATTACCAAACATAAGGGAACCGACTAACCAAGGATCGAGCAATATTCGTTTGCCTGCAATCTCAATCAACCAAGAATTACTGTCCAGCCAAGTTAGATACATATCAAATTTACTGAGGTGGTTATAGAAATATTGTAACGAATCATTTACAATTATACTAAACACCCGAAAAGCATGATTTCCCGCAACAATTTATGACCATCCAATCCCAAACCGATCATCAGCCCAATAGTAAAGATGAGACAATACTTTGCCCACACTGCCTACGTACAGCCAATAACGGCATTAAATGTCAAGGTATTTGTGTAGCTGATAGTGACTACTGATTAAGGCTTTTAAATAAAATAACTCGTAAATATCTAGCCTAGTGAAGGAGTACGGGGAGTATATTGATAAATAGGAAAATCAGATCGGAAAAGTTTACCAACTTTGCAAACTAAACCTTTAAGAGTGATTGTAATCGGTGGCGGAGCGTCGGGTTTTTTTGGGGCGATCGCTGCTAGTGAAAAAGGGGCTAAAGTCACATTACTAGAAACAGCAAGGAAACCCTTAGCCAAAGTGAGAATTTCTGGCGGAGGGCGTTGTAATGTTACCCATGCTTGCTTTGATCCCAATTTATTAATCCAAAACTATCCTAGGGGTGGGAATGCCTTGCGGGGGGCTTTTAGTCGATTTCAACCCCAACATACGATCGCTTGGTTTGAGTCCCGTGGCGTAAAGTTAAAAACCGAAGTAGATGGGAGAATATTTCCTGTTTCCGATAATTCTGAGACGATTGTGCAATGCCTAACCTATCGGGCGGAATCCTTGGGTGTAGATATTCGGACTGGAGTAGCGGTGAGATCGGTTGTGTCTAAAGCATTTGAAGTTGGTACGGAATTTTTAGTGGAGTTACAAACAGGAGAATTTTTAACCTGCGATCGCTTACTTTTAGCAACGGGTAGTCATCCTTCAGGATATGCGATCGCCCAGAGTCTTGGACATGAAATTATTAAACCCTTACCTTCGCTTTTTACATTTAATATTGTCGATCCTAGGCTAGAAGGATTAGCAGGATTAAGTTCTGAATTCGTAAAGATTAAGCTAGTTGATTCAGCAAAGAAAGTTGATCGCAACTTAGAGCAAACAGGCGCAGTATTAATTACCCACTGGGGATTAAGTGGTCCTGCGGTACTAAAGTTATCAGCTTGGGGGGCGAGGATCTTAGGAGATCGCCATTATCAGGCAAATATCCAAATTAATTGGCTCCCAGAATTCCCAACCGAAGTGGTGCGATCGCAATTAACAATAGCTAAAACTGAATTAGCCCAACGCTTAATTACGGGTCATTGTGTATTTAAACAGATCCCTAAACGGTTATGGCAGAGTCTCTTAGTGGCAAGTGCGATCGATAATTCTCGGCGGTGGGCTGACATCTCCAAACCACAATTAAATCAACTCCTGATCGAACTGACCCAAGGAACCTACACTATTACTGGAAAAGGCATATTTAAAGAAGAGTTTGTCACCTGTGGAGGTGTAAATCTGAAGGAAGTGGAATTCAAAACCATGGAGAGCCGCAAGTGTTCCAATCTATATTTGGCTGGAGAGATTTTAGATATAGATGGAGTTACAGGTGGCTTTAATTTTCAAAGTGCATGGACAACAGGTTGGTTGGCTGGACAAGCTATGGCTGATCCCTAATAAATTTAATTTAACCTAACACTTGGGTGGTTTTTGCATGATCATATCGTTAAGTCTTTTCCCATTAATGGCATAGATATTATCGGCGTAGGAACTGGAAAAAGGAGTTAAAGTCTTGCTGATGGGAATAGAGCTATAGCCACATTTATTAGTTGTAACAGTTTTTCGAGCCGACTTCATAATTTGGACTAAATATGGTTGCTGGGGTTTTAATCCTGCTACCACAAATTTGGTTTTAGAGGTTTTATAACTGCGATCGGACTTAGGTGAATTTTTAGTGCAGACCCTTGACGCTTCTAGGGCAAACTTATTAGGGATAAATTCTTGATTTCCAACTAGGACTAAGGCTGGAACTTTACTAGATTCAAAACTCACCTCTCCGCAAATATCAGCTACAAGTTTACGAAAAGTAATGCGTTGGAGGTCAATCTCTACCTTGGTATTGGGTTTGAGGTTAGTAATGTAAACCTTATCTTCAGCCCGAAATGTAGTAACGATCGCCATCGATACAGGCTTGGCAAAAGTTTGATTGATCCCTTCATAACTTAGTAAAACAAATAAGCTTAGAAGATTTAAGGCTCTCATAATTTAAGCCATGCGATCGCTTGCCCTTTTGCCACCCCACGTTTGAATAATGCGATCGTCATACTCATCGGCAACTTCAAGTACGGCGGTAAGGGATGTTTGCAATTCATTTTGATCGCAGGAGGAACCAATTAAACTAGCCTGAAATCTAATATCTCCATCTTTATCAAGGCTAAAAGCCCCAAAATGCAGGTCAAAGTTTTGATCTAACAAAAATCGCATCAGTTCGGGTGTAATATTTGCACCAGTAACCACATAAGACCAAGCTGAGATCACCGATTCATCAATGCCCCAAGGCAAAACTTCAATCATGGCAGTAGCCGAACCTACTGGCACAATAAAAATCGGAATATTAATAGGTGGAATATATTGATCTTGGCAAATTTCGGCAATCCAAGGCTCAATTTTTTCATAACAAGCTTGCTGGACTGAGGTTATAAATTTCATAGTTATACTTATTTAGAGAAATTACTGGGGAAAAATCTTCTACATCAGGATAGCCTTAACTTAGGATCTCTGCCATTAGCATAACTTAACCTTTGAAATTTAACTTTGGAGATAGCTTAAACCCTTAGCTACAAAAGCATTACGATCTATGCCTGCAGGTAAAGAGCGTTCTTGAAGAAATGTTTTTGCCCGATCGCTAATACTGCCCGACTTGACTACAAACTCTCCCGACTCGGTTGCCACTGCTGAGACTATTTGAGGCGATCGCAGATCTAGCAAATAATGCACCGCCAGAGATTGAAATGTTCGCAATTGCCGATAATCTAATTGAGCCTGCATAGATTTAGGTAAATTAATGATGCGTTGACGTACTAGTTTATCGGTGATATCTGTTTGCTTAACATGATCCGCAATGAGGCGATTTAAAGCTTGGGCATCTTGATCGGTGGCATCAATTACAGGAAAATCTATGGTTCTACGAGGACTTTTTAAGGGATGAAATCTAGCTTTATAGGTATCTAAGTCAAATTCGATAAAACCTTTTTCTTCCTCGGCTTCCTTCCAAATATCATTACTCGTTCGCTCGATCGCCCCAGCATAGTAAGCATTGCGTCCTAGGTGAGTAAAGCTGTGATAATGCCCACAGGCAACATAGTCCCAAGGCAGTTGTAAAACCTTCTCGGGGATATCATAACCACCATAATCATTAATGCGATCGCTATCCACAGTACCGTGCAACATCAGTAAGTTATAGTCAATCCTCGCATCTGGCTCAATCTGGACTTGATCAAGGCGTTCCAAGGAATTATGGGGTAAACAAAATACCTTAACTTTGCCACCACACGCCGCCACAGCTTCGGGCTTAGAAGTTACAACTGTAATATTGGGAATCAAGCTCAATAGCTCTAAAATACAACGATTATCCGCAGTTTTGATAGATTCATGATTGCCAGCGATCGCCACAATTTCGGCACTACACTTTTCTCTAAATCGCACTAACTCCCGTTGGGTTTGGTATATTGCCAAGTTAGTTGGACGAGGTACATGAAAAATATCTCCTGCCATCAGTACCAAATCAGGCTTGAGGTCAATTATTTTGTCTAAAGCTTCCTTAAAGGAGGCAAACACGTCAGCTTCTCGGCGATTAATGCCCTGACTTGTGACACGATTGTAGGCTTTAAAACCTAAATGTAAATCTGCGAGGTGAACAATACGCATTGATAAAAATCCTAAAGTAAAATCCCCAGACTAAAACCTTAAGGCTGAAAATCCTAAACTAAATTTTAGCTACAAGCCAATCAAATATTTTTTCCATTCTTGATGTCCGCCAGTGCGTAGATATTTTGTCACCTCAAAGTAAAGTCCACTATGAGGACGGCGAGGATTCTTACGCAAAGGCATATTAGCTTCCTTAGGGGTTTGATTCCCTTTTTTAACATTGCACCTAACGCAGGCAGCAACCATATTTTCCCAAGTATCTCCACCCTTACGAGATTTAGGAATCACATGATCTAGTGTTAACTCTTCGCCCGAAAATCCGCAGTATTGACAAGAATGTCCATCTCTATGTAGGATATTTCTCCGTGTTAATGGCACATCCTTATAGGGCAGATTAACGTAGTGGTAGAGTCGGATTACTGTAGGCAACGGGAAATTAGGAGCAAGCATCTTTCCATTATGCTCAACTTGCTCGGCTTTGCCCTTGAGTAATAAAACAACAGCACGTTGCCAGTTTGTGATGTTTAGTGGCTCGTAGGATGCATTGAGGACTAGGACTTTAGCCATAGCTCATTATCTTAAGCTTAGTTTTTAAAAACTCTTTCAGAGATGCTAACACACCAAGGCTAATTGCACATAAAAAGTTTCAAATTCTATCTAAAGGGTGGAGAGTACATTAGTCCGCCATTTGTCCAAAGTTTATTTAAGCCCCTATCAATATTTAATTTTGTTGAGGCTCCTAGATTACGCTCATAGATTTCACCATAGTTACCCACAGATTTAACTACACGGGCATTGAAGTCATTACTTAGTCCCATATTCATGCCAAGATTACTACTTTTGCCATCTTTACTAGGTATTCCTAGAAATCTCATAATTTCAGGATTAGTTCCAGTCTGTTGTTGCGTAATATTTTTGGAAGTAATTCCTAACTCTTCGGCAGCGATCGCCCCATAAATTATCCACCTAACCGCATTAGACCACCGAGAATCATTATCCCTCACCGCAGGAGCTAACGGCTCTTTAGAAAGAACCACATCTAGCAAAACATGATCCCCTGAATTTGGTAAAAGGGTACGACGAGAACTTAGAGCCGAGCGATCGGCAGTCACAGCGACACAACGTCCAGCTTGGTAAGCATTAAATGTGGCATTAACATCATCAAAGGTAATTGGCTTATAGGGAATATTGCTCTTTCCCATCTGTTCAGTTAAGTTTGCCTCATGGGTAGTCCCAATTTGAATACAAATAGAGGCATTTTTCAAATCTTCTAAAGACTTAATCTTGCTGCTCTTTTTGACCATAAGCCCCTGCCCATCGTAAAAAACTATAGGGGCAAATTCTAAACCCGTATCCGTATCACGACTGGCGGTAAAAGTAGTATTACGACTTAAAATATCAATTTCTCCAGTTTGCAGAGCCGTAAATCTGTCTTTAGCACTGAGGTTACGATATTCCACAGCTTCGGGGTTATCAAATAGAGCCGAGGCGATCGCCCGACAAATATCAACATCTAAACCAGAATATTTACCTTGAGCATCAACAAAACTAAATCCTGGAACCTCGCCACTTACCCCGCAGATTAAGGTGCCCCGCTTCAGGATTGTGTCTAATCTACTAACTTGCTTGGTATCCGAACCATTCGGGGCTGAAGTACTACAAGCTGCTAACCCCAGTAAGCCAACACCGATGATGGCACTTTTGACCATGTTTTTAGTGGCGCTTCTAAAGACTGACCTAAATCCCTGCCCCTTCCATAAATTCATCATTTTCAGGTTTTGTGCCATTGCAAGTAAAGTTTTTTGGTCTTACATCATTAAGTAAATCGAAATCAATTACAAAGGTATTGATCAATTTTTGCTGTTCTAGATGTTCAACTCGCTTTAGGAGTCCTCTAATTACATCACCTTCTGGATCGGGAATGTGAGAGTGATCGAGGGGAGCTACAACTTCACCATGGCGATGGACTACTCGCCCCGGAATTCCCACCACTGTACAATCACTAGGCACGCTTTTTAATACGACCGAACCTGCTCCAATGCGGGAATTATCCCCAATCTCAATATTTCCTAGTACCTTTGCCCCAGCCCCAATCACCACATTATCACCGAGGGTAGGGTGCCGTTTTCCCATTTCCTTGCCTGTGCCACCAAGGGTAACACCTTGATAAATTAAGACATTATCCCCAATAATTGCGGTTTCGCCGATGACTACTCCCATTCCATGATCGATAAAAACACCTTTGCCAATTACCGCCCCAGGATGAATTTCTACGCCTGTGAGCCACCGAGCTAGTTGGGAAATTAGTCGAGGAATTATAGGTAATTTTAAGTTGTTAAGGGCATGGGCTAACCTATACAGCCAAAGTGCGTGTAATCCAGGATAGCAGAGGATCACTTCTAACCAATTTCGGGCGGCAGGGTCTCTGGCAAAAATTACTTCAAAATCGGTGCGAAGGGTATCAAACACTTGAGATCTCTTTAATAAAGTTTAAGTAAATAATTTTGAGCTTAAAAATTGTAAAAATGCTTACTTAAAATCATATCAGGTGTTAGAACAAGGTTATTTGTTGGACTTTATTATTTTGGGTATAGTTTCAAACAAAAAATTGCTCCTTCTACTGTAACTTTTAGAAGTATAAAAATTGGATATGGAAACCAAAAGCCCTTAGTCTGGCTGGTATAGTTAAAAAACCAAGCTATCTAAGAGTTATTGAATATGCCTGATAATACAGAACTCAATCAAGCCCAAGAAACTACCCTTAGTCGAGATTTCACTACCTTAACCCGTCATGTTTTATCCCAACTTGGTGACTTTTCCCCTGATGCCTACGATCTGAGTCTATTGATGGGGCGGATTGCCTTAGCAGGAAAAATGATCGCCAGATACCTAAGTCGGGCTGGGCTAGCCGAAGATGCCCTTGGTGTGACTGGGGAAATCAATGTACAGGGTGAAGCCGTTAAAAAAATGGATATGTATGCTAACCGTGTATTTATCCGAGCCTTTGAGCAAAGTGGTTTAGTTTGCCGCCTAGCTTCTGAAGAGATGGAAAAACCCTATTATCTACCCGAAAATTGCCCTATTGGTCGCTATACCCTACTATTTGATCCCATTGACGGCTCAGGCAATATTGATACTAATTTGGCAGTAGGTACAATTTTTTCGATTCGGCAACAAGAAGGTAACGATGAAACCCAAGAAGCCCTCGATCTGCTGCAATCTGGACATAAGCAAATCGGAGCAGGCTATATTCTCTATGGCTCTAGTACGATGTTTATTTACAGTATTGGTAGAGGTGTTCATGCCTTTACCCTTGACCCTAGCTTAGGCGAGTTTATTTTATCTTCAGAAAATATTCACATTCCCAATCATGGCTCTACCTATAGCATTAATGAAGGTAATTTTTGGCAATGGGACCAAGGTATGCGTGAATATATTCGTCACGTCCATAAGCAACCTGGTTACTCCGCTAGATATTCTGGGGCACTAGTTGCGGATATTCACCGTATTTTATTCCAAGGTGGGGTATTTCTTTATCCAGGTTCTCAAGAACATCCCGATGGAAAATTAAGATTACTATACGAATCGGCTCCTCTAGCTTATTTGGTTACCCAAGCTGGGGGGAAAGCCACGACAGGCAGTAAAGAAATTTTGGACGTAGTTCCAGAAAAATTACATACCCGCACCCCTCTAATTATTGGTAGCCCTGAAGATGTGGATCTAGTGTTATCTTTTGGGCAGGGCTAGAATTTATGGCTCCTTAAAACATATCCAAAATACCACAAGTCACCGAACCATCTTCAGATCCTTGCCCATCCAGTAGACAAGCAACTCCAGATTTTTGATTGAGATTAAATAGGCGATCGCCCAAATCTTGACGAAAGAAGATATGTGATGTGATGTTATTGCCAACATTGATAAATATAGGAGCCATTTCTTCCACTATGCGAAATGATTGACATAGTTTCTGGACGCATCCGATTTTTGCCATCGTTGGCTTGTTTATAGTGGCTGAGGCAATTCCAATCTCAGCTTCGGCAGGAGATATAGTGACCAAGTTCAAAACTAAAGCGATCGTAGCTAAGATTACTAGTCTAATTTTCATGTCTTTGTTGTAATTGACTAACAGTAGCCAATTAATTCCTTATGTATTCATAGTCTATCAATTGCCGAAATTTTAGTGTGATTTTGCAATATAAGATCATGAGATTTTAAGCATGAATGTTTGTGATTTAAATCATGGTTATTTTAATCCTGCTTGAGATTTAGAAATAACTTGATCATTCTTAAACTCAACTATGGCATTGCTGCCCTGATGATTTTGCCACCAATATACTTTTCCTGATGTACTTCCAGCATTGGTACTTGCTAATAACTTGCCTTCAGTCCCAATTAACTCTTGGATTTGCTGAATAGTCATGCCATTTTGAATTTGATTAAATTTAGCTAAGGTAATTACATCATTACTAGGGCTAATCTCAGGTTTGTTTGGGGAATTATTAGGGGAATTTACTGAGGGATTGACTTCGGGATTGGGAGTTGATTGCCCAGAAAGGCTAATTTGGGGTTGAATATTTACTGCGGAAATTAAGCGAATAAATGTCCCAACTATGAACCCAAAGCCGACGATGACCACACCAATTACCACAAATGGGTAGGAGCTATTGGTATAAGTCTTAGACATTCCTAATTTAATCGCAGGCTCTTTTGACTGTTTAGATTGATTTAGATTTGATGGATTTGGTTCCTGATCAAATGGGTCTAAGGTGGGCTTCATAATTATCCCATTCCTGGTATTAATCCTTTAGTTAAGCGTTTAATGGCGGCATCAGCAATATCTCGGTAACGTTCTTCCCCCGATAAAAGTTTTCCCATGCGCCTAGTTGCCGCAGGTCGTTTAATTCCGACTTTATAGGCAAACTTGGGAACTCGATAAAATAATCCCCCTAGTCTTTGCGCCCAAGCCATATCTGAACCCCATTCATCTTGCACTTGTTTGGTATAGTTTTTGAGGGCATTACTGTCTCCATTTAAGCTTTGGGCGATCGCCTGCCCTGCTAACATCCCTGTAAATAAAGCCGGACGGATGCCTTCGGCTGTGAACGGATCGACAATACAGGCAGCTTCTCCAGTTAATAAAGCATTTTGAGTATGGAGTGGCATATCCCCATCCCAGAGACATAATGGATGCCCATATTGTTTAATTGCCGATAGGTCAACCCCAAAAGTCTGAGCATATTTCTGGGCAATCTCCTTTAGGTTCTGTTTTTCTTCTCCCCCCCTAAAAGTGCCGATCCCAATAGAGTAGCCATCAGCTTTAGGAAAGTTCCAAATATAACCATTATTCACCGCCCCAAAGTCAAAGTGGAGAGTAGCATCGTTATTTGTATCTAGTTTTGCCTCTACTTCTAGGGCTGCACCCATGCGTTTCTTACGTTCTTTGAAACCTAGCCATTTTGCCATTGAGCCTCTCGCTCCATCCGCAGCAATTAGATACTTTGCTTCTAAAATTTCAGTTTGATTAGCAAGATTATTTTTAATAGTGACTTGCCAGCGATCGCTCTGCCATTTAATGCTTGTAACTTCGGTATTGTCCCTAAGTTCTGCCCCTAGTTTCTGCGACTCTTTGATTAAATAATGGTCAAATATTTCCCGTCTTACCATCCACATTGGCTCGGCTAAACCCAACTCTACTAACTGTGGATCGCCCATTTGCCACGTGTAGCGAACTTGATTTACAGTTAAAGACACAGCAGGCTTAAAATCAAAGTCAAACCACTGTTGCACCGAAGGAGACACTCCACCCCCACAGGGTTTATACCTTGGTAGTGATTCTTTTTCTAGTACCAACACCGAAAATTTTTGCTTTGCCAGATGGTAAGCGGCAGAACCACCCGATGGGCCTGAACCCACAACAATACAGTCGTACATACTTACTTAAAATTTTTTGAGATTAACCTAATTGCCCTAACAATCTACATTGACATCCTCCCCCGATAAATCGGGGGATTCCTAAGATTCACAACTTAGGTTTCTGCTTCTTCCCATTACTGGTATTTCGCAACTGCCCTTTAGAGGTATCCCTATCAGGT
>VYKS01000117.1_pt1 | contig 50601 bp, 47 predicted proteins | sample 5114511 | NCBI WGS metagenome assembly VYKS01 (sample SAMN12291795, study PRJNA351875) | freshwater metagenome | isolation source: freshwater lake | place: USA: Michigan, Gull Lake | collected 2011-07-05 | reverse complement strand
AGCTGGGCGCGGCCGCTCCGGCCAAGCCTGCGCCGAAGCCGGCTGTGCCGACCCCCGCCGCTCCTGTCGTCGCGACACCCGCGCCAGCGCCGGCTCCGACGCCCGCGCCTGCCGCTGTGGCACCGGCCCGTCCGGCTCCGCCCGCCCGTCCGGCAGTGAACTTCGGCCAGCGTGTGCCCAAGGCTCCGCCTCCGGGCCGCGCCCCGGCCGATCGCCCTGCATTCGGCGGCCGTTCGGCTCGTGAAGAGGCCATGGGCGGCGGTGAACGCTCCTATTCCGATCGTCCGCAGAGCCCGCGCCCGCCTTCGGCCCGTCCCGGCGGCGCGCCCGGTCGTCCGGCCGAGCCGGTTCGCTATTCGGCGCTGAACCCCCGTCCTGCGGCCGGTGCCGCGCGCCCTGGCGGCCCGCGCACGGGTCCTCGTGGCCGTCCGGCGCCCAACGCGCCCCCGGCCGAACCCAATGTGTTACGCCCCAGCCGGGCCCCCGGCACCGGTTTCGGCCGTCCGGCCAAAGCCGGCGAGGAGGATCGTGACAAGCGCTTCTCGGACGCCGGTCCGGGCAAGGCCGTCAGCCGCACGCGTGGCGAGCCCAAGCGTCGTGAAGGCCGCCTGACCATCCAGGCTGTCGCCGGAGGTGACGAGGACGCCGCCGAGCGCATGCGCTCCCTGGCCTCGGTCCGCCGGGCCCGCGAACGCGAGAAGGAAAAGCGCAAGGGCGGATCGACCGATACGCCCAATCGTCCGCGTGAGGTCGTCATCCCCGACGTTATCACCGTGCAGGAGCTGTCCAACCGGATGGCCGTGCGCGGCGTCGACATCATCAAGTTCCTGATGAAGCAGGGCCTGATGATGAAGATCAACGACGTTATCGACACCGACACCGCCGAGCTGGTCGCTGACGAATACGGCATGACGGTCAAGCGCGTCTCGGAATCCGACGTCGAGGAAGGCTTCCTGTCCGACGCCGTGGATGACGAGGCGACCACGCCGCGCGCCCCGGTCGTGGCCATCATGGGCCACGTCGACCACGGCAAGACGTCGCTGCTCGACGCGCTGCGCACCACGGACGTCGCGGCGGGTGAGGCCGGCGGCATCACCCAGCACATCGGTGCCTATCAGGTGCGCACGCCCAACGGCGAGGCGGTCACCTTCCTCGACACACCCGGCCACGCTGCGTTCAGCGCCATGCGCACGCGCGGCGCCAACGTCACCGACATCGTGGTTCTGGTGGTTGCGGCCGACGACGGCGTCATGCCCCAGACGATCGAGTCGATCTCGCACGCCAAGGCGGCGGGCGCGCCGATCATCGTGGCGGTCAACAAGATCGACAAGCCGGAAGCCGATCCGCAGAAGGTCGTCAACGAACTGCTGCAGTACGAGATCATCGGCGAGGCCCTGGGTGGCGACACCCAGATCGTCGAGGTCTCGGCCAAGGCCAGGATGAACCTGGACGGCCTGATCGAGGCCATCCTGCTGCAGGCCGAGGTCATGGACCTGAAGGCGGACCCCGAGCGGTCGGCCGAGGGCGTGGTCATCGAGGCCAAGCTGGACAAGGGTCGCGGTCCTGTCGCGACCGTCCTGGTCAAGCGCGGCATGCTCAAGCGCGGCGACATCGTCGTGGCCGGCTCTGCCTGGGGCAAGGTGCGCGCCCTGCTCAACGAGCGCAACGAGCAGCTCAAGGAGGCCGGGCCCTCGGTTCCGGTCGAGGTCCTGGGTCTGGACGAGGCTCCGGCCCCCGGCGAACCCTTCGCCGTCGTGGAATCGGAAGCCCGCGCCCGTGAACTGACCGAGTACCGCGCCCGCGTGAAGCGCGAGAAGGCCACCGGCGGCATCAACCAGGTCAGCCTGGTCGACATGATGTCCAAGCTCGGCTCGAAGAAGATCAGCGAGCTGCCGGTCGTCATCAAGTCTGACGTCCAGGGCTCGGGCGAAGCCATCTCGGGCTCGCTGGAGAAGATGGGCAACGACGAGGTTCGCGCCCGGGTCGTCTATTCGGGTGCCGGCGGTATCACCGAGTCAGACGTCCAGCTGGCCAAGTCGGCCGGGGCCCCGATCCTGGGCTTCAACGTCCGCGCCTCCAAGCAGGCCCGCGACCTCGCCGACCGCGAGGGGGTGGAGATCCGCTACTACGCGATCATCTACGACCTGCTGGACGACATGAAGGGCGTGCTGTCGGGCATGCTGGCTCCGCTGCAGCGCGAGACCTTCCTCGGCAACGCCCAGGTGCTGCAGGTCTTCGACATCTCCAAGACTGGCAAGATCGCCGGTTGCCGGGTGTCAGAAGGCGTGGTCCGCAAGGGTGCCAAGGTCCGGATCATCCGCGACGACGTCGTGGTGCTGGAGCTGGGCACGCTCGCCACGCTCAAGCGCTTCAAGGACGAGGTCAACGAGGTCCCGTCGGGCCAGGAGTGCGGCATGCACTTCCAGGGCTTCCAGGACATCAAGGTCGGCGACTACATCGAGTGCTTCACGGTCGAGGAAGTGAAGCGGAGCCTGTAAGGGCGCTACCGCTCGCTGCTTGAGCGCGGTTCGTCTCCTCCCTCTCGCGCAGCGATGGGGAGGAGACCCGTTCCCCGCCTCCCTTCCGCCACGGATCGCGGTATCAGTGTGATCATGTGGTGCCGGATCGTTACTCTCTGTCTCTTCGCTCTCGCCGGACCGGCGGCGGCGGATACCCGTCTTCTGGCCTTCGATCCGGCCGACCGGGTGACGCGCGCCCTGACACGCGGCGTGACGCTGGAGGTCGAACGCGGACTTTTCGGGGCCATCAGTGTGCGGCGCATCCTGTCCACCAGCGCGCGGGGATCGGCCGCCATCGCGCGCGGCGGCCCGGACGAGGCGCGCCGTGTCCTGCCAGCCGGCGTCTCTGAAGCCACGGTCTACACCATCCCGCTGGAAGGCGACGGCCGGGGTCTGGCGCGCGCCCTGTGCCCCGGGGCGGATCAGACCTTCCTGGTGCTCGGCCGCGTGAGGGCAGGGCGGCCCATGGCCATGCACGGCGTCGGTCGCTGGGCCGACGGTGCCTATCGCCACTGCGTGACCCTGTCCTACCTCTACCGCGGAGAGTGGAGCGCCCCGCCCCGCGGCGCGGTCAGCGAAACGCCCTGATGCGCGGTCTGTTGGGTGTGCTGATCGCCGGGTTGCTGGGCCTGGTCGCGGCGGTCTGGACCTGGACGCGGGCCGGAGCGGTGGTCGCGCCCTCCGGGGGGCCGCCTATCGTCATCCATATCCTGAACAACGGCTTCCATACCGATCTGGCCGTGCCCCGTGCCGTGCTGGAGGCCCGGGGCGGACCGCTGGCCGAGGCCTCACGGTCCGTGGGCCCCGGTGACTGGATCCTGATCGGCTGGGGTGACGCCACCTTCTTTGTGGACACCTCGCCGATGGAGGGTCGACTTCTCGACGGAGCGCGCGCCTTCTTCCGGCCGGGCAATCCGTCCGTGGTGATGCTGGACCCGCACACTGGAGACCCGTCGCGAGGCCTCCCGGCAGACAGGGTTCACACCCTGAGGATTTCCCAGGCCGCCTTCGCCGCCATGACGGGCCGGGTCGAAGACTCGCTTGCGCTTCACAATGGCCGGGCCCGGCTCTCGACGGCCCGCCCGGGTTCAGGCGCGCATTTCTTCGCCAGCCATGAGCATTTCTGGATCGGCTACCTCTGCAACAGCTGGACGGCGCGGGTGCTGAACGCGGCAGGCCTGGACATCCGGCCGATGCGGGCCGTCACCGCCGGGGAAGTTGTGGCGACGGTGGACAGGGCCGCCCAAGCAGCCTAGACCGCGCGCCTTTCGCTTTTCGAGCCGGGTCCGATCCCCGGCGAGCGGACCAGGAGACCCGTCATGGGCAAACAGCACACCCGAAACGCCTCTGGCCCTGCCGGCCCCTCCCAGCGTCAGCTGCGCGCCGGCGAGTTGATCCGCCACGCCCTGGTCGACGTCCTGCGTGAGGAGGAGATTCACGACGAGGCCCTGCGCGGCATCTCCATCACGGTGACCGAGGTCCGGCTCAGCCCCGATCTCAAGCACGCGACTTGCTTTGTGGAGCCCCTGGGGGCCGGCGTCGATGCGGCCGAGACCGCGGGCCATGAGGACGCGATCATCAAGGCCTTGAACGCCCATGCCAAGTTCCTGCGCGGACAGCTGGGTCGTCACATCGACATGAAGTTCACGCCCGACCTGCGTTTCCGGCATGACGAAAGCTTCGACGCGGCCAGCCGCATCGATCGCCTGTTCGACGATCCGCGCGTGCGGGCCGACCTCGAGCGTCGCGACCAAGACGACGACGCCTGATGGGCCGCAGGAAGAAGGGCAATCCCGTCCACGGCTGGGTCTGCCTCGACAAGCCACTTGAGATGGGCTCGACCGAGGCCGTGACGAAGGTCCGCCGCCTGTTCGACGCCCAGAAGGCGGGCCATGCGGGAACGCTGGATCCGCTCGCGACCGGCATCCTGCCCATCGCTCTGGGCGAGGCGACCAAGACCGTGCCCTTCATGATGGAGGCCCAGAAGGTCTATCGCTTCACCATCCAGTGGGGTGTCTCGACCGACAGCGTCGACCGCGAGGGTGAAATCATCGCCCGCTCCGACGTCCGGCCGTCGATCGAGAGCGTGCGGGCCGCGCTGCCGGCCTTCATCGGCGAGATCGACCAGACCCCGCCGCGCTTCTCGGCCATCAAGATCGACGGCCAGCGCGCCTATGACCTGGCTCGCGACGGCACCGAATTCGAGTTGGAGAGCCGCCGCGTTGTCATTCACGGGGCTGAGGTTACCGGCGCGCCCGACCCGGATCACGTCGAGATCACCATCCGCACCGGCAAGGGCGTCTATGTGCGGTCTCTGGCTCGCGATCTGGCCGTGGCGCTGGGAGCTGAAGGGCACGTTTCAGCGCTACGGCGCCAGCGGGTTGGGCCGTTCTCGACCGGAAACGCGGTCTCGCTGGATTTCCTGACCGATCTGGTGCATAGGGACGCCGCCTTTGAGGGCCTACTGCCCGTCTCGACCGCCCTGGACGACATCCCGGAGCTGGCCGTGACGGACCAGGACGCCTTCTCGCTTCGGCAGGGACGGCCGATCGTTCTGCTCCCCCGTCAGGTCGAAACCCTGAAGAGCCGCCTCATCGGCGGGTCTCGCACCGTTTCCACCTTTCAGGGACAGACGCTCGTCGCGCTTTGTCAGTTGCGGGCCGGTCGGCTCGAACCCGACCGCGTTTTCAACCTGTCCTGACCCATCCCTTCGGGGCCGGAATGGACACTTCCCGCCCTCAAGCAGCGAGGCCTCGCAGGCCGAGCGTTAGGGCAAAGAAAGGAAGCTTCGGATGTCGATCACTGCTGAACGCAAGGCCGAGGTCATTGCGGACAACGCCCGCTCGTCTGGCGACACCGGCTCGGCCGAGGTCCAGGTCGCGATCCTGTCGGAACGCATCGCCAACCTGACCGAGCACTTCAAGACCCACAAGAAGGACAACCACAGCCGCCGGGGCCTGCTGAAGCTGGTCTCGCAGCGTCGTCGCCTTCTCGACCACCTGGCCAAGACCGACAAGGATCGCTACGGCGCTCTGGTCGCCAAGCTGGGCCTGCGCCGCTAAGCGCGGGACACGCGGAACCGATTGCGAGGCGCGGGTTCACCCCCGCGCCTCTTTCCGCATATGAAGACCGGTGCGCCGCCGGGATTAGTGGCGCGAATACGCGAGGGCTCCATAGCGGTCCTCATCACACCCGGACCGATCGCCATGGGGCGGCTGGTCCACGGATCGAAGGACGAGAAAGGCCCGACGCTCCATCCCCTGACGGGACGCCCGCCCGGAATCCGCCGCGCGGGGCACGAAAGACGAAACGACTATGTTCGACATCAAACGCAAGACGATCGACTGGGCCGGCCGGCCCCTGACGCTGGAAACGGGCCGCATCGCCCGCCAGGCCGACGGCGCGGTTCTGGCCACCTATGGCGAGACCGTGGTCCTGGCCACTGTCGTCTATGGCCGCGCGCCCAAGCCCGGCATGGATTTCTTCCCCCTGACCGTGAACTACCAGGAAAAGACCTTTGCCGCGGGCAAGATCCCTGGTGGCTACTTCAAGCGTGAAGGCCGTCCGACCGAGAAGGAAACCCTTGTCAGCCGCCTGATCGACCGTCCGATCCGCCCCCTGTTCGTCAAGGGCTTCAAGAACGAGACCCAGGTCGTCGTCACCGTGCTTCAACACGATCTGGAGAACGATCCTGACGTGCTGGCCATGGTCGCCACTTCGGCGGCCCTGACGATCTCGGGCGTGCCGTTCATGGGCCCGATCGCGGGTGCCCGCGTCGGCTACATCAACGGTGAGCTGGTTCTGAACCCGACCATCGACCAGCTGACCGAGTCGGACCTGGATCTGGTCGTCGCCGGCACGGCCGACGCCCTGATGATGGTGGAGTCCGAGGCCAAGGAGCTGTCGGAAGACACCTTCCTGGACGCCCTGATGTTCGCCCACCGCGGCATGCAGCCGGTGATCGAGGCCATCATCGAACTGGCCGAGCACGCAGCCAAGGAGCCCTTCGACTTCCAGGCCGAAGACCACTCCGACGTCGTCGCCTCGATCAAGAAGCTGGTCGGCGAGGATATCAAGGCCGCCTACACCCACGTCACCAAGCACGAGCGTCACAACGCCGTCGGTGCCGCCAAGAAGAAGGCCGCCGAGGCCCTGCTGAAGACCGACGAGAACCCGGACGGCGTCGAGTCGGCCAAGTTCGGCACCGCCTTCAAGGAGTGCGAGGCCGACGTCCTGCGTCGCGACATCATCGAGAACGGTCACCGCGTCGACGGCCGTGCGCTGGACAAGGTCCGTCCGATCGTCTCGGAAGTCGGCGTCTTCCCGCGCACTCACGGTTCGGCCCTGTTCACCCGTGGTGAAACCCAAGCGATCGTGGTCGCGACGCTCGGCACCGGCGACGACGAACAGTACATCGATGCCCTGACCGGGACGTACAAGGAGAAGTTCCTCCTGCACTACAACTTCCCTCCCTACTCGGTCGGCGAGACCGGCCGGATGGGCGGCGCGGGCCGTCGGGAAATCGGTCACGGCAAGCTGGCCTGGCGGGCGATCCGTCCGATGCTGCCCAGCCACGACGAGTTCCCCTACACGATCCGTCTGGTGTCGGAGATCACCGAGTCGAACGGATCGTCCTCCATGGCCACGGTCTGCGGATCGTCGCTGGCCCTGATGGATGCCGGCGTGCCCCTGAAGAAGCCCGTCTCGGGCATCGCCATGGGTCTGATCCTGGAGCCGTCCGGCGAGTTCGCCATTCTGTCGGACATCCTGGGGGATGAAGATCACCTGGGCGACATGGACTTCAAGGTCGCCGGCACGCGTGACGGCATCACCTCGCTGCAGATGGACATCAAGGTCGCCGGCATCACCGAGGAGATCATGAAGAAGGCGATCGCCCAGGCTTCGGCCGGCCGTCTTCACATCCTCGACGAGATGGACAAGGCTATCGACGGTGCCCGCACCGAGCTGGGTGAGTTCGCGCCCAAGATCGAGACCATCAAGGTCCCGGTCGACAAGATCCGCGACATCATCGGCACCGGCGGCAAGATCATCCGCGAAATCGTCGAAAAGACGGGCGCCAAGATCAACATCGAGGACGATGGCTCAGTGAAGATCGCCGCCTCCGAACAGGAGAAGATCGACGCGGCCAAGAACTGGATCAGCTCGATCGTGTCCGAGCCCGAGCCCGGCATGATCTACACCGGCAAGGTCGTGAAGGTCGTCGATTTCGGCGCCTTCGTGAACTTCTTCGGGGCCAAGGACGGCCTGGTCCACGTCTCGCAGATGGCGCTGGAGCGGGTGGCCAATCCCGCCGACGTCGTCTCGGAAGGCCAGGAGGTCAAGGTCAAGTTTCTCGGCTTCGACGACCGCGGTAAGACCAAGCTGTCGATGAAGGTCGTCGATCAGGCCACCGGTGAGGACCTGACCGACAAGATCAACGCCGAACGTGCCGAGCGGGGCGAGCCGCCTCTGTCGGAAGACACCGGCGGTCGTCCCAAGAAGGACGGCGACGGCGGCGGTCGCGGTGACCGTGGTCGGCGTCGCCGGGACTAGCGTTCCGGCTTTGCCTGAATGAAGAAGGCCCCGCTGTCGCCAGCGGGGCCTTCTTTCTTTCTCCCTCCCCTTCATGGGGAGGGAAGACCGCGAAGCGGTCAGGGTTGGGTGCGTGACCGCGCATTCGGCCCCCACCCGAGCTCCGCTCCGCTCCGCCGTCCCTCCCCATAAAGGGGAGGGAGAGATATCACCCCTCCCCATCCTCGTCGGGCGCTTCCTCTTGAGGCGGCGCGTCATCGGGCATCATGGCCGCTGGCGCGGCAACGGCATCAGCCTCCTCGGACGCCTCGTCCTCGTCCGGCGCCTCGGCGGGCTCGGCGCCACAGGCTGCGAGAGACAGACTCGCAGCCGCCAAGGCTACGAGCGGCAGAACGGTTCGGGCGGAGCGGTGACGACGCATGGCGGGACTTCCTTGTCGAACGATGCTCGACGATGCCCCGCTTTGCCGGGTCTGCCTAGCCGCCTACGCCCGCTGGGCGAGCGCCGCCTCGACGGCGTCGCGCTGCAGGGTGAACAGGTGGCCGCAGCCAAGTTCCGCCAGCTCGAACAGCCGGTCGAACTCGGGGCGCGAGAACCCCCGCTTTTCCCCGGTGGCCTGGATCTCGACGATGGTTCCGGCCCCCGTCAGGACGAAGTTGCCGTCGGCCTCGGCCTGGCTGTCCTCCTCGTAGTCGAGGTCCAGCACCGGGGTATCGGCGAAGACCCCGCACGAGATGGCGGCGACCTGATCTAGCACCGGATCACCCTTCAGCACGCCCTCATTGCGCAGGTATCCCAGCGCCGAGGCGACCGCGACCCAGGCGCCGGTGATGGAGGCAGTCCGCGTGCCGCCATCGGCCTGGATGACATCGCAGTCGACCAGAACCTGCCGCTCACCGAGCGCCTTCAGGTCGATCACGGCCCGCAGCGACCGGCCGATCAACCGTTGAATCTCCTGCGTCCGACCGGACTGCTTGCCGGCTGCGGCCTCGCGGCGGCCACGGGTATGGGTCGCGCGGGGCAGCATGCCGTATTCCGCCGTCACCCACCCTGCCCCCTTGCCGCGCATCCAGCCGGGCACATTTTCCTCGACCGAGGCTGTGACCAGAACCTTGGTGTGCCCGAACGTGACCAGGCAGGAGCCTTCGGCGTAGCGGTTGACGCCGGTCTCCAGCGTGACGGTGCGAAGCTGGTCGGGGGTGCGGTCGGACGGGCGCATATTGGTGTCTCGGGGCGTTGCGGAACGGGCCGCACCGCTTATCCTGAAACCATGAGCCTGTATGCCCCCCAACGTCAGGCGACCCCGCCGCCGACGGTGACCTTGCGGCCGGCGACTGTGGCCGACGCGGCCATTCTGGCTGCCTGGGATCTGGAACCACATGTCATCGCCTGCTCCAGCGACGATCCATTGGCCGAGGTCGCCTTCGACGGCACGGACTGGAGCGATGAGCTGTCCAACTCGGCCTATGAGCTGACCTATGTCATCGCCGAGGTCGAAGGTCAGCCCGTGGGCGTCATGGCGGTCTGCGACCCGTACACCGAGCCGAGCCACTACTGGGGCGAGATCGAACCGAACCTTCGGGCCATCGACATCTGGATCGGACCACCAGAGTGGCTCGGGCGCGGCGTCGGCACCGCGATGATGACCCAGATGATCGACCGCTGCTTCGGCGAACCGGGCGTGGAGGCCATCGTTATCGATCCGCTGGCGTCCAACACAGCGGCGATCCGCTTCTACCAGAGACTGGGCTTCGTCTCCGAAGGCCGGCGGATGTTCGACGAGGATGACTGCCTCGTGCATCGCCTGACGCGCGGCGACTGGGAGGCGCGTCGATGACCTTCCTCCAGCCGTCGCCCAGCCTTCCGGCGCTGGATCAGCGGGCGCGCGACATCTTCCGCAGCATCGTCGAGACCTATCTGGAGACCGGTGAGCCGGTCGGGTCGCGCACTGTGTCGCGGGGTGGGGTCCAGCTGTCGCCGGCCTCGATCCGCAACACGATGCAGGACCTCACGCTCGCGGGCCTTCTGGCCGCGCCCCATACGTCGGCCGGGCGCATCCCGACCCACGCGGGTCTGCGTCTGTTCGTCGACGGCCTGCTCGAGATCGGAGACATCGGGGTCGATGAACGCCGCGAGATCGACGCGCGCCTTGCCGGGCGCGGCCGGGGCTTCGATGAGGCGCTGAACGAGGCCTCGGCCCTGCTCAGTGGCCTCGCCGGCGGGGCCGGCATTGTCGCCAGCCCGGTCCGGGACGCGGGCGTCAAGCATGTGGAGTTCGTGGCGCTGGGCTCGGGCCAGGCGCTGGCGGTGCTGGTCGCCGACGACGGCACGGTCGAGAACCGGCTGATGACCCTGGCGGCGGGCGTCACGCCCTCGACCCTGCAGGAGGCGTCGAACTTCCTGAACGCCCGTTTGAAGGGCCGCCCCCTGTCCGATGCGCGTCAGGAAATGCGGGGCGAACTGGACGCCGCCCGGCGCGAGCTTGACGCCGCCGCCGCCCGTCTCGTCGAGGAGGGCCTGGCAGCCTGGTCGGGCGGAGGTGACCGCGACCGCTCCCTGATCGTGCGCGGACGCGCCAATCTGCTCGCCGACACGGGCGCGGTCGAGGATCTGGAGCGCGTGCGCGTCCTGTTCGACGATCTCGAGCAGAAGGAACAGCTGATCGGCCTTCTGGACGGTGTCACGTCGGCCCAGGGCGTGCGCATCTTCATCGGGGCGGAAACACGGCTGTTTTCGCTTTCGGGTTCCGCTGTCGTCGCGGCACCCTATATGACGGGCCGCCAGCGGGTTCTGGGCGCCATCGGCGTGATCGGACCCGCGCGGCTGAACTATGCCCGCATCATCCCGTTGGTGGACTACACCGCTCGGGTGCTGGGGCGCATTCTGGACGGACAAGAGACGTGACCGATACGACGAACTCCGACGCGACCGAGCCCTCGGCCCTCGATGAGGCCCTGGCTCATGCGGAAGCCGCGCTGGACGGACAGGGATCAGACGACCTGTCGACGGTGGACGCCCTGATCGCCGAGCGCGATCAGTGGAAGGACCGCGCCATGCGCGCCGCCGCCGACGCCGACAACACCCGCCGACGCGCCGAGACCCAGATGAACGACGCGCGCGCCTACGCCATCCAGCGCTTCGCCAAGGATCTGCTGGGCGTGGCCGACAATCTGGAGCGCGCGCTCCAGGCCGCGCCGAAAGACGCCGACAGCCAGGCCGCGGGCCTGATCACCGGGCTGGAGCTGACGCAGAAGTCGCTGCTCCAGGCGTTCGAGGCCAACGGGCTGAAGCGCGTGGCCCCCGGTCTGGGCGAGGCCTTCGATCCCCATCTGCATCAGGCCATGATGGAGCAACCCTCGACCGAGGCACCCGGCGGAACGGTCATCCAGACCATGCAGGCCGGCTACGAGCTGTTCGGCCGAACCGTGCGCCCGGCCATGGTGGTCGTCGCCGCCAAGGGCTCCGGACCGCAGGGGCACAACCCCTATGGCGCGGCCGCGAGTGCCAGCGGCGCCGCCTTCGACGGCAAGGCCTAGGACTTCAACTTCGTCTCAAACAGGGCCAGCAGCCGGGCCCAGCCATCTGCGGCCTCGGCGGCTCGGTAGCCGGGCCGATAATCGGCGTGGAAGCCGTGGGGTGCGCCGTCATACAACTTGATGCCGCTCTCGGTGGCCCCTGCCGCCTCCAGCGCCGTCTGCATGGCGGCGACCGTGTCGTTGGGAATGCCCTGGTCGGCCGATCCATAGTTGCCGATCACCACACCGGTCAGGTCGTCGGCGAGGTCGATCGGCCACGGCGCGCCCGCCGCCGCCTGTTCCGGGGTCGCGCTGGCGGACGGGGCCAGGCGCCCGTACCAGGCGACGCCTGCATCGATCACCGGGAAACGCGCTGCCGCCTGCCAGACCACCTTGCCGCCCCAGCAGAAGCCGGTGATGCCGACCCGGTCGGAGTTGGCCCACAGCTGCCCTGACGCCCACTCCAGCGTCGCGGCGATGTCGCCCATCACCTGTTCATAGCCGGCCTGCTCCACGATGGCGCGGATGCGCTGCATGTCGGCGAGCGGTGCCGGATCCTCTGCGCGGACGAAGAAGGCCGGAGCGACGGCGGCATATCAGGCCTTCGCCAGACGTCGGGCCACATCCATGATGTAGGCGTGCAGGCCGAAGATCTCGCTCACGACGATCACGACCGGGAAGGGCCCCTCACCCTCGGGTCGGGCCACATAGGCGGGCAGGTCAAACCCGTCCTGGGCCGGATAGGTCGTCATCCCGGTGGTCAGGCCGACCTCGTCAGTCACGATCGGCTGGGCGTCCTGGGCCAGGGCCGCGACCGCATAGCCCGTGAACACCGTTCCAGCCGCCAGCCCGGCCAGTCCTCGCCGCGACAGGTTGAAATCAGAGGGTTCGGAGCCTTCGGGGCGGGTCAGGAGGGTCATGGTGCGGTCTCCGGTCTCTGGAAGGGCCAGACCTTGGAGCGGATGTCGGCGCGCGTCGAGTCGCGGCAACGCGTCCTCATCGCGAGCGATAGCCGAACCTATCTCGTGAAGTAGTAATCCGCGATCTGACAGCTGTTGATGCCGCCCCTTTCCAGGGTCTCGCCGTTGTCGAACCGGGCGCGCAGGGAATAGCGGCATGCACCGGTTCCATCGTCGATGGCCACCACCACGCTGCGCCCTGCACCGAGGCCGCTGGAGCCCAGCAGGTCCCCGGTCCACCCCGAGCCCGAGGAGGCCTGCAGCCCGACCATGGTCAGGCCCGTCTGATTGTGGACGCGGACGTTGCGGTTATTCGTGTCGCGTGACTGCGAGGCGGCGATGCGGGTGAGCGTTCCTTCGCGTGCCGTCTCGGTCGATCCCGCCACGGCATGCCCCGACCAGCCGGTTGCGATCAGGACACAGCCGACGACAAGGCTTAGCGAGCGGCGCGAAATCAACGACATGACTGCATTCATATGGGCGGCCACGCGGACCTCGGATCGCGCCACTCTGTCGCACCCGGTGTCTTCACGACACTGACCGCTTCTGACTCGGCCTGATTCGGCATCAAGCCCTTGCGGCGGATCGGGACTTTCCCATATGCCGACCAGCCCGGAAGACCCCGCCTGTCGTGGGGTTTCCCGGAAAACAGACCCCAACCTGCCGTGATCCGCACCCCTGCGGGTCCGGCGCAAACGAAACGGGGGCGGTCACGCGCGGCGCTTTCTGATGAGGCCGCCGCATCGCCCGCCAGACGGAGAACAACAGGCTCATGGCCAAGATCATCGGTATCGACCTCGGCACCACCAACTCGTGCGTCGCCGTCATGGACGGCAAGAACCCCAAGGTCATCGAAAACGCCGAGGGCAATCGCACCACCCCCTCGGTGGTCGCCATTCAGGACGGCGGTGAGACCCTGGTGGGTCAGCCGGCCAAGCGCCAGGCCGTGACGAACCCGGCCAACACCTTCTTCGCCATCAAGCGCCTGATCGGCCGCAACTTCGATGACCCCGTCGTGGCCAAGGACAAGGGCATGGTGCCCTATGAGATCGTCAAGGGTCCGAACGGCGACGCCTGGGTGCGCGCCAACGGCAAGGACTACTCTCCGCAGCAAATCTCGGCCTTCACCCTGATGAAGATGAAGGAGGCCGCCGAGGCCTATCTGGGCGAAAAGGTCACCCAGGCCGTCATCACGGTTCCGGCCTACTTCAATGACAGCCAGCGTCAGGCCACCAAGGACGCCGGCAAGATCGCCGGCCTCGAGGTCCTGCGCATCATCAACGAGCCGACGGCGGCCGCGCTTGCCTATGGCCTGGACAAGAACGACGGCCAGAAGATCGCGGTCTACGACCTCGGCGGCGGCACCTTCGACGTCTCGATCCTGGAGATCGGTGACGGCGTGTTCGAGGTGAAGTCCACCAACGGCGACACCTTCCTCGGCGGCGAGGACTTCGACGTGCGGCTGGCCGACTATTTGGCCGACGAGTTCAAGAAGGAACAGGGCGTCGATCTGCGTCAGGACAAGCTGGCGCTCCAGCGTCTGCGCGAGGAAGCCGAAAAGGCCAAGAAGGAGCTCAGCTCCACGACCCAGTACGAGGTCAACCTGCCGTTCATCACCATGAACGCATCGGGTCCGCTGCACCTGAACATCAAGCTGTCGCGAGCCAAGCTCGAAGCTCTGGTCGATGACCTGATCCAGCGCACCATCGAGCCCTGCGCCAAGGCGCTGAAGGATGCCGGCCTGAAAGCGTCCGACATCGACGAAGTCGTTCTGGTCGGCGGCATGACCCGCATGCCCAAGGTGCAGGAGGCCGTGAAGGCCTTCTTCGGCAAGGAGCCGCACAAGGGCGTGAACCCGGACGAGGTCGTGGCGCTGGGCGCCGCGGTCCAGGCCGGGGTGCTTCAGGGCGACGTCAAGGACGTGCTCCTGCTCGACGTGACCCCGCTGACGCTGGGCATCGAGACCCTGGGTGGCGTCTTCACGCCGCTGATCGAGCGCAACACCACCATCCCGACCAAGAAGAGCCAGGTCTTCTCGACCGCTGACGACAACCAGTCGGCCGTGACCATCCGGGTGTTCCAGGGCGAGCGCCCGATGGCCCAGGACAACAAGCTCCTGGGTCAGTTCGACCTGATGGGCATTCCGCCGGCACCGCGCGGCCTGCCCCAGATCGAGGTCGCTTTCGACATCGACGCCAACGGCATCGTCAATGTCTCGGCCAAGGACAAGGCGACCAACAAGGAACAGTCGATCCGCATCCAGGCCAACGGTGGCCTTTCGGACGCCGACATCGAGAAGATGGTCAAGGAAGCCGAGGCCAACGCGACGGCCGACAAGGCGCGCAAGGAACTGGTCGAGGCCCAGAACGCGGCCGACAGCCTGATCCACTCGACCGAGAAGGCGCTCGCCGAGCATGGCGACAAGGTCGGGGCCGACGAAAAGGCCGCGATCGAGACTGGCCTGACCGAGCTGAAGGCCGCGCGCGACGGGACCGATCCGGAAGACATCCGCGCCAAGACCAACACCCTGGTCCAGGCCTCGATGAAGCTGGGCGAAGCCATGTACGCCCAGGCCTCGGGCGGTTCCAACGACGCGCCCGCCGACGACGGTGTGGTCGATGCCGAGTTCGAGGAAGTCTCGGACGACGACCAGAAGAAGAGCGCGTAACGAAAATCCTCCCTCGCGTAGCGGGGGAGGGGAACCAGCCGGAGGCTGGTGGAGGGGGCGGCTCCAGACACGGTGCTTGTGGTCGCCCCCTCCACCGCTTCGCGGTCCCCCTCCCCCGTTCGCTGCGCTCCGGGGGAGGATCAACTTGCATCATCTGCCCCAACGCCCATGTCTCGGGCGTCGGCGATCCGACAGTCGCCCGTCAGAGGCGGCAACGGATCGTCAGGGGTTGGGCTTTAAGGACATCGGCGCATGGCGCGGGATTACTATGATGTGCTGGGGGTCGACCGGGGCGTCGATGCCGCCGGCCTGAAATCCGCCTATCGCAAACTGGCGATGGAGCATCACCCGGACCGCAACGGCGGCTCCGAGGAGTCCATGGCGAAGTTCAAGGAGATCTCGGAGGCCTACTCGGTCCTGTCCGACGATCAGAAGCGCGCCGCCTACGACCGCTTCGGCCATGCCGGCGTGAACGGCCAGGGCGGCGGTGGCTTCGGCGGCCAGCAGGGCTTTCACGACGTCAACGACATCTTCGCCCAGGTTTTCGGCGACGCCTTTGGCGACGTCTTCGGCGGCCGTCGCCAGTCGACGGGACCCCGGCGCGGTTCGGACCTGCGCTTCGACCTCGAGATCACCCTGGAGCAGGCCTATCAGGGGGCCGAGGTCGAGATCGCGGTGCCTACGACCGTCACCTGCGAGACCTGCACGGGATCGGGGGCCAAGCCCGGTGCCAAGCCCTCCACCTGCGGCACCTGCAACGGCGCGGGACGCATCCGCCAGGCGAACGGCTTCTTCCAGATGGAGCGGACCTGCCCGTCCTGCGGCGGCGCTGGCCAGCGCCTCGCGGCGGCCGACGTCTGCACCACCTGTCAAGGCCACGGACAGGTCCGCAAGACCCGCAAGCTCGCCCTGAAGGTCCCGGCCGGCGTCGACGACGGTTCCCGCATCCGCCTGTCCGGCGAGGGCGACGCCGGGACCCGAGGCGGCCCTCGCGGCGACCTCTATGTCTTCCTGTCGGTTGCGCCCCACGACCTGTTCGAGCGCGACAACCTCGATCTGCTGGTCACTGTGCCGGTGCCCATGACGGTCGCGGCGCTCGGTGGCGAGATCGAAGCGCCCTGTCTGGTCTCCAGCGCCTGTGATGGCCAGTGCAAGGCGCCCGTCAGTGTCCCGGCCGGGGCCCAGATCGGCAAGACCGTGCGCATCAAGGGCAAGGGCATGCCGCACCTGAACGGCCGCCAGCGCGGCGATCTTGTGGTCGAACTGTTCGTCGAGACGCCGACGGACCTGACGCCGCGCCAGAAGGAGCTGATGCAGGAACTGGCCGCCTCGTTCGGCGAGGATCAGAGCCCGCGAAACTCCTCGTTCGCGGGCAAGGCCAAGCGGTTCTGGGCGGACATTCTGGGGGCCGACGAGCCCCGCCGCGAAAGCGCCCAGTGATCTGGGTCGCTGGCCGGGGAGCTAGGATTTGAGCGACATCTTCCATGTCGGCATCTCGGGTGCGCGCGGCCGGATGGGCCGGGCCGTCAGCCAGGTCCTGGACGCCCGCGAGGACGTCATGGTCGCCACCCGCTTCGACTGGGGCGAGACACCCGATCTGTCGCTGTGCGACGTCGTCATCGACTTCTCGACGGCCGAGGCCTCGGTGGCGCTCGCCCGGTCCTCGGCCGAGCGCGGCGGGCCGGCGCTCGTCATCGGCTCGACAGGGTTCTCGCCCGAGCAGGACGCGGAGATCGTCAAGGCCGCCGAACGCATCGCCATCGTGCGCAGCGGCAACTTCTCGCTGGGCGTCAACATATTGATTGGCCTGGTCGAACATGCCGCCCAACGGCTCGACGCCCGCGACTGGGACATCGAGATCACCGAGGCCCATCACAGAAAGAAGGTCGACGCGCCGTCCGGTACCGCCCTGATGCTGGGCGAAGCCGCCGCATGCGGCCGGGGCCATGATCTCCCGGCCTTGCGAACCGCCCCCTACGATGGCGTCGGCGAGGCGCGCGAGAGGGGCAAGATCGGCTTCTCCTCCATTCGCGCGGGCGGGATCGTCGGCGAACACACCGTGCTCTTCGCGTCCGAGGACGAGGTCGTGACGCTCAGCCACTCCGCCATCGACCGCAGCCTGTTCGCCCGCGGTGCCGTCGCCGCCGCCGCCTGGGTCCGCAGCCGACGCCCGGGGCTCTACGACATGCAGGACGTGCTCGGCTTCCGGCAAGCGTAACGACCGATACTGACGCATTGGTCCCTTATGATGGGTCCAATGAGCAGAGCGATTGGACTCCATGTACGACTTGGACGGCATGGACTCCCTGTACGAGCTACACCTGATCCGCCCCCTCGAGGGTCAGAACGGTCGCCGCTCGAACTCCAGGAAGATCGGATCGGTGTCGCCCAGCCGCTTTTCCTCATAGCGAGTGACCACATGGTCCTCCGGCGCGACCGTCCAGTCCGCCTTCTCGTCGGCCAGCCAGACGAGGCCCGGCGTCGCGATCAGCCGCTCCAGCGCCCAGCCGGCGTAGTCCTTCCAGTCGGTGACGAACCGCAGCCGCCCGCCCGGTTTGAGGACCCGCGCCAGCTCGGCCGCGAACTCCGGCTGGATCAGGCGCCGCTTGTTGTGCCGGGCCTTGTGCCAGGGGTCAGGGAACAGGATCATGACCCGGTCCAGGCTTGCGTCCGGCAGGGCCGCGACCACGGCCCGCGCATCGTCGTCATGCAGCCTGACGTTCCTGAGCCCCTGCTCGTCGATATGCCTCAGCGCCGAGGCCACGCCATTGATGAAGGGCTCGCATCCGATCATCAGGGCGTCCGGATGGCGCGCCGCCTGCGCCGCCAGATGCTCGCCCCCGCCAAATCCGATCTCCAGCCAGACCTCGGATGCGCCGGGCATCAGGGCCTCGACGTCGATCCTGCCCTCGGCCGGCACAGGCAGGCGCACAGCCGGCATCAGGGTGTCGAACAGCGCGGCTTGCCGAGGCTTGATCGGCCGCGACTTGATGCGGCCAAAGGATCGCAGGGGTGGATGAGTCATGCTGGGGATGCGGAATCAGGGATTAGGGGTGAGGTCCGTTTTGGACCTTCTTCTGTCGGGCTTCGGGGCAGGCAGCCGAAGCGGCTCGATCCACCTCTAATCCCTAGTCCCTATTCCCTAGTCCCTGAACCCTCAGACCAGCGCCTTCAGCTTGTCGACCAGATCGATCTTCTCCCAGCCGAAACCGCCATCGGCGTCGGGCTCGCGGCCGAAGTGGCCATAGGCCGCCGTGCGGGCATAGATCGGCTTGTTCAGGCCCAGATGCTCGCGGATGGCGCGCGGCGTGGCACCGCCGATCAGGTCCAGAATGCCGGCTTCCAGCTTGGCCTCGGTCGCGCCGTTCTTGCCCGTGCCGTGCAGATCGACGTGGATCGACTGGGGCTTGGCCACGCCGATGGCATAGCTGATCTGGATGGTGCAGCGATCCGCCAGCCCAGCCGCCACCACGTTCTTGGCCAGGTAACGGCAGGCGTAGGCCGCGGACCGGTCGACCTTGGTCGGGTCCTTGCCCGAGAAGGCTCCGCCCCCGTGGGGCGAGGCACCGCCGTAGGTGTCGACGATGATCTTGCGACCCGTCAGGCCGGTGTCGCCGTCCGGCCCGCCGATCTCGAAGATGCCGGTCGGGTTGATGTGCCAGACGGTGTTTTCGTCGGTGAAGCCCTCGGGCAGGACCTCCAGGATGTAGGGTTTGACGAAGGCCGCGACCTCGGCGGCCTTGCCCTTGGCGTGCTGGGTCGACAGCACGATCGAGGTGGCGCGGACCGGCTTGCCGTCCTCGTACTGGATCGTGACCTGGCTCTTGGCGTCGGGCTCCAGCAATGTGCCGCCCGCATGGCGCACCTCGGCCAGGCGCTTGAGGATGTTGTGGCTGTACTGCAGCGTCGCCGGCATCAGCTCGGGCGTCTCGTTCGACGCATAGCCGAACATGATGCCCTGATCGCCCGCGCCCTCGTCCTTGTTGCCCGAGGCGTCAACGCCGACCGCGATGTCGACCGACTGGCCGTGCAGGCGGTTGATGAGCTCAAATGTGTTCCAGTGAAACTGGTCCTGCTCGTAGCCGATGTCCTTGACGGCCGCGCGCACCGCCGCCTCGATCTCGGCCTCGATGCCCGGCTCCCAGGAGTCCGTTTCCGAGTTCCAGATGCCCTGGCCCCGGATCTCGCCGGCCAGCACAACGAGGTTCGTCGTCGTCAGCGTCTCGCACGCGACCCGGGCGAAGGGGTCCTTCTTCAAGAACAGGTCGACGACGGTGTCGGAAATCCGGTCCGCGACCTTGTCGGGATGGCCCTCGGACACGCTTTCCGAGGTGAAGAGGAAGGACGAACGGGACAAGATCTGGCTCCGGAAGCTCGCGCGGACACGCCGCGTGGGCGCGAGACATATAAAGATATGTTTATGCGATCAAGGGAGGGCGCGCATGGGCAAGCTCTGGCTCCCGCAATGACCGCGGGACCACGGGAGGGCACATCATCCACCGCGCCCATATCCAGGTGTCGTTAACGGGAATTCAACCCGTTGCAGGCAAGGTTAAGGATCAGAGATCCACAAGCGGGCGCGCGGGCTGGCGATGCAGAACGAGACGGGACCGCGTCCCCGCCGATTTCCCCGACTGACCCACTTGTGGCCGGGCACCGGAACGGCCGTGGTCATCGTGGTGGCACTTGTCGCCATTGTTGCTCTCATGGCCGGGTTGATCGGTGCGGCAAACAGGATCGACACCCTCTCGGCTCGCCACGACGCAAAGCTCGTCGCCAATGGCCTGGTCCTCAAGGACACCAGCCTGCGAGCCTGCCTTGCCTCCGTCACGATCTGGGACGACGCCGTCGTCCACCTGGACAATCGCTATGATGCAGCCTGGGCCGACACCAACATCGGCCATTTTCTGGCGGCCGATTGCGAGGTGGCTCAGTCCTATCTGGTCGATGGTTCCGGACAGGTAATCGGCGCATGGCATGGAGACGAACCTGCGGCTCGAGAATTGCCGCCCGTGATCCGACCGGCGGCAGACGCGTTAATCGAGCGAATCCGGACCAGGGAAGCGAGCCGAGGGCGGCTTGCCCCGGGTCCTGCTCAGCAAACCATGATCGCGGATACGATCGACGAGACCACCGCCGTCAGGACCGGTTCTGAACCGGTTGTGGTCGCAGCCAGCCTGATCCAGCCGGACTTCGGCACGGCCTGGCCCGCCGGCGCTCGGTCACCTGTTCTGATCGTGGTTCAACCTGTGAACGCCGGCTATCTCGACTGGCTGGGGCGCCACTTCCTTCTTGAGAACCTCCACGTCGAGCTTGACCCGCTCTCGCCTGTGCCGGCGGGTGAAGCGGCTGCGACCCTGCGCGATATCGCGGGCCGTCCGGTTGCGCGGGTTGACTGGCAGTACCGCCGACCGGCCGGTGACCTGGCGTCAGTCGTGGCTCCTTCAGTCGGTCTTCTGTTGCTCATCCTGCTTGGGGCGCCCGTGCTGACGATCCTGCGGGATCGTCGCCAGAAAGCTCGGCTCAATGCCGCCATCGAGGCCGCCAGATCCGCCTCGAACGCCAAGTCCCGCTTTATCGCCAACATGAGCCATGAGATCCGGACGCCCATGAATGGTGTGATGGGCGTTCTCCACCTCTTGCGGGGCAAGGGACTCGACCAGGCCAGTCATGAGTTGATCGACGATGCGCTCTCGAGCGGCGCCCTTCTCCAGGGCCTGCTCAACGATGTCCTGGACCTCTCGCGCATTGAATCCGGCACGCTCGAGCTGGAATTGGTTCCGCTTGATCCGCAAGCGCTGCTCCGCGACGTGGTCGGGCTTTTCAAGGCCCAGGCCGAAAGCAAGGGCGTCGATCTAAAGGCAAGTTATGCTGGCGAATCTGGCCTGCTTCTGGCTGACGGCCTGAGACTCCGTCAGGTCTGCCTGAACCTCATCGGCAATGCCGTGAAGTTCACGAGCACGGGTCAGGTCGAGGTCCGTTGCAGTGTCTCGGTCGCACCTACCGGGAACGGTTCCATCCTGCGACTTGAAGTCGAGGATACGGGCATGGGTATTCCTGCCGACTCTCAGGCGCAGATGTTCCGACGGTTCAGCCAGGCCGATGGATCAATCGGGCGGAGGTTCGGAGGAACGGGTCTTGGCTTGTCGATCTGCGAGGCCCTGATCACCCTGATGGACGGCGAGATTGGCTTCACCAGCGAAGAGGGCAAGGGGTCGACCTTCTGGTTCGAGGTGGCTCTGGAGCCTGCCGCAGGTGCTGCCGAGGCGATCTCACCCGCGACGCGTGAAGCGACGCCAACTTCAGCCAACGGCCTTCGCATTCTGGTCGTCGATGACAATCCGATGAACCTGAAAGTCGCCCAGCTTCTGCTTGAAGCCGTGGGAGCCGAGGTCGAGACCGCCGTCAACGGCAGCGACGGCGTTGACGCGGTTCGCGTTTCACCCTTCGACATCGTCTTGATGGATGTCCAGATGCCCGTGATGGACGGGATCAACGCGACAAGACAGATACGGCTTCTGCCGGGCAACCCGGCCAAAACCCCGATCATCGGCCTTACCGCCAATGTACTTCCGGCCCAGAGGCAGGAATACCTGGCGGCGGGAATGGACGATGTCGCCGAGAAGCCAATCAATCCGGCGCGCCTCCTGGCCCAGATCGCAGCCCTGGTGGATCCGGAGGTCGCTGCAAACGATCCCGCACTTGCAAAGGAAGCCGCTTTACGCTGACCGTCCAGAGCAACGGCCGCCCCGGCCCAACCCCTTCCCGGTCCGGGCGAAGCGGGTGATTTCGGCGTTCCCAAGTTAAGCCGCCTTTCGGTGGGAGCGACCGGTACTCGGACCTGCGCCATACCTGCATGCGAGGGTGCCCGCCAGCAGCAGGGGTTGGCTGGCGTCACGATCGGCTGGGAGGGTCGACGGCCACCAATCCGGCGCTCCCGCGATGGCTGGATGAGCGACGGGCGTCAGTTTGTGCCGTTTCAATCTGGTGCTGAACGCCTGACGCTATGTGGTCTCGTGCAGGATGCTCGAGGCGCGTTCCGGATGTTTGCCGACGGCCGTTCTGTAGAAGATCGCCGCCCCCTCCATGTCGGCCACATAGTCGCCGCTAGGGAACAGGGTGGGTCCGATCGTGATCAGTTTGCGGGGGTAGTCGATGGAAACGAAGACGATGGGTACTTCAGCAGCCGCGGCGATGTTGTAGAAGCCGGTCTTCCATCGATCGCTCGAAGCACGAGTACCCTCAGGTGCGATCGTGAGGATGAACTGATCGCGGCTTTCGAACTCTGTCACCATGGTGCGAACGATGTCCCGCGCCTGGGACCGGTCAACCGGGACACCGCCGAGATCGCGCAAGGCTCCGCCCAGGGGCCATCGAAACAGGGACGCCTTGCCGAGGAACTTCAGGTCCAGATCAAGCGCCACCGCAGCGCCCAGATAATAGACGAAATCCCAGTTGCTGGTGTGCGGGGCACCAACCAGAACAAATTTCGGCATCTCTGGCCGCCGCCCTTCAACGCTCCAGCCCTGAAGCCTGAACAGCAGGCCGAGGGTCGTTTTCATTGCGTCGGCGAGGAAAGCCATGCCGCAGTTTCAGTCCATTCGGCGACGATGCACAAGCGCCGTTGGCGTCTGGCAAGCATCTCCTGTCAGCCGGCCCACTGATCTGCTCGCCGGAAAATCCCTCAGGAACAGCCAGACTCCGCCGTCGAACCTGCCATAACCGGATCGCCGAACGTGAATCGTCACGCCGGGGTGCCGATGTCGCTGTTCGAGTTCACCTTCTGCCTGTCCTCCGTGATCCTGGGGTCACGACTCATGGGCAGAAGAGTACGGTCGCGGCGAGAGCGACGGCGGACGGGATCGGTCCGGGGTGTGCGGCTCCGATGTTGTCGCTGAACTGACCCGCCGCCATGAACAGGCTGACAGGACGTCCGCCTCGCTCTGCCGTTTCCAGCGATTGTCCAGCGCCCTGTGAGGCCCGCAGGCCACGGGCGTTTCGCGCTGACCCAGGCGGTTGCGATTGACGACGGCGATCCCGCTCAGAACCCGTCGGCCGTACACCTTGGACGTGGAAGTATTCTGGAGTGGTGGTGCGCTTAGGTGACTCGAACACCTGACCCCCTCATTACGAAGGCTACTCCAGCTTCGGCCGGCAAGCCTTGTGGGCAAAGGGTTTGGGCCGGTTTTTGTTGAGAGCCAGCACCCCAACCCAGCCCCTTCCCAGTTTGGCCTGAGGGGGTCGCGGAGGCGTTTTCTAAGTTACGCGCTTTAACGTGGGAACGGCCAAAATTCCGACCTGCGCCATACCTGCACAAAACGCCGACAATGCTTCAGGGCTTCAGCGCGGCCACCAGTCCGTGAAAACCACCTCATTTCCGTCGCGGCGGGCGCGGGCCGCGCGGTCGTTAAGGTGCTGTTCGGTTTCCTCGCCGGGACACGGCCTGGGCGATCAGGGGGTAGCACCCTCTACGGGGCCCCGGTTCGTCGCTCGCGAAAGGTCGGTCCTGTTGGGAGGCAGGGCTTCGCGGGTCGATGGGGCAAGTTGGTCAAGCTCAGCTCTTTCATGAGTTCTCGCCACGATTGGGCTGACATCACCCCCTGCAGCGGCTTGCGCGGATATCGCCGGGGGCTTTGCGTTTGCCCGACACCGCGCCGCCTCGGCGCGGAAGCATCGAGGTTTCGGGCGATTGATCGCCAAGCGAACCGTCGGTAGCTTCAGCGTGTCGAATAATCGAGCAATGGGGACGTCAGTCCGATGATTGAGGCATTGATCCTGGCCGGCAGTCTGGCTTTGGTGCAAACGTCGGATGATTGCTCGCCGCGCGTGGAAAACGCTGTTGCGATCTGGTGGTTGCGTCCGCTTGAGCTCGCCCCAGGGGCGTCGGCGAGCTTGGCGGCGTACTGGATGGACAGGCCCAATTCACTTGAAAGAGCGCCCCGACATTGCGTCACCAACATCGCGTTTTCGCCTGAGGGGATAGTAGCGCTCGAAGCTGACGGGGTTTCGGCCAGGGTGATGGACGACGCCCCGTCGGCTGCCCTGGTTATAATTACCGGGCGCATTGGAGATCAATCTCTAGAGGCGCAGATCCGAGTTGTAAGACCGGAGGATGCCCCGCTCAGGGGCAGTTGGCGACAGGCCATTGCAACCTGCTCGGAGGGCGTGGTGCCGGAACCCATCGAGGAGCTGGTCTTCAATGCGACGGGGGGATTCTCCGTCACCTGGACTCCGTTTGAGGTCTACAAGGACTATTGGGGCTCCTACCGGTTCGATCCAGCCTACCAGTCTTTCAGCGCCGAGGTTGAGGACGGCAACCAGCGTCCCGCAAACCTCGATCTTGCGGGCACAGCGTCACTTGTAGGCAATGAACTGATTTTGGAAGACGTTTGGTTCGGCGATCCCACGCGAATAGCCGCGGGGGGCGGGCGTTGCACGTATCGGTTCGTTCGTACCGGCACCCCAGGCTGATGACGGGTGCCCACGGTCTTGTCGGCCAAATGGTTTAGGCTGCTTAACCGGTGCTGTCAGGCTAACGCAAAAAGGTCTCCACTTGGGGCGGCTAAGCCGCTGACGGGGATGAGGCTCCGTGAAGCCGATTTCGTTCAAGCGCCACCGATTTCCAGCTGATGTGATCCGCCACGTGACCTGACTCCCTTTGGTCCCGCGCCCATAGGGGGAGCCCGCAGGTTCCTGGCCTCAGGCGAGCCAAACCCGAACGCAGCGCCCTGCCCACCGCCTACCCACGGCGAACCCACCGGAACGCGGCTTTCGTCTCACCGCGCCCGCGGACCCAGCCCAGAGTGCCATTGGAGTGGTGGTGCCGCTTAGGTGACTCGAACACCTGACCCCCTCATTACGAATGAGGTGCTCTACCAGCTGAGCTAAAGCGGCCTGCCTGCTGGGCGCAATGCGCCCGGCGACGGAAGCGGCTCTTTATACGGCGGGCCCGGGCTTGCCAAGGGTCCCGAGAAGGGCGTCCTCGCTCGGAGTGGCGGCGATGCGGACCTCGGAGAAACTCAGGCCTGACAGCGGTGCCGCCGCGGCCGCAGAGATGGCGCAGGCGAAGCGGGGTTCGGTGGTCGGCCCCAGCGCGGCCAAGGCGTGTGCTGCACGAGGGCTGTGGATGAGGACCGTGTCCCAAGTGTCGGGGGGTCGATTCCCGGTCTCGCTGGTCTCGTAGACAGGCACACTGAGAACACGCGCGGCTGTGTCGACAAGGGCTGCGAGATCTCCGGCGGGTTTAGCGGCCGTTGGGTTCAACAGAGCCAGGCCGCGCGCCTCCGTGCGGATGAGCGCTGCCAACGCGGTCAGATTGCCATCGGCGGAGCAGATGGACGTGAAGCCTGCCTCCGCGGCCGCCCGAGCCGTGGCGTCGCCGACGGTGAAGACGCGGGGGCCGCGGTCTGGGCTCAGGGCGGCGAAGGCCGCAACGGCATTGATGCTGGTGAAGACGAGGGCATCGATGCCCTTCAGGTCGACCTTGGCGGGAAGGGCCCGGACCTCCAGCAGCGGCAGGACAAGGGGCGTGAACCCTAGCGCTGCCAGTCGAGAAGCCGTCGCCTCGGCACCGGGGCTGGCGCGAGTAATCCAGACCTTCATGGCCTGAGGATCAAACCGCGACCCTCTGGTCCCCGGCCGCAGCATGGACCTGCTGACCAAGCTCCAGCCCTAGCGCCCGTGCCCGGCGTTCCGCATCCGGACCGGTAAGGTCGATCTGGCCCTTGCGACGCCAGCGGGCCGAGCCGTCAGGGGCCAGCATCTCGGTGGTGAGGGTGAGCATATCGCCCGCCACCGTGGCGTGGGCACCGACGGCCGTGCGGCAGGAGCCTTCCAGAGCGGTCATGGCCCCGCGTTCGGCGGCGACCGCGAGCCGTGTGTCGCGGTCGTCGAGCGCCCGGACCCAGGCGTGGTCGGTGTCGCCCTCGCGTGTCTGCAGCGCCAGGGCACCCTGTCCCGGCGCGGGCAGGAAGGTGTCGAGCGACAGATAGCCCCGCACAGCCTCGGCGCGACCCAATCTGTTCAGTCCCGAGGCGGCCAGAAGAATGGCGTCGAAGTCCCCTTCGGCTGCGCGACGCAGGCGGGTGTCGATGTTGCCCCTCAGCATTTCGATCTGCAGGTCAGGTCGCAGGGTCAGGGCCTGAGCCTGACGACGAAGCGAGGCTGTGCCGAGGCGTCCGCCCTGGGGAAGGTCTTCCAGCGTGTTGAAGTCGCGGCTGATGAAGGCGTCCCGGGCGTCCTCCCGCTCCGGGATCGCGGCGATCGTCAGGCCGGGGGGTTGTTCCGCGGGGACGTCTTTCATCGAATGGATGGCCACATCGATGCGGCCATCCAGCAGGGCCTCCTCGATCTCCTTGGTGAAGAGCGCCTTGCCGCCGACTTCCATCAGGCGGCGATCCTGAATCTGGTCGCCGGTCGTGACGATCTCGATCAGTGGGGTTTCTTCGATCGGCAGGTTCATGGCGGCGGCAATGGCCCGCTGCATCATGCCCGACTGGGCCAGGGCGAGAGCGGAGCGGCGGGTGCCTATGCGGATGGTGGGCATTCGGGTCCGTTGCGTCAGGGGGGCCGGGTCGTTACCTGACGCCGGTGGTTATTCTGACGGACCTTAGCAGCGAAAACGACGCGGCAAAGCCAAATGCCGACGCCGCACACTTCGCGAACACCCGCGCCGCGCGCGACGGGGCTCTGACCGTTCTGGGCATCGAGACGAGTTGCGATGAGACAGCGGCCTCGGTGGTGCGACTCGCAGCCGACGGTGAGACACAGGTCCTGTCCTCGATCATCCACAGCCAGATCAACGATCATCAGGCCTATGGCGGCGTCGTCCCTGAAATCGCCGCGCGCAGTCATGTCGAGATGATCGAGGGCGTCGCCGCCCGGGCGATGGCGCAGGCGGGTCTCGGCTACGGCGATCTGGACGGTGTCGGTGCCACCGCTGGCCCCGGACTCGTTGGTGGCGTCATGGTGGGGTTGGGTTTCGGCAAGGCCGTCGCGCTTGCCAGGGGCCTGCCCTTCGTTGCGGTCAACCATCTGGAAGGCCATGCGGTCTCGGCCCGTTTGGGCGCGCGGGTCGATTATCCCTTCCTGCTCCTGCTCGTTTCAGGCGGCCATTGTCAGCTGCTGGAGGTGCGCGGTATCGGCGACATGAGCCGGTTGGGCACGACCATCGATGACGCGGCGGGCGAGGCCTTCGACAAGATCGCCAAGGCGATGGGGTTGGACTACCCCGGCGGCCCCGCGCTGGAACGGCTGGCGGCCGATGGCGACGGTAGCCGGTTCGAACTGCCGAGGGCTCTTCTGGGACGCAAGGATTGCGATTTCTCGTTTTCAGGCCTGAAGACAGCCGCTTCCCGTGCCGCCCAGACGCTCCAGACCGATCAGGACCGGGCTGATCTGGCGGATGCGGTCCAGACCGCCATCGCGCGACAACTTTCGGAGCGGTCCGATCGCGCGATGGCCGACTACGCCGAGCGACATCCGGCGCGTTCGTTCGTGGTGGCGGGCGGGGTCGCGGCCAACCAGACTGTTCGGCGGGTGCTCGAGGAGGCAGCGTCAAGGCGCGGCTTCACCTTCGTCGCCCCTCCCATGGCCTACTGCACCGACAATGCGGCGATGATCGCCCTGGCAGGGGCCGAACGGCTGAGGTTGGGTCTGGTCTCCGACATTGATGCGCCGGCCCGTCCACGATGGCCGCTGGACGAAGCACGGGCGATCGCAGACCCTGTCCATCCGACGGGACGCAAGGGCGCTAAGGCCTAGGGGGGCAGATGCAGTTTCGCAGCGCGGGTGTGATCGGTGCGGGGGCCTGGGGGACCGCCCTTGCCCAGGTCTGTGCGCGGGCCGGTCTGGACACCGTGATTCAGGCCCGTGAGCCGGAAGTGGTTGAGAGCATCCGCACGCGAAGGGTCAACGACCTTTTCCTGCCCGGTGTCGAGCTGGAGCCAGGCATCTCGGTCACACCGGATTTTTCCGATCTTTCGGGTTGCGATCTCATTCTCGCCGTGCCGCCCGCCCAATTCATGCGCACGACCCTGACGGCCTTTGCGCCCCATGCGCGAGACGACGCGCCGATCCTGCTGTGTTCCAAGGGCATCGAGCGAGGGTCGCTGAAGCTGATGACCCAGGTGTTGGCCGAGACAATCCCGGCGGCTCCCGCCGCTGTGCTGTCGGGCCCGAGTTTCGCCGCCGACGTCTCGCGCGGCCTGCCAACGGCCGTGACGCTCGCCTGCGAGGACGCCGCCCTTGGCGAGGCGCTCATGAGCACGCTGTCGGCACCGGGCTTCCGGCCCTATCTGGCGACCGATCTCATCGGGGCCGAGATCGGCGGTGCGATCAAGAACGTGCTCGCCATCGCCTGCGGCATGTCCGAAGGCCGGGGCCTGGGGCGCAGCGCCCACGCGGCCCTGATCACCCGGGGCTTCGCCGAGATGACTCGGCTGGGCGTCGCCCTGGGAGCCGAGCCGCAGACGGTCGCGGGCCTGTGCGGCCTCGGCGATCTGGTCCTGACCTGCTCAAGCCCGCAGTCGCGAAACATGAGCCTCGGCCTCGCGCTCGGTCAGGGTCAAACAATCGAACAGGCTCTGGCTGGCAAGCGGTCTGTGGCTGAAGGCTATGAAAGCGCGCCCGCCGTGCGTGAGCTGGCGGCTCGTGCCGGGGTGGAGATGCCCATTTGCGAGGGTGTTGCCGCCCTTCTGGCGGGCGAGACCACGGTAGACGGTCTGATCGACGCCCTGCTTTCACGGCCGCTGAAGTCTGAACAGGGATGAGCGACGCTCCGCCGATGGAGCGCAAGCGTGTCTGGGCGACGCCCGCCGGCGTGCCCCTGTGCGCGCTGGACGACATCGCCGAGCCGGGCTCCCGTAGCTTCGTGCTTCAGATCGGCGAGGCCTATTTCCACGGCTTTGTGGTCCGCAAGGATGGCGAGGTCGCGGGCTGGGTGGATCGCTGCCCTCACGCCGGCTTTCCGATCGCCGTGGAGCTGGATCGCTATCTCACGCCGGACGGAAGCCAGATCCTGTGTGGCTGGCATGGGGCCGTATTCGAGCCCCTTACGGGGGCCTGCGTCGGCGGGCCGTGCGCGGGCGGAAAGCTGACGCCCTGGCCGGTCCGGGCCGAAGGCGGCGTGATCCGGACGGCGTAACCTTTACTTTTTCAGCCGCCGAGCGTTGGCGGTCGCCGCAGCGTGGATAGGTTTCAGAGCTTCAGCCTGGGCTTTCAGCATCTCGGCATTCAGGCTGAGGGCCTGGCTGGAGGCTCGGCCCCACCAGCCGAAGACCCAGGACATCTGAACGGCCATGGCCACCTGGGGTGTCTTTGCGTCTGCCATCGCGGAGACCGCGTGCGCGGCATGCCCCAGTTCGTCCATGGCGGAGACTGACGTGCGGGCCGTGAGATCGCCCATCGCGCTTACGAGTGCAGCCCCGGAGGCGCTCAAGGCTTCCAGCTTTTCGGTGCCCATCAGCGAAATCTCGCGGATGTCCGCCCTCATCGGGTTGGCCAGGCCGTCGGCGAGAATGGTCATGCGCGCGGCTACGACCTCGGATGCCGCTTGCATCATCTCCGCTCCGTTCGCCGCATGTTTGGCGGCACCCGGGGAAGTCTCAGTCGCCTTTCGGGCCGGGCGGCTCACTCTCGTCGTCTTGGTCATGGTCTAGCCGTGCGCCCCTTTCCCTAGGCGGGCAAGACTTCGACCGAGAAGTCGGCGACGTCCTTCAGCAGGGCGGTTGCCGCGGCATCGATGATCCTCTGGCCCTTCTCCGGGCTGGCCTGGGCGGGATCGGAGCCGATGCGGCCGTCGGGGAAGCGGGCGCGGTAGTCGAGCGCATCGCGGATCGGCCCGCTGGGGGCGATCTTCGGCGAATAGTCGGCGGTCTTGATGCGGTCCGGATACGCGGCTTGGGTCACTGCGATTTCGGACGGGGTGGCGTGCATCCCGTGGCCGGTAGGGAAGATCGAGTTACACAGGCCGTTCACGCCCGGCAGGTCCCACCAGTTCCGCAGTTTCAGCACATAGGGACAGGGCTCGTCGGCGAAAGACCACTCGGCGTAGAGCTCCGAGAAGGTCGCCTCGATGGTGGAGACGTTGCCCCCGTGTCCGTTGAGGAAATAGATCCGCTCAAAGCCGTGACGGCCTAGCGAGCTGACCCAATCGGTGATCGCGGCCATGAAGGTGGAAGGGCGGAGCGAAATCGTACCCGCGAACGCCAGATGGTGCTGCGCCATGCCAATGTTGAACGTCGGGGCGACGATCAGGCTGCTGTTGGCCTTCTCCGCCGCATGGGCGATGATCTCCGGACACATCCAGTCCGTGCCGAGGAGCCCCGTCGGGCCATGCTGTTCGTTGGAGCCGATCGGAACCACCACCGTCTTCGTTGATTTCAGCTGGGCGTCGATTTCTGGCCAGGAAGAGAATGCGATCAGCATGCGGGACGCTCCGGTTGGGTCGAGCGCCGACTTAAGCTCCGGTGGTGCCGCCGCCAACCCTTTCGCGCTTGGGCCGGGTGCCGAGTCCCGCTAGACTCGCCTTAGCGTTGTCGCGTTAGGGAGTCTTGAGTGCTATTGCGTGTGCTGTGCGCCTTGGTCGCGGCCTTGGTGACTGTTCCGCCGGGTGCCCTGGCCCAGGGCGGGCCAGGCTCGCCGACGGTTGCCGCCGCAGGCGAAATCCCGATGGACCCGGCGGTGCGCCGGGGAGTGCTGCCCAATGGCCTGCGCTATGCAATCCTGCACAACGACCGTCCGATCGGGGGCGTGTCCATCCGGATGCGGATCGACGTCGGCAGTCTGGAGGAGGCCAGCCACCAGAGCGGCATCGCTCATTTCCTGGAGCACATGGCCTTCAACGGGACGGATAACTTTCCAGAGGGCGAACTGAGCCGCCGATTCGCGGCCGCCGGGGTCGCTTTCGGGCGAGACCAGAACGCGTCAACCAGCGCTTTCGCCACTACGTACGAGCTGGATCTGCCGCTCGCCGACGAGGCGCGGCTCGACCTGGCGTTCGCTTGGCTGGGCGACATCGCCGACGGCCTGGTGTTCGATCCCGAGGCCGTCGATCGCGAGCGCGGCGTGGTGATGGCCGAGCATGACGGCGGCCTCGGCGCCGCCCGCGACCGCGAGTTAGCCTACCAAGCCTTCGCCGCGCCAGAGCATCTGCGCTGGAGAAGGCCGCCGATCGGCCGCCGCGAGACCATCGCTGCCATCACCGCGGACCAGCTCCAGGCTTTTCACCGCGCATGGTATCGACCCGATAATGCCGTCGTCGTGATCGTCGGCGACCGGCCTCAGGATGAGTTGGAGGCCCGCATTCGCGCGACTTTTTCGGACTGGACCGCCAGCGGCCCAGCCCCAACCCGCGCTGTCCTGACACAGACCGACTTCGAACGCTCTCTGGACGTGGCGGTCCGCGCCGATCCGACCTTGGGGTCGACCTTGTCGGCCTGCCGTCTGCAACCCTGGGCCCGTCGCGGGCCAGACACGGTAGCGCGACGTCGCGAAAACATTCTGCGCACGCTGTGGACGACGGCGATCAACCGTCGCTTCCAGCGCATCGCTCAGATCCCGAACGCACCCTTCTCTCGAGCATCACTGGGTCGCTCTGCGTGGACGGGCGAGGCCGACGCCTATTGCCTGAGCCTGACGCCCAACGCGGCCGAGGACTGGAGGGGCGGGCTCGACGCAGCCTTGACCGAGCTGCGCCGCCTCGAAGTCCACGGCGTCACCCAGGGAGAGCTTGACCGCGCCGTCGCCGCCCAGCGTGCGGCCAACGCCGCGGCCATCGCCAGCGCCGAGGACCGCTTCTCGACAGCTCTCGTCAACGATCTCCTGGCGGCTCAACCCCTGCCTCCGCTGGATCAAGGCGGCTTCGTCCACCCCCGCGACATCCCGGCGATCTATGATCCGATCGCCGAGACCATCACCCCGGCCGAAGTCCACACCGCCTTCCGTCAGGCTTGGGCGGGGTCGGGACCGCTGATCTGGGTCTCGATGCCGACCCCGCCCGACCCGGATGCCGTTCGCGTCGCCTGGACCAACAGCGCGTCCGGCCCGCCGCCGGCCGCCTATGCCGATGTGGCAAGCGTCGCCTGGGCCTATAGCGACTTCGGCGATCCTGGGACGGTCGCATCGCGCGAGACCGTGGAGCCAGGCTTCACTCGTGTCACGTTCGACAACGGCGTTGTCCTGAACGTCAAGTCGGTCGAGTTCACCCGCGATCTGGTCCAGGTCGGCGTGCGGTTCGGTTTAGGGCGGCGCGAGATCGCAGACGCCGACCTGTTCGTGGCCAGCATCGGCCAAGGCCTCGTGCCGATGGGTGGCTTGGAACGGCATGCCTTTGAGGAGATCCGTGACCTTTTCCCGGATAAGCGGCTTGACGCCCGCCTGACTTTCGGCGACCGCGCCTTCTCGCTCAACGGATCGACCCGGACCGCCGACCTGGAGACCCAACTCCAGCTGATGGCGGCCCTGCTCAGCGACCCCGGCTTTCGGCCCGAGGCCACGGTCTTGGTTCCGACGGCGCTCGACGCCTTCTATCGCAACCTTCGCACCCAGCCGTCCCTGATGATGGGTCAGGCGATCACCGAGGCCATCGCGCCGGACAGTCCGCTCAGTCTGCCCCCTCGCGAGGTGGCCTTAGCGATCACTATCGCCGATCTCGAACGCGTGTTTCGGTCCGCGATGACCGAGGCTCCGCTCGAAGTCACCCTCGTTGGCGACGTATCGGAGTACGAGGCGATTGCCCAGGTCGCCGCGACCTTCGGCGCTCTGCCCCGGCGCCTTGATGCCGATCGCGGCCGGGCCGACACCTGGTATCTGCGTTACCCCGATACCGTCGCCCCGATCGTGACGACGCATGAAGGCCCGGCTGATCAGGCGCTGGTGGCCGTGGTGTGGCCCCTGTTCGTGGCCGATTCCGCGTCGCGGCGGGAACAGCGCGCGCTCCGCCTGTTCTCGACCGTGCTGCGCGAAGAGATCCGCAGCGAGGTTCGCGAGACGCTCGGAGCCTCCTACAGTCCCTCGACCACGATATCCCTGCCAGACCAGGCCGATCAGGGTTCGCTGACTGTCTCGGTCGCCACGTCGCCGCAGCAGACCGAGGCCGTGCGAGAGGCGGTGAGACGGGTCATGGACCGTCTGGTCGCCGATGGCGGCGTGACCCAGATCGCTTTGGACGCGGCCCGGACCCCGATCCTGGACCGGGTCGAAGCCGACCGCCGGACAAACAGCTGGTGGTTCGGTGTGATGAACGGCTCGGCGGCCGAGCCCCAGGTCGTGGATGACGCATTGTCATGGCCCGACGACTATCGCGCCATGACCGTGGCCGAGGTTCAGGCTGCCGCCGCTCGCTGGCTGTCCAGTCCCCCTTTCGAGGCCATGGTCCTTCCACGGGCCACGATGCCGACGCAGGTCGAGGCGATGCCTTGAATCGGCTGTTCGAAACGGGGCCTTCATGATGACTGGCGCGCCAGTTCCCGTCTTCGCTTGGCCGCCGGACGAGGATCGAGTGGAGGAGATCTTCGCGCGCCTGTCGCGCGTCATGCCGGAGCCGAAGACCGAGTTGCGGTTCCAGGACCCCTACACCCTGGTCGTCGCCGTCGCCCTGTCGGCCCAGGCGACAGACGTTTCGGTCAACAAGGCCACGGACAGACTGTTCGCCGTGGCTTCGACTCCGCAGGCGATGCTGGCGCTAGGCGAGGAGGGACTGGTCCCTTTCATCGCCTCCATCGGCCTGTATCGAAACAAGGCGAAGAACGTCATCGCGCTCAGCCGGATCATCCTGGACCAGCATGGCGGGGTCACGCCCCTGAATCGCGCTGATCTTCAGGCCCTGCCCGGAGTGGGGCGCAAGACCGCCAGCGTGGTGTTGAACGAACTCGAAATCGAACCCGCCATCGCAGTCGACACCCACGTGTTCCGCGTCTCGCACCGGTTGGGGCTGGCGAATGCCGCCACTGCTGACAAGGTCGAGGACCAGTTGCATGCCGTGGTCCCGGAGGCCTTCCTCGCCAAGGCCCACCACTGGCTCATTCTGCACGGCCGCTACACCTGCACGGCGCGAAAGCCGAACTGCGCGGGCTGCGTGATTTCCGACCTCTGCCCGTCAAGGGGCTTTCTGCTTGACCCGCAGAGCGCCTAGGCAGCGGCTCGTGCGGCCGCCTCGGCAAAGAGGCGGCCCCGATCGGGCGCTTCCGACAGGTAGAAGTCCGGCTCGATCAGCTCGGCTTCCATCAGAAGCCATCGGCCCTCGTGCTCGACCATATCGATGCGGCCATAGAGCAGGTCCTCGTCTATGGCCCCCAGTACCTGATCCGCCAGGGCCAGGGCGGCGGGAGGGGGCGCCTCGACCGTCCGGTAGAGCCCTCCGAACTGCGACTGGATGCGGAAGTCGCCGGGCGCAGCGGTCTTGAGCACCGCGTGGCTCAAACGTCCACCGAAGAACAGTAGCGACAGTTCGCCGGCCGTGGCGAGATCGGGAAGGAAGGGCTGGATCATGGCCGAACCTTCGGGTGCACCGGTCAAGGTCTGGCCACGCAAGACTTTCAGCGTCTTCCAGGCCCCGCCCGACACGGTCGGCTTGACGATCACTGTGTCGGTCCCAAAGCGATCGAAGGCGGCTGCCACCTCTGCATCCGAGGCATCCGTGGTCCAGATGGTCGGGGGAATGGCCACCCCCTGCTGTTCGAAACGGCCCAGGTAGGTCTTGTCCGAATTCCAGGCCAGGACCGAGGCCGGATTGGCGATCCGGATGCCCGTCTGTGCCCACGTCCGGGTGGCCTGAAGCCAGCGCGGGTGATGCTGGTGATAGCCCCAGGCCAGCAGCGGCAGCACCAGCGGGAACTCCAGCAGAGCCGAGGCGTCCCCGGCGTGATCTGGCCAGGCCATTGGGCGAGCGGTCAGCCCGGACAGCGACAGAGCGGCCGCCAGGCGCGCCATCACCTGGGGCCAGTGCGAGCCATAGGTTCCGTCGTCGGCGGCAGGGGTCAGGACGGCGATTTCAGTCATGACGTGGGCCTTACAGCGTTCGGTGGTAGGGACAAGCCGGGGCTGGCGCAGCCGTCGTCCGGCCGCTAAGGGGCGCCGCATGACCCAGAACAGCCCCTCCTATGACGTCTGCGCCGTCGGCAATGCCATCGTCGATGTTCTCGCGCCTTGTGAGCCTGCCTTCCTGACGGCTCAAGGCCTCGCTCCCGGCTCTATGTCCCTGGTCGATGAGGCCCAGAGCGCTGCGCTTTATGACGCCATGGCGGCCGGAGTGGAGGCATCCGGCGGATCGGCCGGCAATACCGTGGCTGGAGTTGGTTCGTTTGGCGGTCGCGCGTCCTATCTCGGCAAGGTCGCCGATGATCAACTTGGTGGTGTCTTTACCCACGACATTCGCGCCGCCGGCGTGCACTTCGACACCCCGGCGCTGGTCGGCGGGGCCGGTACCGGCCGTTGCCTGATCAACGTTACGCCCGACGGTCAGCGCACCATGAGCACCTTCCTCGGGGCCGCGAACCAGCTGACTGTGGCTGATGTCGATGCCGACCTGATCGGCGACAGCGCCATCGTCTACCTTGAGGGCTACCTGTTCGATCCGGCTCCGGCGCGTGCGGCGTTCGAGGCGGCGGCAAAGGCAGCGCATGCCGCAGGCCGCAAGGTCGCGATCACCCTGTCCGACGCCTTTGTGGTCGGCCGCTGGCGCACGGAGCTGCTGGCCTTCATCGAGGTGTCGGCGGACATCGTGCTCGCCAATGAGGTCGAGCTGCTGGCCCTTTGCGAGACCGAGGATTTCGACGCGGCCGCCGAGAAACTGTCGACGATCGTCGAAGTGGCCGCCGTGACACGCGGCGAGCACGGCTCGGTGATCCTGAAGGGCGAGCAGCGGGTGCGGATTCCTGCCTTTGCCGTGGATCGCGTTGTCGATACCACTGGGGCGGGCGATCAATACGCGGCGGGCTTCCTTTTGGGTCTGGCGCGAGGCCTGTCGCTGGCCGATGCGGGCGCGCTGGGCTCGCTGGCAGCGGCGGAGGTGATCGCCCACTGGGGCCCGCGCCCCATGACCTCGCTGCACGAGCTGGCCGAACAGAAGGGCCTCAGGCTCCACGCCGTCTGAGGGTGACATAGAAGGCCCCGTCGCCGCCGTGCCGACGGTGGGCAGAGGCGAACCCTGACACGATCCCGCGCAGGGCGTGGGATTGCAGCCATTCCTGGATCGACGCGCGGATAACCCCGCCTCCGCGTCGCCCCTGGCCCGTGACGACCAGAACGGCGCGCAGGTCGCGCGCCTGGGCACTGACCAGGAAAGCCCGCAGCTGATCCTCCGCCTCGAAGCGGCCGAAGCCATGCAGATCGATCGTGGCCTCGATGGGATCCCGTTCTCGCGACAGCCGGCGCTGGCGTCGGGGCTCCAGGGCTTCAGGCGCGCCGTGCGCTGAGGGTGTGCGCACAGCTGTTGCTGCCGGGGTCGGCGAGGACCGTGTCGGCGCGAGCCGAGGCTGGCTTGCCGTCGCTTTCGTGGGCTTCACGTCGAGCGTGACCGGTACTTCTGCCGCGATCCGCTGCGCCTTCCGACTGCGGGCAGGTGTCACCGAGCCCGAAACACGGGCCCAGAGGCGTCGGTCTTCGGCGCTGAGATCGGGCGGCGGACGCCGGGCCACGCCGTCAGGCCTCCTCGTCGTCGAGGTCTGGCTCGGGCGGGCCGGGCTCGTAGGTCAAGAGGTCGCCCGGCTGGCAGTCCAGCTCGCGGCACAGGGCGTAGAGCGTCGTGAATCGCACCGCCCGCGCCTTGCCGGTTTTGAGGATCGACAGATTGGCCACGGTCACGCCGACCCGGTCGGCGAGCTCGGTCAACGACATTCGCCGCTCAACCAGAAGCCGGTCTAGTTGCACCCTGATCGCCATTACAGCGCTCCTCCCGCGCTCATATCGTTAACTCCGACTCGCGCCGGAGCCTTGCGCCCTCGCGGAAGACTTCCGCCAGAACGAACACCACGAGGACCGAAAAGATGGGGGTGAGAAGCTCGCCGAACCCCTGGGGTTCCATAACACCGGGGGCCAGGCGGGCCGCAACGAGACCCTGAGCGACCCAAACGCCGCCCGTCACAACGGCCAGGATCAGTCCAACCTCGCGTAGGCGGCGCACATTGTCGGGCTGGAAGGGGTCGCCGATGGTGAGTGTCCGGAAGATCAGCCTGAGATTTCTCAGGATCATCAGGAAGCCGCCAAAATAGGATGTCAGGGCCCCGACACCGAAAAGCAAAAGGGGGCGCGTCAACGGTTGCTGGCGCCCGCCCGCGTCATTCGACACGGTGATGTTCAGATTGGCGATGGGGATGAAGATCGAGGCGAGAAACAGCAAGAGCAGAATCGCTGTGATCACCATCAGGAGCACATAGGTCACGTCCAGCGCGATCTTCAGCAGGCTGGAGACGGAGCCGGGGCCGAGTGTCCGGAAGGGCACCTTGATGCCGGGAAACGGCACTCCGGGCAGACGCGGCAAGCGTCGCTTGGGGGCACTCGGTTCGGAAGGTGGCCGGTCAGCGGTCATCGGCGATCTCTCGCCGGGGATCAGGCCGCGACGGCCGCGCGGGGTCCGGCGAACCCCGACGCGGCTCTATACATCGCGTTCCTGGTCAATGGTCAAAAGCGCCTTCTTCATTGCCGCTGCTGTTGGGCTCGGGGAGCCAGAATGATGCGGCGGCAGGGTGGGAAAGGGTGATTCCTCGCAACGGCGGCCCAAGTCACGGACAAGACCGTTGCGGGTCAGTGCGCCCCTTCCTTAGAAGGCTTGGATCAGGATGGCGACCAGGGCGGTCGGCAGGGCGGCCAGCAGGGCGCCGTTGACGACAAAGGTGCCGACCTTGTCGAGCATCAGCGAGGCGTTCAGGGTGGACATAGTGCTTTTCCTTCGATCCTGAGTGCGGGTCATTTGTTGCCCACATTCTCTGCCACTTGGGTTCGATTTGCTCGCTTCGATCAAACCGGGGAACGTTGTGGCCTCCGTTCTTGAAAGCATAGATAGGCCGTGCGAGCCGGGTCTGCACGTTACATATCGTTTAACGATATTAAACTTCGGCAATGGAATGTTTCTGGATCGGGAGCGCGTGTGAATCTCAAGCTTATCAAGGGGATGCGTCTCGTCGTGGCCACCCACAACCCCGGCAAGGCCCGTGAAATCCACGCGCTTCTGGACGGACATTACGTGGTTGTCACCGCAGGCGAACTGAATTTGCCCGAACCTGCGGAAACCGAGACGACTTTTGTCGGCAATGCCATGCTCAAGGCGCGCCATGCCGCGGACGCTTCGGGGGAGGTGTGCCTGGCTGACGATTCCGGCCTTTCGGTCGCCGCGCTTGACGGCGCACCGGGTATCTTTTCGGCGCGATGGGGAGGGCCCGACAAGGATTTCGCCCTGGCCATGAGGAAGATCGAAGAAAGGCTCGAGGATCTGGGTGCCTCGGATCGTTCCGCCTTCTTCACGTCCGCTCTCGCCGTGGCCTGGCCGGATGGTCCCTGCGTGGTCGTCGAGGGTCGGGTCGATGGCCGGCTGACCTTTCCGCCGAGCGGGGGCCGGGGTTTTGGCTACGATCCGATCTTTGTCCCCGACGGTCGCGATCAGACGTTTGGAGAAATGGATCCGATCGAGAAGGACGCCATGAGCCATCGCGCCATCGCCTTTCGAAAGCTGAAGGCCGCCCTCATTGACGGATGATCGGCCAGACGGAGTTGCCGTCTATGTTCACTGGCCCTACTGCGCCCGCATCTGCCCCTACTGTGACTTCAACGTCGTCAAGGACCGGGGCTGGCGCGAAGAGAAGGCGGTCCTGGTCCAGGCGATCCTGACCGACCTGGAGGCCCAGGGCGCGCGGCTCGGTCCCCGGCCTCTGACCTCTATCTTCTTCGGCGGGGGGACGCCGTCTCTGATGCTGTCCGAAGATGTGGCGTCGGTGATCGCCGCGGCGCAGCGATTGTTCCCGCACTCCGGACCGGTCGAGATCACGCTGGAGGCCAATCCGACCGACGCCGAGGCTGCCCATTTCGCGGCTCTGGCCGATGCGGGCGTCAATCGCCTGTCGCTGGGGATCCAGTCCCTGGATGACCGCGAGCTGACCTTCCTGGGCCGGAACCATTCCGCAGACGAGGCGCGGCGGGCTATCGCCCTGGCGAGCAGGGCCTTTGCGCGCCTGTCCATCGACCTGATCTACGCCCTGCCTGGCCAGACGGTCCAAGACTGGGGAGCGGCGCTCGATGAGGCCGTGGCGCTCGGGTTTGAACACATCTCGCCGTATCAGCTGACCATCGAGCCCACGACCGCCTTCGGGCGGGCCTTTCAGCGTGGGACTCTGGTTCCGCCGGACGAGGACACCGCCGCCGATCTCTACGACGCGACCCAGTCGAAGCTCGAGGCGGCGGGGTTCGAGGCTTACGAGGTATCCAATCACGCGCGGGGGCTGGTCGCCCGATCAACGCACAACCTCCATGTCTGGCGTGGTGGCGACTACGTCGGCGTTGGCCCGGGTGCTCACGGCCGCCTGACTGAAGGCGGCGTCCGCACGGCGACGGTGGCCCGGCACCGGATCGCGGACTACGTCGCCGGCGTGGCGTCTGGTGAACCCTGGAGCGGATCCGAGCGACTTACAGCCCAAGAAGCCGCCGAAGAGCGACTGCTGCTGGGTTTGAGAACCAGCGAAGGGGTCCCGCAGGTCGTGCTTCGAGCCCTTGATCTGGACCCTGCCCAATCTCCGCTGCAAGGACTGGCCGAAGACGGCTTCGTCACCCTGAAGGATGGTCGGCTGGCCGCCACAGAAAAGGGCCGCCCGGTGCTCGATGCCGTGCTGAAGACGTTGCTCGTCTGAGGTCCGCCTTGCTCCACCCTGTTCGCGCTGGCACGGTCAGGCGATGACCGAGGACGCCCTGTTTCCGCCGACCGCGCCTCCGCCCCGACGGGTTTCCGCAGGCCTTTATCTGGTCTCGACTCCCATCGGGAACCTCCGGGATATGACGCTGCGGGCGCTGGATGTTCTCGCCGCCGCCGACCTCGTTCTTGCCGAGGACACTCGGGTCACGGCCAAGCTCCTGGCCGCCTATGGGCTGAAGGCGCGACTGGAGCGGTGTGACGATCACGCCTCGGCGCGCGCCGCCGAGATCGCCGTTGAGCGCGTGACAGACGGCGGCGTGGTGGCTCTGGTGTCGGACGCGGGCACGCCGATGGTGTCTGACCCCGGATTCGTCGTCGCGCGCGCAGTGATTGCGGCGGGCCTGCCAGTCCACCCGATTCCTGGCGCATCCAGCCTGCTTGCCGCGCTGGTGCTTTCAGGCCTGCCTGCGGATCACGTGACCTTCGTCGGCTTCCTGCCGGCCAAGTCGGCCGGTCGCGTCGCAAATCTCAATGAACTGAAGGCTGCCCGCCACACGCTGGTCTTCTTTGAGAGCGGCCCCCGCCTGAGAGCCAGCCTGACCGACATGGCCGCCGTCCTGGGGCCACGTCCGGCTGCTGTCTGCCGCGAACTGACCAAGCTTTATGAGACCTGCGTCCGGGGGACGCTGGACGAGCTTGCCGTCAACCCGGCGCTGGACGCCCCCAGGGGCGAGATCGTCGTCGTGGTCGGTCCGGGCGAGGTCGAGGTGGCCAGTGCCGCGGATGCCGACGCGGCTTTGGCCGAAGCACTGACCCGGCTAGCGCCCGGCGAGGCGGCATCGGAGGTCGCCCACGCGCTCGACCTGCCAAGAAAGGCCCTCTATCGCCGGGCGCTTGAACTGCAGGGTCGGGGATGAAGCCCCCGCGAGTGGCTCGACCCCGGACGCTTCCTGCGGTCAAGGCCGGCTGGCGTCAGGCGGCGGGTGGTCAGGCCTTCCGCGCCGGCCACGGTGCCGAATGGATCGCGGCGGCGTGGTTGATCGTCAAGGGCTATCGCATTCTTGGCTTCCGGCTGAAGGCACCGGGGGCCGAGGTCGACATCCTGGCTCAAAAAGGAAGCATTCTGGCGGTGGTCGAGGTCAAGCGCCGCCGTACGACCGACGAAGCGCAGATGGCCCTGTCGGCAGGTCAACGCGAACGGCTGCGTCTGGCTGGGGAACGACTGTTGCGCCAAAGACCCGGCCTCACAGGCCTTCGTCTTCGGCTTGACATGGTCACGCTGGCGTCCGGTCGATTTCCGCGCCATCGTCGCGGTCTGTAGTTTCTCGAAAACGGGAACGGGTCGTTCGGGGGAGGACGTCGCCGTGACACGGGAAGAGGCGGAGGACCAGTTGATCGCGGCGGGACATGCCGACGACGACGTCTTTCCGTTGCTGGACGCCGCGATCGCCTGTGCGCTCCATGATCTCCCGTTTCGCGACGAGATGCCTGTGCGTCGTCTGTCAGACGCCGCCGCCAGCCGTCTGGCCGAACGTATCAAAACCGAAAGCCCGGATGATGCCCTCGCCGAGACCCTGTCGGCGGACCTTGGGCTGAACGGCGACCTGCTCTGCTACGACGATCCCGCCAGTACCGACGTCATCGATGTCACCAACAGGCGACGCGGCCTGTCCGCCGCTCTGGCGATCTTCTACCTGGATGCCGCTCGGAGGGTCGGACTCAGTGCGGCTGGTGTCGATTTCCCGAACCACTTTCTGCTGCGCGTCGAGACGCCGTCCGGTCCTGTGGCGGTGGACCCCTTTAGCGAGGGCCGCGTCGTGATGCCGTCCGAACTGACGCGCCGGGCGCTTCGCGCCGGCCTGACGCCACACATTGCAGATCGCCTGGATGTTCTGATGGCTCCCGTGACGGATCGCCAAGCCTTGATCCGGCTTCAGAACGTGCTGTTCAACCGGGCGATCAAGGCCGAGGACTACGAGAGGGCTGAACGGTCAGCCTTTCGCCGGGCGCTGCTGGATCCCGAGGATCACCGGCCCTGGCTGGACGTCGCTGCCGCGCGAGCGAAGCAGGGGGCCCTGACGGGTGCGATCGACGCCCTGGCCCGCGCTCGCGCCGTCTCGGGCGAGGCCGCTCCGGTGCCTGAAGCCGCCTTTGATCGCCTGCGGATCCGGCTGAACTGAGCCTCGCCCTTGCGGCCCCGGTCGGGTCCGTCCATGTGCGGGCGGCTATCTCCCGATGAAGGACCCCCGATGCTGAAAGTCGCAATTCAGATGGACCCCATCGAGGGGATCAACATCGCCTCGGACACGACCTTCTTCCTGGCGCTGGAAGCCCAGCGGCGCGGGCATCCACTTTGGGTGTATGACTTCCGGACCCTGGCGCTGGAGGACGGAGATCTCTTCTGTCGTGCTCGTCCGGTGACCCTGCGGCCGGTGGCCGGCGATCACGTCAGCTTCGGCGACGAGGTCCGTCTCGACCTGGGCCGAGACGTCGATGTGATCCTGATGCGCCAGGACCCGCCCTTCGACATGGTCTATGTGACGGCGACCTATCTGCTGGAGACGGTCCATCCGAGGACGCTCGTGGTCAACGACCCGGCCGAGGTCCGCTCCGCGCCCGAGAAGCTGTTTGCCACGCGGTTCGAGGGGGTCCAGCCGCCAACCCTGATCAGCGCCGATCCTGTCGCCCTCGTCGACTTCCACGAGCGACACGGCGACGTCGTGCTGAAGCCACTGCATGGCGCAGCGGGTTCCGGCGTTGTGCGGCTAAAGGCGGGTGACCCGAATCTGGAGGCCTTGATCGAAATCCATGCCGCCGCCAGCCGCGATCCGCTGGTTATCCAGAAGTTCATCCCGGCCGTCTCGAAGGGCGACAAGAGGATCATTCTGATCGAGGGCGAGCCGGTTGGTGCCATCAATCGTGTGCCAGCGGAAGGCCAGGTCCGTTCCAACCTGCGGGTCGGCGGCACAGCCGCTCCGGTCGAGCTCACTGAGCGCGATCTGGAAATCTGCGCGATCATCGGACCAGAGTTAAAGACGCGGGGCCTCATGTTCGTCGGCATCGACGTGATTGGCGACCACCTGACCGAGATCAACGTCACCTCCCCGACGGGTGCCGTCCAGCTGAAGGACTTCACCGGTGTGGATTCAGCGGCGATTCTCTGGGACGCCATCGAGACCAGACGCGTAGCGAAAGCATAACGCCGCTCTTGCAAACCGCCATAGTTCATGGTTCGTTCTTTCCCGTTTAGGGAGAACGCCATGCTGGCCAGCATCGCAACGGTAGCGTTTGAGGGTGTGGAGGCGCGGCGCGTCGACGTTCAGGTGCAGCTGGTCGGCAATGACGGGCCGACGATTTTCTCCATCGTCGGCCTGCCTGACAAGGCGGTGGCCGAAAGCCGGGAGAGGGTGCGGGGCGCCTTCGCCGGGATCGGCCTGGCTCTGCCGCCCAAACGGATCATTGCCAACCTGGCTCCTGCCGATCTGCCCAAGGAGGGCAGCCACTTCGACCTGCCGATCGCCCTGGCTCTGCTCGCAGCGCTGGGCGTCATGCCGCCGGATGCGCTGAACGGATGGGCGGCGCTGGGCGAACTGGGGCTGGATGGGCGCATCCAGCCTGTGGGCGGGACACTTCCAGCCGCGGTCGCGGCTTCGGCCATGGGGCTGGGCCTGATCTGTCCCGAGGCGAACGGGCCAGAGGCCGCCTGGGCCGGCGAGGTCTCGATCCTGGCTCCCCGGTCGCTGATCGGACTGATCAACCACTTCAAGGGGACACAGGTGCTACGCGCACCCGCAGCCGGACCGGTGACCTTGGGGGCCAGCGTTCCCGATCTTCGCGAAGTGAAGGGCCAGGAGAGCGCCAAGCGGGCGCTGGAGGTGGCCGCTGCCGGGGGCCACAATCTGCTGTTCGTCGGCCCGCCGGGATCGGGCAAGTCAATGATGGCCCAGCGTCTGCCGGGCCTCCTGCCGCCCCTGACCCCGCACGAACTGCTGGAGACCTCCATGGTCTGGTCCGTCGCGGGCCTGATCGAGCGAGGCGCCCTGACCCGGGAACGACCGTTTCGTGCGCCCCACCATTCGGCCTCGATGGCAGCCCTGACCGGCGGGGGGCTGCGCGCCAAGCCGGGCGAGGCGTCGCTTGCCCATAATGGTGTGCTCTTCCTGGACGAACTGCCCGAATACTCGGCCCAGGCGCTCGACAGTCTGCGGCAGCCACTCGAGACCGGCGAGATCGTCGTGGCGCGGGCCAACGCCCATGTTCGCTATCCCGCCCGCTTCCAGCTGGTGGCGGCGATGAACCCATGCCGCTGTGGGCTCGGGGGGGCCGGCAAGGGAGCCTGCGGCAAGGCCCCGCGCTGTCAGAAGGACTATCAGAACCGAATCTCGGGACCGATGTTCGACCGCATCGACCTGACGGTGGAAACGCCGCCTGTGACCGCTGCCGACATGGCCCTGCCCCCGCCCGCCGAAGGCACGGCCGAAGCCGCCGCCCGGGTCGCGGTCGCCCGAGCCATGCAGGAGGAGCGCGTTCGCGACGCTGGCCTCGACCCTCTTCAGGCGCTGAATGCCCGTGCCAACGGCGAAACACTCGACCGCTTCGCCCGGCCGGATGAGGCGGGGCGGGCGCTGCTGATGCGGGCTGGCGAGGCCGGGGGTCTGACGGCGCGGGGCTGGACGCGGACGTTGCGGCTGTCCCGCACCATCGCTGACCTTGAGGGTTCGACCGGCGTGCTCCGCCGCCATATCGCCGAGGCCCTGATCTATCGCCGCTCCACCGTAGGAGCCCAGGCCGACTTCGAGCGTCAGGATGGCGGACGGGCGGTCGTGCCCACGTGGTGACGAAGGCATCGTCTGCCCGTCGCAAGACTTCGGAAACCCTGCGAATTGAACCGCCCTTAAGGCTGGGTGGGTCAAGCTGTCTCCGAACGGGGGAAGCGAATGCCGAGGAAGCGGGCGACCACAGCGACGAAGGCGGGAGAAACCACCCCCGCTTCGGGTGGTGCCGACCCCTTTCTGAGGCTGATGAGCCACGAGATGCGCACGCCCCTGAACGGCGTGATCGGCATGCTGGGCCTCCTGACCCGGACCCGGCTGGACGGGGCCCAACGCGCCTATGCCGAGGCGGCCAAGGATTCGGCCGAGCATCTGCTGGGACTGGTCAACGACCTGCTCGACTACGCCCGGCTGGAAGTCGGCAAGCTGGAATTTGATCTCGCCTCCGTCGATCCTGAGACGCTGGTGCGGGGCGTGGCCGAGCTCCTCAGCCCGCGGGCTCACGACAAGGGACTGGAGATCGTCTGGTCGGTCGCAGGTGACGTTCCGGAAATCATGGCCGATGAAGGCCGGCTCAGACAGGTGCTTTTCAATCTGGCTGGCAATGCCGTGAAGTTCACTGAGACCGGCGGCGTGCGGATCGCGGTCGAGCGCGCGGGCGGCACGGAGCGCAAACCAATCCTGGTCTTCATCGTCGACGATACCGGTCCGGGCGTTCCGGTTGAGGCGCGGCGAAGAATCTTTGAGGAATTCGGCCACGTCGATGCCTCCGACGCCACACGGCACGACGGTGCCGGCCTTGGCCTCGCCGTTGTCCAGCGTCTGGCCGAGGCCATGAAAGGCAAGGTCTCGGTGTGCGATCGGCCCAATACCGATGGCCGACGCGGATCCCGGTTCCGGTTCCAGGCACCGTTTGATGCGTCCCCCGGCGCCGCCGTCCGGCCGGCCGCCCTGGCCGGTCTGGAGGTCGCGGTGAGCTCGCCGGACCCCTTCGTCGCCGAAGCGGCCCGGGCCCAGCTGATCGCCAGCGGCGCGACGACGACCATCGACGATGCCGCGGCCACCCTGATCGATCACGCCGAAGCCGCGGCGCAGGGGCGAACCCTTGCCGACCTGCCGGCGACCGGACGGGGCATCGTCCTGCTGAAGCCGTCGGAGCGGGACCTGATCGCTCGATATCGCGCGGCGGGGTTCCACGGCTATCTGATCAAACCGCTTCGCCGGGCCTCGGTGGTGGAGCGGGTGCTCGCGGCCTGCGCCAACGATGCGCATCAGGCCGGAGTGCGCGCCACGGCGCTGGAGGATGATCGCGTTCTGCCCGTGCGATTCGCCGGCACACGCGTCCTGCTGGCTGAGGACAATCCGGTCGGTGCCCTTCTGGCCCGGACCCTTCTGCGGCGCGAGGGCTGCGTGGTCGAAACGGCCGGAACAGGCCGCGAGGTGATCGAGGCGCTGAAGCGGGCGCGCTATGACCTGGTCTTCATGGACATGCGCATGCCCGGCATGGATGGGCCCGAGGCGACCCGCGCCATACGGGCCTCGGGCGACCTGACCCCTATCGTCGCCCTGACAGCCAACGCCTTTGACGAGGATCGCCGGGCCTGTCTGGAGGCGGGCATGAACGACCATCTGGTCAAGCCTCTGGAGCTGGAGGCGCTCCGCGCTGCGCTCGCCCGCTGGACGACGGGGGACATCCGCGCCAAGGTCGTCGCCGCATAGGGCCAGCCGACGACAGGGCGGCGGCCTTCGACGATGAGGCTGCCACACAATGACAGAGTCCAAGCCCAACCCCACCGACAAGACCGGAGCGATGGAGGTCCTGCGAGCCCTTGGGCGAGGCCGCGTTCTCATTGCGCTCGTCATCGGCTTTGGTTCCGGCCTTCCGTTCCTGCTCACCGGAGCGACCCTCAGCCTTTGGCTGCGGGAGGGTGGTACTGAACTGGCTGCGATCGGCTTCATTTCCTGGGTCGGTCTTGCCTATTCGATGAAATTCCTTTGGGCCCCTGTCATTGACCGGTTCGACGTGCCTTTCCTCGGTCGGTTCGGACGGCGCCGAGGCTGGATGTTGCTGTCCCAAGGGATGGTCGGCCTCTCGCTAATCGCCATGGCATGGATCGGGCCTGAAGGTGGCCTGACAGCGTTAGGCATCGCCGCCCTCGTTACGGCGTTCGCATCGGCGACACAGGATATCGTCGCAGACGCATGGCGGATCGAGAGTGCTGAGGGCGACGAGGATCAGGCTCTGCTGACTTCTGCCTTTCAGCTTGGATATAAGTTCGCGATTCTCGCGGGCAACGCCCTCATTCTGTTCTTTGCCTCATGGATCGGCTGGAATGGTGCCTACGCTCTGTGGGGCGCTGCGATGAGCCTCGCCATCGTGGCCACTTTGTTCGCCAAGGAGCCGGTGGATCGGCGAACGCTGGCACAGGTGACTGGAGAGGCCTCACTGTTCAGTCCGCGCGGCCTGTTCGACGCGATCGTAGGACCGTTCATCACCTTTCTGAAGACTCATGGGGCAACGGCTTTGCTCATGCTGGCCGCTATCAGCCTGTACAGACTGCCCGATTTTGTGATGGGTCCGATGGTTGGGCCGTTCTACACCGACCTTGGTCTGGATAAGCCGACCATCGGGGCCATGCGCTTGAGCGTCGGCCTTGTCGCAGCCTTCCTCGGCATCGCGGCCGGAGGCCTGTTCGCAGTGCGGTTCGGTTTTGGGAAAACCCTCCTTTTGGGTGCGCTGATTGGGCCGCTTTCAAACCTCGGGTACACGACGATGGCGCTGGTCGGCCTCTCGACGCCAGTTTTCGGTGGAGTTCTGTTTGTCGAAAACTTCTCTGAGGGCTTCGCTGGCGCGGCCCTGGTTGCATACATGGCGAGCCTGACCAGCCTAGGCTACACGGCGACGCAGTATGCTCTCCTCAGCTCGTTTTATGCCTTGCTCGGCAAGTTCCTGAAGGGGTTCTCCGGCGTCGCCGTCGAAAGTTTGGAACAGGGCCGCAGTCTGATGGAAGCCTACGCCCTGTTCTTTGCCGGTACAGCGGCGGTGGGCATTCCAGCCGTCTTCCTGTGCTGGTTGTTGCTCCGGTTGAACAAGCAGGCCTCCCCCGCGCAGTCTGCCACCTGACCCGTCACACCGTCGGGGGGACTGCGGTTGAGTGCATGGAGCGCTCCGCCGCCGCGCTCGGATGCGGGGCGGCGGTTTCGTCCTCGGGTTCGAACTCCAGGGTGACGCCTTCCTCATAGGCGGCGAAGGTGGCGGCGGTGATGATCTCGCTGACCGAGGCCCCCAGCGACACGATCTGGACCGACTTCTCCAGCCCGACCAGCAGGGGACCGATCACGGTCGCGCCGCCCAAAGCCTGGACCAGCTGGGTCGAGATGGCGGCGGAGTGGAGCGCCGGCATGACCAGCACATTGGCTTCGCGGCTGAGGCGCATGAAGGGGTAGTTGGCGCGCTGATCCGGCGCGAGCGCCAGCTCGGGCGGCATCTCGCCCTCGTATTCGAAGTCGACGCCCTTCTGGTCGAGGATGCGGATGGCCTCGCGCACCTTTTCGCCCCGCTCTCCGGGCGGATTGCCGAAGCTGGAATAGGACAGGAAGGCCACGCGCGGGGTGCGGCCCAGCTTGCGGACCGTCGCGGCGGCCTGGATGGCGATGTCGGCCAGTTCCTCGGCCGAGGGCAGTTCGTGGATCGAGGTGTCGGCGACGAAAATCGTCCGACCCTTGGCCAGCACCACCGACAGGCCGATCAGGCTGTCGCCCTTCACGTCGAGCACGCGGCGGACTTCCCGAAGCACCATGTTGAAGTTGCGGGTGGTGCCAGTGACCATGGCGTCGGCCTGGCCGCGCGCCACCATGGCGGCGGCGAAGTAGTTGCGGTCCTGATTGATCATCCGCTGGACGTCGCGGCGCAGGTACCCGCGCCGCTGGAGCTTTTCGTAGAGCCAGTCGGTGTAGGCGTCGTTCATCTCCGAGACGCGGGCGTTGACGATCTGGATGCCCATTTCGTCGAAGTTCAGCCCGGCCTCGGCGGCGTTTCTGTGGATCAGCTCCTCGCGGCCGATCAGGATCGGTGTGCCCAGTTCGGCCTGCTTGAAGGCCCAGGCGGCGCGGATGACGGTCGATTCCTCGCCCTCGGCGAAGACCACGCGCTTGTTGGGCGCGGCGCGGACGGCCGAGCTGATCTTCTGCATCAGGGCGGCGGACGGATCGACGCGTTCGCGCAGGCGGGCGCGGTAGGCGTCCATGTCCTCGATACGCTTTCGGGCGACGCCGGAGTCCATCGCCGCCTGGGCGACGAAGGGCGGGATGTACCAGATCAGCCGGGGATCGAAGGGGGTGGGGATGATGTAGTCCGGCCCGAACACCAGCTTGCGCCCGCGATAGGCCACCGCGACCTCATCCGGCACGTCCTCGCGGGCCAGCTGGGCGAGCGCATGGGCGCAGGCGATCTTCATCTCGTGATTGACGCGCCGGGCCCGGACGTCGAGCGCACCCCGGAAGATATAGGGGAAGCCCAGAACATTGTTGACCTGGTTGGCGTAGTCCGACCGGCCCGTGGCGACGATGGCGTCGGGGCGGACGGCCTTGACCTGTTCCGGGGTGATCTCCGGGTCCGGGTTGGCCATGGCGAAGACGATGGGCCGGGGCGCCATGGTGGCGATCATCTCGGGCGTGATCGCGCCCTTGGCCGACAGACCCAGGACGACGTCGGCCCCGACCATGGCCTCGGCCAGGGTGCGCTTGGAGGTGTCGGTCGCGTGGACGGCCTTCCACTGGTCCATGCCTTCGGCCCGGCCGCGATAGACGACGCCATGCAGGTCGACGACGGTGGTGTTCTCGGGCCGCACGCCCAGCGACTTCATCAGGCTGATGGACGACAGACCCGCCGCGCCGGCCCCGACCAGCACCAGCTTGACGTCCTCCAGCCGTCGACCGGTAATGTGGCAGGCGTTGATCAGGCCGGCGGTGGAGATGATGGCGGTGCCGTGCTGGTCGTCGTGGAAAACGGGAATGTCGAGCCGGTCCTGCAGCTCGCCCTCGATGACGAAGCATTCGGGAGACTTGATGTCCTCCAGATTGATGCCGCCCCAGGTGTCGCCGATGTTCTTGACCACGGTGATGAACTCGTCCGGGTCGGTGGTCTTGACCTCGACATCGAAGCTGTCGACGTCGGCGAAGCGTTTGAACAGGACCGCCTTGCCCTCCATGACGGGCTTGGACGCCATGTGGCCGAGGTTGCCGAGACCCAGGATGGCCGTGCCGTTGGAGATCACGGCGACCAGATTGCCCTTGGACGTGTAGTCATAGGCCAGATCGGCGTCTTCGGCGATGGCGCGGACGGGCACGGCGACGCCCGGCGAATAGGCCAGCGACAGGTCGCGCTGGGTCGCCATCGGCTTGATCGGGGCCATGGAGATCTTGCCCGGGTTCGGCAGACGATGGAAATCCAGCGCCTCCTGATCGGAGAAGGTCTGCTTGTCTGTCTGGTCGGGCATGGAGGGTCTCGGCTGACGGCCCGTCCGTCGTAGCCGGGGGAGTCTTTAGGAACAACCAAGGACAGGCGTGGGGGGAAGAGGGCAGGCATGCGTCCACGCTCTTCCGCTGTGAACGGGATGGGAAGGGCGGGCGGAGCAGCGGGCGCGAGGCCCGGAGACCGTGTGGAGTTTAGTTTCGGCTTCGCGTCATCTGCTCCGCGCGGCTGGTCTGATCGGAAGCGGACGGCCCCGCGTCGTTCGGACGCGACTGACCGGGGACCAACGGCCCTGTTAGAGCCTTGCCGCTACTGACGCCTCCGGCGG
>VYKS01000165.1_pt1 | contig 50869 bp, 55 predicted proteins | sample 5114511 | NCBI WGS metagenome assembly VYKS01 (sample SAMN12291795, study PRJNA351875) | freshwater metagenome | isolation source: freshwater lake | place: USA: Michigan, Gull Lake | collected 2011-07-05 | reverse complement strand
AAAAAACTAGAAACAGGTCAAACTTTCTGATATACCCAATTCAAACCTTCCAATATGCACAATACTGCCTATATATTTGTATTCTGTGTTACCGTTTGAATTTGGAACTGCTGGCAAAAACACAGCAATTCTCATTATGAAAATTAGGGGCATAGTATCCTGAAATAGCCATAAATAGATTAACAACTGTGCCTCAAGTAAAAAGCTTTGATGAAATAGTCGTCTACTTCAAGTCCATATTAGAAAAGTTTCCAGACAAAAGGACGGGTAAGAATAAGCAGTACGCAATTAGTGACATAGCTTTAAGTGCCTTTTCTATATATTTCACACAAATGCCGTCATTTTTATCATATCAACGGACGATGGAACAAAATAAAGGACGCAACAATGCTAAAAGTATATTTGGGGTAGAGAAAATACCAAGCGATAATCATATCCGAGACTTATTAGATGAAGTCGAAGCGTCAAGAGTATTTCCAGTATTCACAGAAATATTAGAAAGCCTAGAAAGCTATTTAGGGGAATTTAGGTCATTCAATCAAAATATGTTAGTGGCAATGGATGGGACGGAATATCACGGTTCCTCGAAAATTTCTTGCCCTCAATGCTCAAGTCGGTTGCTAAAAAATGAGACAACTCATTACTTTCATAGTGTGATTACCCCCGTTATTGTTTCTCCAAACCAAAATAAAGTAATTCCCCTAATTCCAGAATTCATCCTGCCTCAAGATGGTCATGATAAACAAGACTGTGAAACTGCAGCAGCAAAATGTTGGGTTAATAAATACGGTGACGAATATGCCCTCAAAAAAGTCACGATTTTGGGTGATGACCTCTACTCTCGTCAACCATTCTGTGAATTATTACTAGAAAAATATCTGAATTTCATCTTGGTTTGTAAACCTGATTCCCATAAAACCACCTATGACTATATAGATGGCATGACGATTGATACGGTATCGATGAAGTATCAAAAAGGCAAAGTTTATGAGATTTACAGTTATCGTTATGTCAATCAAATTCCTTTGTGCGCTGGTGAAGGTGCCTTAATGATTAATTGGTGCGAGTTAACTATTACTAACTCGGTAGGCAAGATTACCTTTAAGAATGCTTTTGCCACCAACCATTTAATCTCTAAGCATAACGTCCAAACTCTTGTTGCCGCTGGAAGGTCACGTTGGAAAGTAGAAAATGAAAATAATAATACTCTCAAAACTAAGGGCTATCATCTCGAACATAACTTTGGTCATGGACAAAAACATCTCTCAGCTTTGTTAGCTACTTTTAATATTTTGGCTTTTCTCTTTCATACTCTACTTGACCTTACAGATAAGAAATATCAGCTTATTCGTCAAAATTTACCTTCACGCCAAACCTTTTTTGATGATTTACGGGCTTTGACTCGTTATATATTTTTCGATAATTGGAATAAACTTCTCGACTTTATGATTCTGGGGCTTGAGTTGGAGTTCCCCCCGCCTTAAAAGTCATAATTAGAATTGCTGGTATTTTGAAGCAGGCAGGACTTAAGTGATGAGATATCTTATAATAATAGAGAAAACTGAAATGGGCTATTCTGCATATTCTCCAGATATTTTAGGCTGTGTTTCTACAGGCTCAACTTTTGAAGAAATTGAGCAAAAAATGCAAGAAGCAATTGAATTTCACATAGATGGACTGAAGTTAGAAGGATGGGAAATTCCTAAGCCTTCTAGTTCATCGGTTTATGTTGAAATAGCCGCATAACAAATCATTGGAGCGGACTGAAAAGTGATATTTTGGTGGTTGTAAGCAAAAGATATCTTCATCCGCTCAATTCAGCCGTTAGCTTCTAATTTATGGTGGTAACATGATAAACAGACCAAATGGTTCTTTTGCACTCGGCCAGCGGAAGGTTGTATCCGAATTGCTTGGGGATGCTTTTTCGCAGTATCCACTAATGACCTATGTGTTTCCAGACCCCATTACACGTATTAAACTTCTCAGAAAACTTTTTCTACCTACGGTGCGTTGTAGTCATCGTTATGGAGGTGTCGAAGTCACTTCGGGAGGTGAAGGTGCGCTTACCTGGCTTTCAGGTGAGTATTTCCCTTTACGCCTGCCCGAATTAGTTTGGAGCGGGATGATCTTGACTCCTTTAGATATTGGTTTAGCTGCCTTTAAGCGCCTTCAAGGTCATGAAACGTATTGTGAGCATGAAATAAGAAAATTATCACCAGATGGATTTGCCTATATATGGTCTTTGGGTGTTTCTCCAAAGTCTACTGGAAAGGGTTTCGGTGGGCAGCTGATGCAAACTGCCCTAACCGCTATGCGAAGTCGCGGCCATTCAGCCTGCCTACTTAAAACTGAGACCCAAAGAAATGTTTCTCTTTACGAACATCTTGGCTTTAAGAAAATCCACGCCAACATAGTACCTGAAAGCGGGCTTCGTTACTGGGTGTTACGAAAAGAATTGTAATATTCATGTTGTAGGTCACTTTTGAATAATACTCGAAGCTAACAAACGGTTACAGCGGACGGCGTACCGCCGCCGCTGAACCTCAGCGGTTAGCCTGCAAACACTTGGCGATTCCTTTCGTGATGTGTCCCGATGCAAAGACAAATAATTGATAAGCGATCGGGGCATCACAAATGGAGTTGGAGCGGACAAGATTATGATATTTTTGTATTGAGTTGAGGGCGATCGCTTGTCTCTCATTTCAACCGTTATAACGCTAAATCTTGAAGTTAGATGCACTATAATTTTAATGACTTGAAAGGAAATTCTTATGACAATGCAGCCTTCTCCCAATATTTCTCCTGAAGAAATAAACCTACTACGAATCGCTTGCTCGATGGCTTGGTCAGATGGGGAATTGTCTCCAACAGAAAAAGAATTGCTGCTATCTCACTTTTCTAAACTGTTCTCACAGGATGAGAAAGAAGAGCGGAGTTTACATCAAGAGCTTCAAGACTATGTTTCGCAAAACATTCATTTTGAGGCTTTAGAGGAATTAATACCGAAATTGCAGTTTGAGGAAGACCGAGAGCTTATGTTGAAATTGGGCTATATGGTAATCCGAGCGAGTCGACGTGACTCCATAGAATCCAGCATCAACCCACAGGAAAAAGTGGCATATCGACGTTTAGTAGAACTGCTAGATTTACCAGTAGAAACAATCGAAAAAATTGAATGGGCAGCAGAGCGTGAATTGCAGCAGCATAACGGTGTTGTCGATGCCGTAGCTTCAGGATTAAACAGATTCTTCAGTAGAATGCGTTAAACAGTTAGGTGCAAGTGGGTGATCGTATAAGCGAGGTCTAACCAGCGCTTGCACAAGGTGGTTGGAACGCTGGTGCTAAGTTATAATTTCCTGCCGCCTGTGAAGCACAAGCCGTTATACCTAACCGCTCAGTCCGCTGAGTTTATCTATTTTTAGCCGAAATTAGGCAAGTAAAAATGGTTGGCTTCGTTGTTTAGTTCCAAGAAATTATTTGTGATCGCAAAGACAAGTAATAGTTAAGCAACCTCAGTTTGGCTTGGATGAGTGAGAGGCGATCGCAATTTCATAGCCTTTGGGTTGTCCTGAGGGGAAATTTACTTGGATATTTGCAGAGTTAGTTGCCATAATTTCTAATGCTGGTAGACTGCCATCATAGGATAAATCATTTTGCAGTTTTCAGATAAGTACGTTACGGGCATCCAACCTCGATCAAGTGTCCAAAGCTAGCTAATTTTTGGGCAATCATTGAAAATTGAGTATACAACTTCTCCCTTTCGGGTTGAGAATGCTAAATTATCTTATTTTTACCCAATATGACTAGCTCTAATTTTTTTATATCTACGGGTTTAGTAGCGATCGCCCAAGTTTATCCAATCGCCCAACTCAATCAAATTCAAAATTTTAGGGTGACTCATCTTTCGCAATTTCAAGCCCATCCTACCAGTGTAAGTAGCGTTAGTTTTAGTCCTGATGGTGAGAATCTTTTAACTTCTAGTTCTACTGGTTCTACCAAGGTTTGGAAACGTAACGGTATTTCCATTGTGGAGTTAAAAGTGGAGTTAAAAGTGGATGACAGTATTATTTGGGCTAGTAATTTTAGTCCAGATGGCAAGCAAATTGTAACGGGTTCTCAGGATGGGAATGCTCGCCTCTGGAATCTCGATGGCAAATTAGTAACTGAATTTAAGGGACATCATGATTGGGTTAATTCTGTGGTTTTTAGCCCCGATGGCAGCCAAGTTTTAACTTCTTCTTCCGATCGCAGTGTCAAGTTATGGGATTTAAAGGGTAAAGTTATTCGTAATTTCCAAGGACATCAAGGCATTGTTTGGGCGGCGGTTTTTAGTCCCAATGGCAAGTTTATTGGTACTGGTTCTTCCGATAATACAGCCAGATTATGGGATCTACAGGGTAAATTAGTGCGTGAATTTAAGGGACATAAAGATTGGGTCAGGGCTGTAGCTTTTAGTCCCGATGGACAATTTATTGCCACCGCTTCTTCCGATAATACAGCGAGATTATGGGATCTAAATGGGAAAGCGATCACCCAGATGCAAGGTCATACAGGTGTAGTCAGAAATATCGCTTTTAGCCCCGATGGTAAATATATAGCCACGACTTCCCAAGATCAAACCGCCCGAATTTGGAATTTACAAGGACAAGAATTAGCAAAATTATTAGGGCATCAAGATTGGGTCATTGGTTTGAGTTTTAGCCCTGATGGCAAATCCCTAGCCACCTCCTCATCTGACTTTACAGTTAAAATTTGGTCTTTGAATAATTAAATCCCTCGTAAATTCTATGGCAGTTGTTCCCCACTATCATCGCTATCGTCCCTATGCGATCGCAGCCAAATCGAAATCATCCCCGCAATTGGAATAGAAAGGAAAACCCCTAACAATCCTGCCACCCGTTCGCCAATAAATAGGGAAAGGAACAGAATAACTGGATTTAATTCCAGAGCATTTCCCATCACCTTGGGATGGACATAATTATCTTGAATTTGTTGCAAAACTATACAGGCAATGAATACTTTTAGAGCAGGATCTCCACCTTGGGAAGTAAAGACTAATAAAGTAACTAATAAAGTACCAAGAGTAGCTCCAATCCCTGGAATAGCATCTATTAAGCCTAGAATTATCGCCAAGATTAATGAATAATTTATCCCCAAAAATGCAAAAGCGATGGAAGTAGTAACCGATAGAAATAGCATCAAAAGCAATTGCCCACGGATAAATCCGAGAAAACTTTGAGTAAAGGCTTGGGCGAAGCGATCGCGAGAATTGACTGGGAGGAGTTTGAGAAAAGACTGCCAGAGCTTATCCCCATCAATCAGCATATATAAACTGATAACTGCGCCAAAAATACCAGTAAAGACGCTAGAAAAGATCCCTTTGACAATTCCTAAACCAGAAATCAAACCAGTCTGTAGCGGTTCGATTACTTTATTTATATCAAATTGATTCATTAAATCTTGAAAGGGTAAAAAATCCTGCTGCTGCAGTTCGTCTTTAAGATGGGTGATTAAACCCTGTCCCTGATTCAGAGCTTCAAACCCGATACTGGCAATCAAGTCAAATAGTAAAACTAATGCTCCGATAAAGGTGATGGCGATCGCTAATCCTCTGGGAATATAACGGGATAACCAAACCACTGGATAATTTAAGAGTGCGGCAAAGATGCCTGCGGCTGTAAATAAAGCGATGGTGCTATAGAAATAATTTATGAGGATAACTGTAACCCATCCACAGGCGAACAACAAAAGGTAGCGCAAGAGTGTAGAGTTATTTAGGGTTTGCCATAATTGAGATAATGGCTGGGGCGATCGCTGGGGGGGCATAGTAAATGTCAATTGGTGATTAATTTTATCCTTATAGCTTATTCAGAGTGATTAAAATTACTAAAAGCGATCATTTTTAACATCGTATTCACTCGTAATAGATACTTTCAAAACTTTTTTAAATTGTAGAGTCTTAATTTTCTGTAAATACTCTCAATTGCTTTTCCTAGCCTGAGTTATCATATTACTCGTAGCTCGATACTGGATATTTTTGACAATGAATCTAACGGAAATTTTAGACCCGATCGCTCAAGTTTTCAAAAATTTAGGGGTACCACAGCCAGTCGTGCATTGGGGACATCCATTTTTTATGGCAATTGTCATCTTGATGATGGGTAGTTTTGTCGGTTTAGCAGGTTGGCGTGGACGCTTAGTAACCGATCCAGAATCTGCGATCAAAAGTCGTGACGATCATCGTAAATTAGCCCCTTTAATGACTGCCTTTTTAGCAGCAGGATATACAGGCGGATTGTTATCTTTGGTAATGCAGGGTAAGCCTTTGCTAGAAAGTCCCCACTTTTTAACTGGTTCGGCGGTGCTAATCCTTCTATTTATCAATGGAGCCATCTCGGTTTCGGGATTTGCGGGTAACAAGCCTATTCTCCGTAATGCCCATGCCTATTTAGGTAGTGCTACACTGGCTTTACTCTTCTTTCACGCTGCCCTTGGGCTTAAACTTGGCTTGTCTCTTTAACTTAGATTTAACTTAGATCTTTCCTTAACTTAACCCATGGAAAAAGAAGTGCTATACATCATTATTGCTGGGATAACTGTGCTTTGTCTACCAGGGCTTTTACCTACCAAATTTTATAAATCTGATAATAAGACAGTGCTAATCTCGGCGATCGCCTTCACCCTTTTGACCATAATCGGTTTAGGCGTTCTCACCGTATTTATCATCAAATATCCTTAACTTCTGATCCCAGATTTTTGACCAGATCTTTGACCAGATCTTTGATTGGTGCAACGGATTTGATATATAACTCCTTGAGCTGAGAGTCTTCCACAGTTGAAGGCGCATCGGTCAGTAAATCTCTTGCCTGTTGGGTTTTTGGGAAAGCAATCACTTCTCGAATCGAATCGGCACCTGCCAATAGCATCACCAAGCGATCTAGTCCAAAGGCAATACCACCATGGGGAGGAGTACCATACTCAAAGGCTTCTAATAAAAATCCGAACTTCTCTTTTGCCTGAGCATCTGATAATCCGATCGCCTTAAATACCTGTTCTTGTACTTGACGTTGATAAATCCGTAGCGACCCACCGCCAACTTCTGTGCCATTCAAAATTAAATCGTATGCCAAGGCTCTAGTCTTGAGGGTAAAAGGCTGATCTAGGGTAAAGTCCTCTGGATTTGGGGCGGTAAACGGATGATGGATGGCTTCAAATCTATTCTCACCTGCATTCCATTCAAACATTGGGAAGTCTGTAACCCAGAGTAGATTGATCGTATCAGGGGCAATCATTCCCATCTCAGATCCCAAAGCCAAGCGCACACGGCTCAAAGACTCGTTGACTATCCCAATTTCTCCAGCACCAAACAGAATTAACATTCCTGGTTCAGCTTTAGTAATTCTAAAAAGCTCCTGTTTCTGATCTTCTGACAGGCTATCTTTTAAGGCTCCAATGGAATCAATGCCACCATCCTCTCGAATCCGCATAAAGGCTAAACCCTTGGCTCCATACTGGGCTGCTAAAGTTGCCAAATCTCCACCTGGTTTAATTCTGGTATTAGATATGGCTTTATCACCATTGGGAATAGGCAGGGCTTTAACTATACCGCCAGAGGCGATCGCTCCTGAGAATACCTTAAATCCAGAATTCGCAAAAATATCCGAAACATTCACCAATTCCATCCCAAATCTCGTATCTGGGCGATCGCAACCATACCGATCCATAGCATCGGCGTAGGTGATACGGGGGAAAGTAGGAAGATCTACTCCTTTAATCTCCTTAAAAATATGACGCATCAGGTTTTCATTGAGATTTAAGATCTCCTCTTGGGACATAAAACTCATTTCCATGTCCAATTGCGTAAATTCAGGCTGGCGATCGGAACGCAAATCTTCATCACGGAAACAGCGGGCAATCTGATAATAGCGATCGCAACCACCCACCATTAATAACTGCTTAAATAACTGCGGCGATTGGGGCAGAGCGTACCATTGTCCTGCACTTACACGGCTAGGCACTAAATAATCTCTTGCCCCTTCTGGCGTGGAACGGCACAAAATTGGGGTTTCCACTTCCATAAATCCGCATTGATCTTCAAGGTAGCGGCGGATGGCTTTGACCACATTAAACCTAAGTTGCAGATTATTTTTGAGGCGATCGCCCCGCATATCCAAATAGCGATATTTTAAGCGCAAGTCTTCACGGATAGTGTCACTTTCTGAGACTAAAAATGGCAGGGATTTATGGACGGAATTTAGGAGGTCTATGGATTCGGCATAGATTTCTACTTCTCCTGTGGGGATTTTGGAGTTAACTGATGCTTCTGGTCGCTGAGTGACTGTGCCTGTAATGCAAACTACGTATTCGTTACGCATATCTTGGGCAATGGGATAGGAAACAGGAGTCCGCACAGGATCGCTCACAATTTGGACAATGCCATAGCGATCGCGTAAATCTAAGAAAATTACTCCACCATGATCTCGATTGCGATCGATCCAGCCATAAAGTCTGACAGATTTGCCAATGTGTTCGGCTGTGAGATGACCGCAGTAATGAGTACGCATAGATAGGTAAATAAGTGGCTTCTAATATTATCAGATGCTTGAGCCTGAATTACTTATCTAAGTTAGTTTGAATATGTTCAAAAATATCATTACTAATAAAAAAATAAGTTCAACTTTTAATAGCTAGAATTAGCCCATGATTTGCGGAACTTTAAAAAATTCATCTTCCCGATCTGGAGCGCAATTTAATAATGCTTCTTTATCAGGGTAGGGATTAGGTGTATCTGTACGGGTAATATTTACAGTAGCGATCGCTCGGGTGGTTGGTTCTACGCCTACTAATAATTCATCTAATTCATTTAATTGCTCAAAATAATCCAAAATATCCCCAAGCTGAGATGTAAAGGCAATTTCTTCAGGCTCAGTGAGTTGGAATCTACTTAATTTGGCGATGTGTTGAACTTGGGGGCGATCGATCATGATATTTGGTAGCTCTTTATATTGCGTAACTCTTTATTTTAAAAGATATTCTCATAATTTCAATGGCGATCGCTAGCTTCATGCGGGGGATTTTCTTGAAAATTTTTGGTACTGCCCAATAAATATTAGGGAAGTAGTAACAACTTCAAAATGAGTATTGACATCTAACCCTTGATTTGCGATAGTAGTAAAGCACAAATTTGCGTGCGGGTGTGGCTCAGTGGTAGAGCATCTCCTTGCCAAGGAGAATGTCGAGAGTTCGAATCTCTTCACCCGCTTATATAGATTTACTTAGCAATCACTTCGACCCTACCTTAGAAAAGTATCTTAGAAAAGTATAAATGTAGTCAGAAGGCGGCGGAAGTAAAAAAAGTAAAGTCAATTGTCGAACTCTATGATGAATGGGTTAAACATATGGCTGCTAATGGTACGGGTAATAAAACCATAGCAACAATGAGATCTCTAATAAATAATTTAGAGCATTAAACAGGCGATCGTAGTCGAACTTATTTTTAGGCAAAATAAATGAAATATTAATCCCAATTCCTCCGCTAGAAGAACAACATCGCATTGTTGCCAAAATTGATCGACTCATGACCCTTTGTGACGAGCTAGAAAAACAAATTGATACTGCAAATAGCAAACAGACCAACCTGCTTAACGCTGTCATGACCAAAATTTAAAGGAGAAATCTATGCGACTAAAATCGGTTTACATCAGTCAATATAAGAATCTCAAAGATTTCACCCTCAACTTTGATGGCAACATCCACTAGGACAGGCAATTGGAGAGCAATCTCTTCGTCCTCATACAGATATTGCGAAAAGATTCACAGATTGGCTCAACCGTTTGTTTAATTACTTATTCATTGACAACAAAATTGCCCATTTTTGCCCCGTTAAAGGGTTGTAGCCTTTTCTCTTTAACTCTTCCTTTGCCTTGGCTAACTTGATTTCTAATTCAGCTATGGTTAAGTGTTCGTCAATGATGGATTTTGTTTTTAATGCTTCAGGTTGAGGAGGGTATAAAACTCTAACCTTAACTAAATGTATTTCTAGCTGCTCTTCAGAGGCGATCGCCTGTTTAGGCAGATTTAACCAAATTCACATTGCTAGGTTTCTTAGAAGGAAGTTGATTTAATAATTTAGATAGTTCGCTTGCTTCTTCAGGCGTGAGTAACTCATTCAGGTTAACGGAACCAGTTTTACCTTGCTCTGCATGACGGCGATCGCCTATGGCAAAAAGCTCTTTAATTCTGGCTTTAACATCTTGGATCATTCTTCAACCTCCACTAATTCGATAGAACCGTTAGGCATAATTTTAGCAATATTAGTTATTGGACTTAAAACTTCTAAAAACCAAATGCCTGTATCTGGATTAAAAAAGTGTCGTTTAATAAGCATCAAGGTATCAAGGGCTTGAAATACTAAGTATTGGGTTCCTGTTTGTTTCATTAGTTGATTTTAATTGTGCGATCGCCTGTTTAGATTTACTGCTTAAAGCGATCGCCTACGCCCTGATAATATTGTGGAAAAATTAACAGGTTTTTACTATGGCAAACTGTCCTAACTGTGGTTCAAGTGATATTCAGCTAAAGACTGATAGCAGACAAAATATTAATTGGGGAAGAGCGATCGCTGCAACTACTATTGGGTGTGACTACTTCAAGACTTAAAGGGATAAGAAATGATATTATCTCACTAATAACCTTGAGAAAATCTGAAATGCTGTCTTAGCAAAGTTTACAGGCTTTTTACATCAGATTCTGGTCACACCCCTACTATTTTTACTCTCCTATTGATTTTGGGCGATCGCCTAAACCATTGAACTAGATGAGGTTGATTAACCATTTGAGAATGATCCTGTTTTTACACTTGAGAAATGGCTTGAGCAATATCCTGTGAGGTTGCACCCATAGAGAGTAAAGCCCGAATAAGTAAATCTATCGAGACTGAAGGATCGCCTGATTCCATTTTTGCGACCCGTGATTGACTTGACTGTATGCGCTTTGCTAAAGCTTTTTGAGTTACTTGATGACTTTCTCGAATCTCCCTAAGTTGCTTACTGAGTGAGAGTTTTAGCTCAATAAACAATTCCTCTTCTATGGATAAACCTAAAAACTCAGAGGTTGATGAAACCTTCCACCCCTCATCTTCTAGTTTCTTTTGCTTGGCTATATCCATATATCTACTCCAGATTGCTATATCTTTTTAGTCTTTGCTTGCAAGTATCAATAACCGATTTTGGGGTTTTGTTTGTGGTTTTATTGCAAACCTCAAGGATGGCGATCGCATCATCGTCAATTAGGTAAATAATTCTCCATACTTTCCCTTCATCATTAATGCGTAGCTCATGACATTGACTACCTATGCTTGGCATTGGGCGAGAGTAAGGCAACGATAGATTTTCACCTAACTGCAATTTTCTTAACAGAAACCCAGCTTCTAGGCGAGCAGACTTACTAAAAGGAGGAGTTTTTACCTCTCCACTTAACCAAACAAGCGGTTTATTTATGTCAATCATATATTGTTTATGTCAGATTTGACATTCTAAGGTTATTAATTTTGCCATGTTCTAAGCTGCGATCGCCTGTTTAGATTTACTGCTTAAAGCGATCGCCTATGCCCTGATAATATTGTGGATAAATTAGAAGGTTTTTACTATGGCAAACTGTCCTAACTGTGGTTCAAGTGATATTCAGCTACAGACCGATAGCAGACAAAATATTAACTGGGGACGCGCGATCGCAGGTTGGGCATTATTTGGAGTAGTGGGCGGGGCTGTAGGCTCACTAACAGGTAAAGGTACAAGCAATACGATAACTGCTAATGTTTGCCTTAATTGTGGGACTATTTGGGACGCTGCCACAATCAATGTCAAGTCACTGGCGCAAAACGTACAATTGATAACAAAATTAATTTAGTTGCTCACCATATTTATGACAAGCAAAATCATCCTGACTTAGAAGATTCACTAGATAATCTAATCACAATGTCTGAAGAGATTCACAATTCCTTTCATGCTTGGAATGGTGGCTATAAGCAAACCTGTAACCCCGACTGCTTAATAGAATATGTACAAACCTTTTACCCTGATAACTATGAAATCATTGATAGGTTGAATAAAGTTAAGCGAAAACTACTTATAAACCCTGCAAACTAGAGATCGCACTTAAAGCAATTCAAAATCATCAAAAAATAACCCTTAAAAACCCATATTTACATCTTTTATTGAAGACAAGTATGTTTTCAGAAGTCACTTAGAACCCTAAAAACGTTATTAATTCTAATTTATGGAGCTAAGCGGATTCGAACCGCTGACCCCCTCAATGCCATTGAGGTGCGCTACCAACTGCGCTATAACCCCTGAATAATCAGACAACTATGATAGCAGCAAAGCGATCGCTTGCCAATTTTTTACATTAGTTTTGATCGCTTTACTATTAAAAATAACTTAGTTAAATTAACTAACCCATTTTTGAGCAACTAACTCAGCAAGATCGACTACTCGTTGGCTATAACCCCATTCGTTATCGTACCAAGCAATTACCTTAACCATATTTCCACCCATCACCATAGTCAATGAAGCATCTACAATTGAGGACACATCAGAGCCACGATAATCTATGGAAACTAGGGGAAGCTCGTTATAGTCTAGGATACCCTTCAGTTCGCCCTCAGCCGCAGTTCTTAGGGCTTGATTAACTTCTTCGGCGATCGTAGATCTTTCGGTTTCAATTACAAAATCAACAACTGAAACATTGGGGGTTGGAACTCGCATTGCAATTCCGTTGAGCTTACCCTTAAGCTGAGGTAATACTAATGCTACGGCTTTGGCAGCACCAGTGGAAGTTGGGACAATACTCAAAGCTGCGGCTCTTGCTCGACGTAGGTCACGATGACTAGCATCTAGGAGTCTTTGATCTCCAGTGTAGCTATGAGTGGTGGTCATTACGCCTTTGACAATTCCAAAGCTTTCATCCAAAACTTTAGCTACAGGGGCAAGGCAGTTTGTAGTGCAACTGGCATTGCTAATAATATTGTGTTTGTCGTGGTCGTAGAGTTTGTGATTTACTCCCATCACAAAAGTACCGTCTTCATTTTTGCCAGGGGCGGTAATTAATACTTTTTTAGCTCCTGCTTTAAAATGCTTGCCAGCACCTTCTCGATCTATAAATACCCCAGTGGCTTCAATAATTAGATCAACACCTAAAAGTCCCCAAGGTAAATTTTCAGGATTGCGATCGCTTGTGGTTTTGATGTGATGCCCATTTACTGTAATTGAATCAGAATCATGACTGATGTCAGCCTTGAAGATGCCTAACATAGAGTCATAGCGGAGGAGGTGAGCATTTGTAGCGGGATCTGAGGTGTCATTGATGGCAACGATCTCTAACTGACTATCCTTGCGATCTGCCCAACATCTGAGAAAATTACGACCGATGCGTCCGAATCCATTAATTGCTACCTTAATCACAGCCTATGCCCTTTTATAGAATTATTTAACAAGTATGATGCTTATGATACCGAAAAAAGGTAACTTTTATTTTCATTCTTAATAATCTAATAACTGATCTTGCTTATTACATTCAGAAACTTGCATGAGTTAAGGGAGTTTGAAGGCAAAGCCCTCAACTGGGGCACAGCCCCAAAGCCCATACCAAATCGAGTTTTTATTTTTTAGTAGGTAAGGTGAGCTAGGTGAGCTAATAAGTTAACTTAATTCTAGGTTGGCAAAATAAAGCTTAAATTCTCTTAGCTCTAGCAGGAAAGCTTTTATATGAGCTTTGTTAGTTTCTATAAATATCTAAATTTGTAAATTCTCTGTAAAGTTTATTTGAAAGTTAGCATCCCTCTGCCACAATCAATTACGATCCCAGTATATAAAAACAATTTATTAATAAATACTTTATGAATATTGCTGTTGTGGGCTTAAGTCACAAAACGGCGACCGTAGAAGTGCGGGAAAAGCTGAGTATTCCAGAAGCAAGAGTAGAATCGGCGATCGCTCAGTTAAACAGCTTACCAAGCATTGAAGAGTGTGCTATCCTCAGTACTTGTAATCGCCTTGAGCTATATATAGTTACTAGGGGTTCGGAGAGTGGTATTCGAGAGATCACTCAATTTTTATCAGAATTTAGTCAGTTACCTTTACAGTTTTTACGCCGACACTTGTTTGTCTTACTGCGCCAAGATGCGGTTATGCATTTACTTCGAGTTGCCGCAGGTTTAGATAGTTTGGTTTTGGGAGAAGGACAAATTTTAGCCCAAGTCAAACATACCCATCGCCTAGCCCAACAGCATGGCGGTTCTGGTCGTATCCTCAATCAATTATTTAAGCAAGCCCTGTCCGCAGGCAAGGATGTCCGTACCAAAACTGATATTGGCACTGGTGCAGTTTCTATTAGCTCGGCAGCCGTGGAATTAGCCCAGATGAAATTAGAAAATCTTGCTAATCAACGTGTATCAATCTTGGGGGCGGGAAAAATGTCCCGTCTGTTGGTGAAGCATTTAGTGTCAAAGGGTGCTACCAAAATTTCGATTATTAATCGTTCTATTGACCGCGCTCAAGATTTAGTCAATGAATTTAAGACCGATGGTGTGGATTTTCAAATTCATCCCTTTGAGCATCTTTGCTCCTGTGTAGGAATTTCTGATTTGGTTTTTACCAGTACCGCCTCTACGGAGGTTTTACTATCTCGCCAAAATCTAGAATCTTTTATGTCTAATCATCCAGGCTTGATGTTGGTGGATATTTCTGTTCCCCGCAATGTCCATGCAGATGTAAGTGAATTATCCAATGTAAAAATCTTTAATGTGGATGATCTTCAAGCTGTGGTGGCTGGAAATCAAGAAAGTCGCCGTCAAATGGCGTTACAGGCGGAAGTTTTATTAGAAGAGAGTTTTTTGGATTTTGATGCTTGGTGGCGATCGCTAGATACCGTTCCAACTATTAATAAACTCAGGCAAAAAATGGAAGTCATCCGAGAACAGGAGCTAGAAAAGGCTTTATCGAGGCTTGGTAGTGAATTTGCTGAAAAACACCAAGATGTGATCGAAAATATGACAAGGGGCATTATTAATAAAATCCTCCATGACCCAATGGTGCAGTTACGGGCGCAGCAGGATATAGAAGCGCGTAAACGGGCGATGCAAACCCTGCAAATGTTATTTGATTTAGAATCAGGAAATAAACAAACAATTTAAGCTGTTGTCTGAAAATTCCGACTTATTCAATGGTGTAGCATCATCTTTTCAGTCTCCATCTCTACAAGACTTAGGTGAAAAAGGATTACTAAAACTCCTCAAGCCTTTTTGTAGCGATCGCATGGGGGATGATGGTGCAGTTATGGGTGGTCTAGCCTCTGGCTATGAAATGGTTGTGACTACGGATATTTTGATTGACGGGGTGCATTTTAGTTTTCAAACCACAAAGCCTCAGGATGCAGGCTGGAGAGCCGCCGCCGCAAATTTATCCGATCTAGCCGCCATGGGAGCGATGCCTTGGGGTGTCACTTTGGCTTTGGGATTACCGTCTAATACGGATGTGGATTGGATTTTAGGTGTATATCAGGGATTTACAGATTGCTTAAACCAATTTGGGACGGAATTAGTGGGAGGAGATACGGTGCGATCGCCTATTAAAACCCTCTCTGTTACTGCCTTCGGTAAGGTAAAATCCGAGCAAATTATTTATCGGCATACGGCACAAGTTGGGGATTTAATTGTCATCACTGGAGCGCACGGACTGTCCAAGGCGGGACTAGAAATTTTACTTAATCCCGATCTAGCAAAGAATTTATCCCAAGGAGCGATCGCTAAACTGCATAAGGCACACCAAAGACCCACTCCTCGCTTAGATGTAATTCCCAAACTTAGCAATCTAGATAGTGGGCGAGTTAGTGGAATGGATAGTAGTGATGGATTAGCGGATGCGATCGCTCAAATTTGTGCAGCTAGTAATGTTGGGGCAAAATTAGATTGGGAAAAAATTCTGATTGCAGAGGAGATTAAATTGGTGGCGGGTGGTTTGGAAATTCAAGCGATCGACTGGGTAATGTATGGTGGCGAAGATTTTGAGTTGGTGCTTTGTTTAGCCCCAGAATATGCCTATAGCTTGATTAAAGAATTTCCTGAATCAGCAATTATTGGCGAAATTATCCCTAGAAATCATGAATCATCTTTAGATATAGCTAAATCATTCCAGCATTTTGGTTCCTACTCCTTTCCCAGTTAAAGATTATTTATATCGGGGGCTGCGCACCCATACAGGGGTGAAACCCCTGAACTCCAAATAATGAATGCCCATTTCTACTGTGCAAAGGGAGTAGCTTATTTTGCGAGTTCTAATAATCAGCGATCGCCATGGTGAAGACTAATGATAATAAAGAATATGATTCGGTAATATTCTCTTGAAGTCGAATTAAATTGATTTAAATTAAATTGATTTAAAAGGTTGAACCTCGCTATCAAGGGGTAAGCGATTAATATCTTTATTGTTCCCAATCAAAACTAGCATTGCTCCTCTTTGGAGCTTATTTACAGGATTAGGATTGACTTCATACTGTCCATCGGCACAGATTGCCAAAATATTCACCCCATAGTTGCGGCGGAGTTGCAAATCAAGAATTGACTTGCCCACAAAAGCGTCTGGAACAAGTGCTTCAATAATGCTGTTGTCTTTATCTAGTTCTAGGCGGTCTAAAATGCCCCGTTGGGTGAGCGATCGAGCTACGGTGGCTCCCATTTCGGCTTCAGGGTATACGACTAAATCAGCTCCTACTTTTTTGAGTAAAGTCCCATGCACTTCTGAGGATGCCTTTGCCACCACGTATCTAACCCCTGCTTCTTTGACATGAAGGGTAGTAACAATACTTTCTTCTAAATAGTTACCGATCGCTACAATTACCGTATCAAAATCCGCAATTCCCATATCCTTAAGGGCGATCGCATCGGTTGTATCTACCTGTACGCAATGGATCGGAATTTGCTCAATTACAATATGGGATACGAGGTCTTCGTTTTTATCTGCACCCAGAACTTCATAACCCGCTTGAGCTAAAGTTTTGCAAACCGATCTGCCAAATCTTCCCAATCCTAAAACCGCAAAGTGACGATTATCTAAATATTTTTTCCGAAATAGATTCATGGATTTAATCTGAATTTGTAAGTATTGAGAGTTTGGAGCAGAATGTAAAATTAATTTTAGTGGTTTATAGTTTTAACCAACTAATAGAGTTTCTTCAGGGTATTTAACCAATTTGCGGCGAGATTCACCATAAATTGCACCGATTAATAGTAAAACTCCTACTCGACCAATATACATGGTTAAAATTAAGACAACCTGACCTGAGTTTGAAACTTGGGGCGTAATTCCCGTAGATAAACCAACCGTTCCGAAGGCTGATACTGATTCAAAAAATATTTTAACGAAATCAATTCCAGTCTCAGTTACAAGGAGTAACGTAGTTGAACCCATGACTGTAACTATAGATCCCAGGGCAACTCCGATCGCTTTGAGAATTAAAACTGGAGAAATTTGGCGGTTATAGATTTGGACATCATCCTCACCTTGAAGGGCGGCGTGGGTGCAATTATTCAAAACTCGTAGGGTTGTGGTTTTTATTCCTCCACCAGTACCTCCAGGGCTTGCGCCAATAAACATCAAAATCATCGTCACAAATATTCCTGCGTATGTCATCGCTCCATTATCGATGGTGTTAAAGCCAGCCGTTCGTGCTGTAACTGATTGAAACCAAACTGCCATAAACTGTTCCCAAAGTGAAAATCTTTGAATAGTCCTAGTATTATTTAATTCTGCTAACCAGATTGCCAATGTACCGATGCCTAATAAAACTAGGGTTGTGGAAGTTACGACTTTGAAATTGAGGGTAAAAGCAAACCGCTCTGGCGATCGCCTAATTTTCATTTTTATCCACAGATACATTTCCAAAATTACTTGATAGCCAATCCCCCCAAAAATAATTAATCCTGTGATTGTAAAGTTAACCACTGGAGAATGGACATAGCCGATGAGGTTATTAGGAAATAGACTAAAACCTGCATTATTAAAGGCACTGACACTATGAAAGGTCGCTAGCCAAATACTCCGACCCAAATCAAAGTTTTTTTGAAACTCTGGAGTCATTAAAAACACCCCAACAATTTCAAATAAAATGGTGGTGGAAATAATGGATTTCACCAATGGCACCCCGCTGCGAATTCCTGAGATATCTAAGGATTGTTGCAGAGTCACCTTTTCTCTAAGGCTAAATTTGCGCCCAATTAGCAATAACAAAAAAGTGGTAGCGGTCATGTATCCCAGTCCACCGATTTGGCAAAGCAAAACTAAAACGGCTTGACCAGTAAATGTATAGTATGTTCCAGGATCAACCACTGCCAATCCCGTCACACATACGGCGGAAGTGGACATAAATAATGCTGTAATAAAACTTCCCCAGCCATCGCTACTAGTGGAGATTGGCAACATCAGCAAAATTGACCCTGTGAGGATCACGGCGATAAACCCTAGGCAGATCGTGCGGGCAGGAGTCACAGATTATTCCAGATAAAGTATAGAGGTTCTATTAGCTAAAATCTACAGGCTTTTGATTAAAAGAACCTTTAAATCATTCACCTTACAAATTCTAAAAATAAACCTAATAACTAATAACACAAAAGAATCACAAACTTACTCCCCAGTTCAGGATTAAAAAAATATGAATTATAGTCTATAACTACGTTTCAAATTTAGCTCCTCCCAGCCCCCCTTAAAAAGTGGGGAGAAGAGTAAAAGTTCCGTTTTAGCTCAATTTTGTTAATAGCTTCAAAAAAAATTGGGTACGTGGTGTTAATAGAGTTTTACGATAGGCATCTGCTGCTTTTTTAATGGCATCGGCTTGGGTGGGATAGGAATGAATTACAGTTGATAAGGTATTTAGCCCTTGTTTAGATGCGATCGCCAAGGTAATCTCACTAATCATTTCCCCTGCATGACGATTGACTATGGTTGCGCCGAGAATGCGATCGCTATTTTTTAGATGCAAAATTTTCACAAATCCCTCTGTTTCTCCATCTAAGATCGCCCGATCGACTGATGAAAAGGGAATTTTAATTTCATTGGTTTCTAGACCCTGACTATGAGCTTCAGCAGCATATAAACCGACATGGGCAATTTCTGGGTCGGTAAAAGTTACCCAAGGCATAGTTAAACTACTGAGCTTACTTCTACCCAATCCCAAAGGCGAAAATAGGGTGTTTTTAATTACAATTCTGGCGGCGGCATCGGCAGCATGGGTAAATTTCCAATTCATACAAATATCACCTGCGGCATAGATCTGGGGATTGGTAGTTTGGAGATAGTCATTGACTTCAACCCCATGTTTAAGATCGTATTTCACCCCTATAGATTCCAAATTTAATCCTTCCACATTTGGCGATCGCCCTGCCCCAACTAAAATTTGATCGACTTCTAACTTTTTAGAAACCGCATTCTGTCGATAGTGAATTACTTTGCCCGATCCTGTTTGTTCGACTTGCTCTAGGTTGGCTCCTAAAACCAAACCAATACCTTCACGGATTAAAACATTTTGGATAATTTCGGCTGCATCTGGATCTTCGCGATCGAGGAGGTGGCTATTTTTATGCAATATCGTAACTTCACAACCTAACCTTTGAAAGGCTTGGGCAAGTTCGCAACCAATAGGTCCCCCACCAATTACGGCTAAATGTCTGGGGAGTTCCGTTAGGTTAAAGACGGTTTCATTAGTTAGGTATCCAGCTTCGGCCAATCCTGCCACATCAGGATGAGCAGCCCTAGCTCCCGTAGCAATTACAGCTTTTTTAAAGTGCAGACGACTACCATTAACCTCAACTATTTTTACATCTGCAAACTGAGCCGATCCAAAAAACACATCCACTCCCAGTTGCCGAAAGCGATCGGCGGAGTCGTGACTACTAATTCCTGTCCGAATCTTTCGCATCCGTGCCATGACTTGGGCAAAGTTAATTTCTACATTTAAAGAAGTATTAAAATCAGTGGGATGAATGCCAAAAGCAGAGGCATTGTATATATCCGCAACCACTCGTGCCGACCGAATCACACATTTGGAAGGTACACAACCAACATTGAGGCAATCTCCACCCATGAGATTTTTCTCAATTAGTGCTACTTTTAAGCCCAATCCTAAACCTGCTGCCCCCGCTGCCACAACTAATCCAGCCGTTCCTGCCCCTATTACCACTAAGTCATAGCATTTGGCAGGGGTTGGATTTACCCAATCGAGGGGATGAACCGAGGCAAGTAGAGTCTGATTGTATTCATCTAATGGCTGAATTAGGGATTCATTATGGGTTGAATGGGGCATAATTCCTCGGTTCAAAGCTTTTTCGGAAATTTGGATAATCTAAATTACCCGTTCCAGAGCATATCCTAACTTTTTCTAGTTTGATGAGACTGATTTTCGTTCGGTAAAATCTTCCAATTCCCAGATTAGTATTAAGAAACCTTTGTTTTTAGTAGCTTTGAAGTTTAGATTAAGATAAATTTAGATCAAACTTAATTTCCAGACTTAGCACTCTCCAAATTTTCAAGTTCAATATTCTCAAATCAATACTTTTAAACTTAATACCTAAACTTAATACCTTCAAATCAATACTCTCAAACAGCATGACTAGCTCAACTTTCAGTACAACCAAATCTCAAGAAATTTTTAACCAAGCTAAACATCTGATGCCTGGTGGGGTAAGTTCTCCTGTCCGTGCATTTAAGTCCGTGGGTGGTGAGCCAATTGTATTTGACCATGTTCAAGGCGCGTACGCTTGGGACGTTGATGGCAATAAGTATATTGACTACATCGGTAGTTGGGGCCCAGCAATTGTCGGTCATGCCCATCCTGTGGTAATTGAGGCGATCGCTAAGGCAATTTATAAAGGTACAAGTTTTGGCGCACCCTGTGTTTTAGAGAATGTTTTGGCAGAAATGGTAATTGAGGCAGTACCCAGTATTGAAATGGTGCGGTTTGTCAGTTCTGGAACTGAAGCTTGTATGTCGGTGTTGCGTCTAATGCGGGCCTATACGGGCCGAGATAAAATCATCAAGTTTGAAGGCTGTTACCACGGTCATGCCGATATGTTTTTGGTGCAAGCAGGTTCAGGGGTAGCAACCTTGGGTTTGCCCGATTCTCCTGGAGTGCCTAAATCTACTACTGCTAATACTTTGACTGCTCCCTATAATGACCTTGAATCGGTTAGAGCCTTATTTGCAGCTCATAAAGATCAAATCTCAGGAATTATTATCGAGCCAGTGGTCGGCAATGCAGGTTGTATTATTCCGCAGTCAGGATTTTTAGAAGGATTAAAAGCGATCGCCCACGAACATAATGCCCTGCTAGTTTTTGATGAAGTTATGACTGGATTTCGTGTTGCCTACGGTGGGGCGCAGGCCAGATTTGGCGTAACTCCAGATTTAACCTGCTTAGGTAAAGTAATTGGGGGTGGACTACCTGTGGGAGCCTACGGTGGTAGGCGAGAAATTATGGAAATGGTGGCTCCTGCTGGATCTATGTATCAGGCGGGAACGCTCTCAGGTAATCCGATCGCTATGACCGCAGGAATTAAAACCCTAGAAATCTTAAAGCAAGCAGGTACCTACGAACAACTTGAAGCTACAACTAAAAAATTAGCGGATGGAATGTTGGCGATCGCCCACGAAACTGGTCATGCTGCTACTGGTAATCAAATTGGTGGAATGTTTGGGTTATTCTTTACGGATAAACAGGTCTATAGCTACAACGATGCTAAAACTTCCGATTTACAAAAATTCAGTAAGTTCCATCGGGGAATACTAGAGCAAGGCGTATATCTAGCTCCATCTCAATACGAGGCAGGATTTACTTCCTTGGCACATACCGATGCTGATGTTGAAGCAACTCTTAAGGCAACTCGTCATGTTTTATCGCAGATTAGCCCTTAAGTTACTTACTCATGGATATATTGCGATCGCTAGTCATTGGGCTGTATTTAGAACAACCAATTACTTGGCTACACCGAATCGACCCTAGGGTTAAGCTATTTTGGCTTCTGACTTTTTTGCTTTCTCCCACATTGGCAAATCCTTTCTGGCGGTTAGGAGTTGTGGCAATTTTGATCGGGGTTACGGTCACGGCAAAAATTCCCGAACGAGTCTGGAAGCGGCAAATGGGTTTGATTTTACTTTTGGCAACATTGGTATTTTCCTTGGTTGCCTTCTCTCCTGATGGTTTAAATGTGACCCACCAACCCCGCCGCCCCATCCCTGAAGTAGCTTTGCCCCAGCCAACTAATTATCAGTATGCTTGGAGATTTACTTCTATTCAAGTTTCAAGGCGATCGCTAGGTGTGGGCGTAAGGGTAGGAGCCTTAATTTTTACTTTTCTCTATGCCCCGACTTTATATTTGCTCGTAACTTCACCAGAGGAAATTACGGCTGCCATTAGTGCTTTGAGTTCGCCATTAAAACGTCTGAAGATTCCAATCGTGGAAATTACCCTAACCCTAACTTTGGCTTTACGATTTGTGCCTTTAGTTCTTGAGGAGATTCAAAATCTGGTACGGGCGATCCGCACTAGGGCAATTAATTGGAAAAAACTGGGTTATAAACGAGCGATTTCCCTGTGGTTAATAGTTGCCGAAAGATTAGTAGATAACCTATTTATTCGTGCCGATCAAACTGCCAATGCCATGGTGGTGCGAGGCTTTACAAGTCCAAATCAACATCAAATTCGGTGGAATGATCTAAAACTCATGGGGGTTGATTTTATCCTTGGGGTCATCTTAGTTATATTTTGGGGACTACGCATCTGGATTGGAGGCACAAACTAGGATGGGGCATACATTTTTATTAGAGCCAGGCAGATGGAAGCTAGAAGGTACTTTGATGGATCGCAAATTAGAACCGACCCTAGTTAAAGGTCGTAACCTAGTGACATGGACAACGGACGGCTGGTTTACGATGGCAACTAAATTAACTTTTCCTGAATCTAATTTACCAGAGCAAACCCTAACCTATAAAGGTCGTTTAGATCCTGATGAACAGAGATTCTCTTTTATCTTGCAGCACAGTATCATGGGCAAAATTGAAGGAGAAGGCTGGGTGTCTCCCAAATCAATTATTCAACGCTACTGGGTCATGGACGATAAGCAACTCAGGTCTGGATTTCAAACTGTCTATAAGCAAGGAGACGACTGCTATTATCTCTGTAGTGCTGTGGTAGCTGGTTCGACTTTAATCTCGAATATGGAAGCAGTTTTAACTCGATCTGAACCCTAGTTTTTTAAGTAGCCTTTTAATATTTAGGAGTAGTTAATTTCCCAATGCGATCGTCGGGGGGCCAATAGCGAAAAGAGGCTCTACCGACAATATTTTGTTCGGGTAAAAATCCCCAAACATGGGAGTCGAGACTATTGTTACGGTTGTCACCCATCATCCAATAATTACCAGGGGGAACCGTAAAGCTTAAGCTCTTTTTAGTTTGGATTACCTCTGGAGGTTGAAAGCAACCTTGGCACTTACTCAAATCATTGGTAGGTAGAGTGTAGTCAGGAGCTTCTTTGATATAGGGTTCATTCAAGGCTTTATCATTCACAAATACCTTCCCATCTCGAATAGCAATGCGATCGCCTGGTAAACCAATGAGGCGTTTGATATAAACTTTACTGGCATCGGGTACCACTGGCACCGCAGGAGGGTTAAAAACTATAACTTCGCCTCGCTCAGGTTTACGGAATTTGTAGGAGAGTTTCTCGATAATTAGGCGATCGTTAATTTGCAGAGTTGGTTCCATGGAGCTAGAAGGAATGTATCGAGGTTCAGCAATAAAAGTTCTTACCACCAATACAACCAGTCCCGCCGCCGCTAGGGTTGGTAAATATTCTTTAACTAGATCGGTGAATTTGGCTTGAGTTGATTTGGGTTGTTGATCGGTGGACATAGTTACTCTTTAGCAGATTTATAGTGCAGATTTATAGCGCAGATTTATAGCAGGTTTATGATCTAGCGATCGCCGCACCAATTAAGACATGATCCTCACCACCCAGCTTAAACTCAGTATGAATAGCTCTTAAAGCTAGAGTAGCTAGGTCTTTTCTGACCACACAACTAACCTTAATTTCCGAGGTGGCAATCATTTCAATATTAATATTTGCCTGAGCGAGGGCTTTAAACATCCGAGCCGCAATTCCGGGATAGTGAATCATTCCCGTTCCTACTATACTCACTTTGGAGATTGCCTCATTACTAATGACATCACGGTATCCCAACCTAGACGCTGCTTGTTGTAAAACTGTTTCCGCTATATGCAAATCGGAGCTAGGCACAGTGAAAGCAATATCATTAGCGTTTTGATCGGGTTGGGATTGAATAATCATATCCACGCATACGCCTCGATCTGCCAACTGTTGAAGTAAACCTGCGGCGATTCCTGGGCGATCGGGAACTCGTAAAATAGCAAGTTGGGCTTGGTTTTGATCTAGGGCTACACCTCTAACTGGATTTCCATTGATAGAACTGGAACTGGTAATGCTAAAAGTATTAACAATGGGAACCGCAAAATTCTCCTGCAAAGTGGCGATCGCCTGCTCTGCATCCACGGAGGCAATTACACAACTAACTTTAATCTCCGAAGTAGAAATCAATTGAATATTAATCCCCACCTGCGCCAAAGCTAAAAACATCTTCGCCGCAATTCCCGGTCTACCCACAATGCCCACGCCAATGATACTGACTTTACAGATCTGGGCTTCAATGATGATATTCTTCGCACCCAAATTTAGTCCCTTGACCAGCATTTGCGATCGCTCTAAATCTTTTTTGCTCACAGTAAAGGCAATATCGTTAAAATTTTCCTGTCCAGAATTTTGCTTGCGAATCGACTGCACAATTAAATCCACATCTATTCCTGCCTCGGCAAAAGCCCCAAATAGTGCAGAAGCAATTCCTGGGCGATCGGGGATTTGTAATAGGGCAATTTTGGCTTGATCTTGATCAATACAAACCCCATCCACAAATCTATTTACTTCTAAAGCCTGAAGGTTTCCCGTAGCGATCGCAGGAGCCGTCACAATGGTACCAGTATCATCCAACCAACTCGAACGCACTGCTAACCTCACCCCAAAATTTCGGGCAATCTCCACTGCCCTAGGATGGAGAACCTTTGCCCCTAGGCTTGCCATCTCTAGCATCTCGTCACAGCTAATTTCAGTCAGTAGTTGTGCATTTGGGACTAACCGTGGATCTGTGGTTAAAATCCCTGGAACATCTGTATAGATTTCACAAAGATCGGCTTTAAGTGCGGCGGAGATCGCTACGGCTGAAGTATCCGAACCGCCCCGACCGAGGGTAGTAATTTCGCCTGTAGTTTCACCTATACCTTGAAATGCACCCTGAAAGCCTGCAATTACTACAACTTTATTTTGAGCCAACTCAGCTTTAATCCGATCAACTTCGATCGCCAAGATCCTTGCTCGATTATGAATTGCCTCTGTAATAATCTTTACTTGATGTCCCGTGAGGGCGATCGCAGGAACTCCGACGGACTGTAAGGCGATCGCCACAAGGGAAATACTAATTTGCTCCCCTGCTGCCAGTAATAAATCCAGCTCCCGTGGTTGGGGTTGATCGGTCAGGGATTGGGCTAATTTCACTAAGCCATCGGTGGTTTTCCCCATTGCCGAGACTACGACCACGACTTGATTGCCTTGATTTACCGTCTTTTTAATGCGATCGCTGACTGCTTTAATTCTGTCGGTATCAGCTACGGAAGAGCCACCATATTTTTGAACAATTATTGCCATCGAAACTTAATCTATGAAAATGATCTGCGGAAGTATTTGTGAATTTACATCATATCCATGAAAACGATCTCTAGAAATGATTTATTTATAAATCCGCTTCTATCAAAGAAAGAGAGAACTTTTCTAATACTTCTTCAACCCTAAAATCACTGCATGCCATAGCTTCTAAACCCTAGGTATTGGTTGTAGTCAAACCTTACTTTTTAGCTTTTCAGCAATAACCATAGGCTATCTCAAGCTGGATATATTTTGATCTAAAACCCGATAGATCGCAGTTTCAGAGGTGCGACCCTTTAGGGCATAGCTACCTGCAAATTCGGTGACAAATTTATTTTGTAAGCACTCTAGGGTTTGTTCACTGATCAAAATGTGATACTCGCCGCCATCTACTTCCTTATTTAAGCTTTCCAAACGAGAGGCAACATTCACTACATCACCAATTACCGAATATTCTAATCTTTCTTTACTACCTAAGCTTCCTGCAATCACCACGCCTGTATTTATACCTATACCTGTGACTGTGGGTGGTAAACCTCTTTGCATCCAAGTTTTATTTAAGTCAGTAAGTTTTTGGGCAATGGCGATCGCCGCACTAACGGCATTTTGAGCATCCTTTAGTCTTTCTACTTCAGAATCATGAGGTATGGGTACACCAAATACAGCCATCACCGCATCCCCAATGTATTTATCCACCATGCCCCCATGCTCTAGAACCGTTGAAGCGATCGCCCCTAGATATTCATTCAGCCAATTTAAGGTTTCCCCAGGTTGTTGGGCTTCGGCTCCTGTACTAAAGTTCCGCATATCAGTAAACAGTACGGTTACAAATACTTCCTGCCCCGAAATGCGCCCTTCATGGATAAATAAATCCCGCTTATCCCAAATAATCTCTACTAATTCCTTAGAAACATGGCGAGAAAAAATCCCCATTAATAATTGCCGATCTGCCTGTTCGGTGGAAAATTCATAACTCACCACTAAAGTATTAGCCAAAATTAAGCCAGCGATCGCAGGAAAAAATGGAATCCACAGGGCATTAAGAAAGGCAACATAAACTGTAATGCTTAATCCTAGGGATAAAACCAGTAAAATCCCTAAATTTCTTAAAACCTTGGGTGAAAATATAGCTAAGGTTCCTCCTGCTAAAGTCCAAAGCACAATCCAGAGAGATTCCCAGCCCCGATCCCAGACTTGAATAAATGGGCGATCGTCAAGGGTTGCGGATAACAACTGGCTCATAATATTGGCGTGAACCTCAACCCCATACATAATTCCCGTATCTTCTCCTATACTAAATGGCGTAGAGTAACTATCTTTAATACTGACTGCGGTCACCCCAATTAAAACGATGCGATCCCTTAATACTTTTGGATTAATTTTGCCCTCCAATAAATCAACAGCAGAAATATGCTTAAAAGCCCGTTCTTTACCTCGATAACCTAATAAAATCTGATAGCCATTGGCATCAATATTATGATAAGCACCATAACTCTTTGTCACCCGTGGAATTGTTTTAGCTTTAAATTTATTTTTAATTAAAAAAGTTTTACTAACTGAATCAAAATCAATATTTACCTGATTAAATTTTTGTTGCAGATACAGCTTGACCGACTGCAAAGCTAATGAGTCATAATCCACAGCAATTAAAGCCCGACGCACCACCAAACCCTCATCAGTGACAAAATTTGCAAATCCCTGAAAACTAATATCAGCAAGATCTTGAGCAATATCTATGCCTCTACTAGCTGGTTGTTCTAGGAAGGTCACATTAACCACATTGCCCGCCTTTTTAATGGCTTTTACCAGATTTTTTCGCCCTTCTCCAATGGGAATATCTAGATATTTATCGATGGTAATTACCTTGGCTTTAGCATCACTAATTTTATTTATTAAATCCGCAAATAATTGATCGGGCCAAGGCCATTTAGCTTGACGTTGAATATCATCTTCACTAATTTCAACAATGACAATGCGATCGTCTATAGATTCGTGGGGACGTAGTTGAAATAAATAATCTAATCCCTTTAATTCAATCGGTTGCCAAGCTCCTAATTCTCGCAATCCTAAAACTCCAAAGGCAGTGACAAGGGTAATTAACCCAGCCACAACTTGCTTGCGATAACGCCCTAAAATATTACTAAAACCTAGAGGTATTTGTCCCATGAATACTTAATAATTTAGCTAGACAATTTAAGATAACTTATCTAGGAAGGCTAGGAAGGAATATCCTGATCAGCAGCATTATTAACTAGCGCAGACTCAATTTCAGGTTCATCAATTTCTTTACTATCTCGTTCGCGGCTTAGTTGATTTAATAAAGACAAAACTTTAGTGCCACGCTCAAAGGAGCGATCTTCCTCAAAGATTACCTCTGGAGTTCGACGCAAAGATAACCTCTGCCCAATTTCACGGCGAATAAAGCTTGTGGCTGCTGCTAATCCTGCCATCGTTTCAGCTTTTGCGGCTTCAGTACCATAGATACTTACAAAAATTTTAGTATGCTGCAAATCTCCCGATACTGTTACTTCTGTAACGCTAATCATACCTGCGCCTACTCTATCGTCTTTAATCTCTTGAAGCAGCATGACGCTAACCTCCCGTTTGATTAATTCTGCCACTCGGGCAACTCTACGACTGGTAGCCATAAAAAATCCTTATCTATCTATAAAGTAATCGTGAACTCACACTTAGCACAAATCGGCAATAAAAGTATCTCTGGTTACAATTTGTTAATAATTCAAAGCTATATTAAGGCTATAGTGATGAAGAAGGGAAATCAACCTATTCTTTTTTTCTTATTCGCTTGCAATTTGCCAATAATCCTAATCTTAATATTGAGGAGCTACAAATGATTAATCAAACTCCCGAAGCACTTCTTAGATCCATCGAAAAACTCTACATGGATGTTACTGAACCTTTAGACCCATATATCGCCCTTGCCCTGACCAACCTTAGCACCAAACTTGCGGAAACCATTTATTTGATGGGTTATCAAGACGGACAAAGAATTTCCTCTCCCACCTGTGGATTTTGCCAGCCTGGGGAATGCATGGGCAGAGTTTTATAAATCAGACAAGCTTTTAAGTTCATTAGGTTTTGCTGTAAACCCTCCTCACACATTACTTACAGCAAAGCCCTTTATATAAAACCTCAAGAATATATAATCACCAAACCAAGACATACATCTAAATTGAGTTTTGCCGATAAAATTCCAACTAATTTGGCTTTCTAATTAGCCTTGGGTGGAGTAGAAGCTCTAGGAAATACTTCATCCACAAATCCCAGTTCAAAAAGCTGTTGATATGCCTGTTTGCCCAATTCCCGAGTTGGTTGTTGGCTCCGAACCAGTTGAACTAAGAGTGGTATTGCCAGTTCTGGCTGATTTTTAGCCCTATAGACCAGTGCCAACTGATAGGTAGATTTATCCCTTAGTTGAGCTGCCTGTAAAGCTTTTTGGCGGTGACCATCGGCAATCCGATTATCTAAGCCTGTAAAACTACCATTAAGATCCTGGTAAAAGTTGGATAGTTGGTTATAGATTTGGCGAGCATCTTGTAACTTGGTAGCCGCTAAGTCGTAGTTTTGCTTAGTAATTGCCTCCATAGCCTCAGCGACTAAGCGATCGCCTCCTGCTAAGCTAAAAACGCTACTGTCAATGCTATTGGGGCGAACTGGTTCAGTGGGTTTTGACTGTTCAACTGGTTTGGTCTGAGCTAGGGCAATATTCGGAACTAAAGTGCCAAGAGAAATAATTAAAGTAAAAATTAAATGAGTACCGTGATGTCTGACCATAGTTGCAAGGTATATACATTGACAGGTTGTGCAAAATTCTAGGACATATTAGCACCTTTAGCCTTGGAGATGGGCAGTCCTGAATTAAGAGTTGCTAGGTAATCATTTCCATAAAGTTTCATAGAGAATGATTACTGATTTCAAATATTCTGTTACACCCTGCATGTTATGCTTTCTAAAAAGATTATTCACACCGTTTACATCCTTTGAAAGTCCTTCCTGCCAAAAATAAAGAGTTAAAAAAATCTAGCGAAGCGATCGCCTCCACCAAATTATCTTCGGCATCCGTAACAGATTCAGTGGATGATTATGAGAGTTTAAAGCTCAAGCTATTTACGATTACTTTAGTCCTTTCGGGGCTGATTTTTCTGGCAGTGAGTAGTTTCTATGGATTAAAAGTCGCTCTAAATTATTTATTAGGGGCGTGCACTGGTGTGGTTTACTTAAAAATGTTGGCAAAAAGTGTTGACGAACTAGGCAAGCAAAGAAGGCGGCTGGGGTACTCTCGATTGGGCGTTTTCATAGGAGTAATTATCATATCTACTCGTTTAGAGCAGTTGCTAATTCTACCCATTTTCTTGGGATTTATGACCTACAAAGCCGCAGTTTTAGTTTATTTAGCTCAGGATTTGATCCCGACTAAAACTCTAACTGAGTAGATTTATCTCTGTAACCCTGATCAGTGCTTTTTTAAGCAATACCTTTAATCAATACCTTAGTCAATACTAAATATATATAGTCAACTATAGATGAAGCCTAACTTGGCTAAAGATAAGCAAATATAAATATGATCAATCAATTATTGTCATACTCTCAAACCACAAATCTTGCTGCCCTAGAAGTCGGAAAACACTTTTATTGGCAGGTGGGCAACTTTGAAATCCATGGTCAGGTTCTAATCGTTAGTTGGATTGTAATTGGGGTTCTGGTTATAGCTTCGGCGATCGCCACTAGTAACATTCAACGCATTCCTGTGGGTTTCCAAAACTTTATGGAATATGGACTTGAATTTGTCCAAGGCATTGCCAAAGATCAAATCGGGGAAAAAGAGTATCGTCCTTGGGTGCCTTTTGTTGGAAGTTTGTTCCTGTTTATTTTTGTCTCCAATTGGTTGGGAGCCTTGGTTCCTTGGAAACTAATTGAGCTACCTGAAGGAGAACTAGCTGCTCCGACCAGTGACATTAATACTACCGTTGCCTTAGCTTTGCTGGTTTCCGCGGCCTATTTCTACGCTGGACTCAGCCGCAAAGGACTGGGATACTTTTCTAAGTATGTCCAAGCATCACCATTCCTACTCCCATTATGGGTTTTAGAAGATTTCACAAAACCGCTCTCCCTTAGCTTCCGTCTGTTTGGTAATATTTTAGCAGACGAGCTAGTAGTAGGAGTTCTAGTTCTTTTGGTGCCATTAATTGTACCGTTACCTGTCATGATTTTGGGGCTTTTTACCAGTGGGATTCAAGCTCTAATTTTCTCTACTTTGGCAGCGTCTTACATTGGTGAAGCGATCGAAGGACACGGTGAAGAAGAGCATGAGCATCACTAGCTCAGTTGATCGGTTAGGTATTAAAAACCCCTAACAAGATAGTTAAAAGTAAACATCTATATTTAATTAAAAGGAAAAACATCATGGATCCATTAGTTGCCGCCGCTTCTGTTATCGCTGCCAGTATCTCCATTGGTTTAGCTGCTATTGGCCCTGGTATCGGTCAAGGTAATGCTGCTGGACAAGCTCTAGAAGGTATTGCTCGTCAGCCTGAAGCTGAAGGTAAGATTCGTGGCACTCTGCTATTGAGCTTGGCTTTCATGGAAGCTCTAACCATCTATGGGCTAGTTGTAGCTCTAGTTTTATTATTTGCTAACCCTTTTGCTGCTTAGTTTTTCGGACTGATAGGGATAGTAATCTTGGGAAACCTCTCTGGGTTGCTATCCCCTGAAAATACTTAACTCGCTACCTAACTCCCATGACATTTTACTCAACACCTTTATTAACTGTTGTATTAGCGGTTGAGTCCGCAGAATCTAAGGGTGGCTTATTTGACTTCGATGCAACTTTGCCAATTATGGCAGTGCAAATTTTGATTTTGGTAGTAATTTTAAACAACATTTTCTTTAAGCCTTTAACCAAAGCAATTGACGATCGCAATGATTATGTGCGTGCTAATATTGCCGAGGCAAAGGAACGTTTAGAAAAAGCTGAGTCACTTGCTAAACAATACGAAGCCGAATTAGCTGAAACCCGCAAATCTTCTCAAGCCATGCTTTTAGCCGCTCAAAGTGATGCTAATAAAATTCGGGCAGACCAACTTGCCTCTACCTTGGCGGAGTCCCAAGCTCAGGCTACTGCTGCTAAAGTTGAAATTGAGCACCAAAAATCCAAAGCTATGGAGGCTTTAGATGCTCAAGTAGATGCTCTCAGTCGCCAAATTTTAGGGAAACTACTCGGAAATCTGGTGAATAGCTGAGAAAATTATGATTAACAATTTATTTTTAGTTGCTACTGAGGTAGTAGAGCATTCTGGTTTTGGGATTAATACTGATATTTTTCAAACAAACCTGATCAATATCGCCATTATTCTGGCAGTTCTAATCTATGCTGGTCGAGGGTTTTTAGGTAAAATTTTATCCCAACGCCTTGAGGGTATTGAGACTGCAATTAAAGATGCTGAGGCTCGTAAACTCAAAGCTGCCGACCAGCTAGTTGATAAACAGCAAAAACTGGCAGAGGTTCAAGCTGAATGCGATCTCCTAAGATCCCAAGCTGAAGCTGATGCTCGTAAAGCTAGGGAAGTCATTCTGGCAACTATTGCCGAGGATATTGAACGTCTAAAAGTATCAGCAGCCCAAGAATTAGAGACAGAACAAGAGCGGGTAATCATTCAACTTCGACAGCAGGTAGTCCAAAAAGCACTTGCACAGGTAAGTGTCTATTTTGATCAAGGCTTATCTGAAACTACTCAGCAAGAGTTAGTAGATCGGAGTATTAGTCTTCTAGTGAGCGGAGGGGCAAAATGAAGAATAGATCTTTTAGTCAAACTATCGTTGAACCTTATGCTGAAGCTTTGATGGCATTAGCAAAGGAAAAAAACTTAGTTGAGACTTTTGGCAATGATATTCAATTTATTTTGACGACTCTAAAATCATCAGAGGACTTAAACAGACTACTAAGTGCGCCCTTAGTGCCTGAGAATGTAAAGAAAGACTTGTTGATTTCTTTATTCTCCACAGGTGTTAATCCGTTTGTGGTTAGTTTTTTGGGAATCTTAGTTGAACGCCGACGCATTCTATTTTTAGAAGCAATTTGTTTGAAGTTTCAATCCCTGCTGCGGGTAATGAATCAAATTGCTTTAGCTGAGATTTCTTCGGCAGTAGCATTGAGCGAGACTCAACAAGAAACCTTAAAACAAAAGGTTAAGGAATTAACTGGTGCAACCAGCGTAGAGCTGGAAATTAAGCTTAATCCCGACTTGATTGGTGGGGTGATTATTAAAGTTGGCTCTCAGGTGATTGATGCCAGTATTCGAGGGCAACTGCGCCGCCTAACCAGTGGCTTAATGGCAAATGTTTAATGTTTAATTAATTTAATTAATTTAATAAAATTAGAACATTAATAAAATTAGAACACTAGCCACACAACTAAGCGATCGCCTTTTCATCAGTTAATCGTTAGCTAAGGTGATCGCCATTCCTAGTAACTAATGTTGAGTAAAAGTATTGAGTAAAACAAAACTATGGTAGCTATTAGACCAGACGAAATCAGTAACGTTATTAAGCAACAAATTGAGCAATACAATGAACAGTTGCAAGTCTCTAATGTTGGTACAGTTCTGCAAGTTGGAGATGGAATTGCCCGTGTCTATGGTTTAGAAAAAGCCATGTCAGGGGAATTATTAGAATTTGAAGATGGTACAGTTGGTATCGCTTTAAATCTTGAAGAAGATAATGTCGGTGCTGTATTGATGGGTGGAGGACGGGAAATTGCTGAAGGTAGCTCCGTTAAATCCACTGGTAAAATCGCCCAAATCCCTGTAGGCGATGCTTTTATTGGTCGGGTTGTGGATGCCCTAGCTCGCCCCATCGATGGTAAGGGTGAAATTAAAAACTCGGAATTCCGTTTAATTGAATCTCCAGCCCCTGGTATTGTTGCCCGCAAATCGGTATTTGAGCCTCTGCAAACTGGGATTACCGCTATTGATGCCATGATTCCCGTAGGACGTGGACAAAGAGAGTTAATCATTGGCGATCGCCAAACAGGAAAAACCGCCGTCGCTATTGACACAATCCTGAATCAAAAAGGTGAAGATTGTATTTGTGTGTATGTGGCGATCGGGCAGAAAGGATCTACGGTTGCTAATGTAGTCAACATTCTTCGAGAAAATGGCGCACTAGATTACACCATCATCGTTGCTGCTAATGCTAATGATCCTGCGACCCTGCAATATCTAGCACCTTATACTGGGGCATCCTTGGCCGAGTACTTTATGTACAAAGGTAAGTCCACCCTAGTAGTCTATGATGACCTATCGAAACACGCCCAAGCCTATCGGCAAATGTCTTTACTTCTGCGTCGTCCTCCTGGCCGTGAAGCCTATCCTGGGGATGTATTTTATCTCCACTCCCGCTTACTAGAACGGGCAGCAAAACTGAGTGATGATTTGGGTGGTGGCTCGATGACCGCATTACCAATTATTGAAACCCAAGCTGGTGATGTATCGGCATATATTCCTACCAATGTAATATCGATTACCGATGGTCAAATATTCCTATCCTCTGACCTATTTAACGCTGGTATCCGCCCTGCCATCAACCCTGGGATTTCGGTATCTCGTGTGGGTTCGGCAGCTCAAATTAAAGCGATGAAGCAGGTTGCAGGTAAGATTAAGCTGGAATTAGCTCAGTATGACGATCTTGTGGCATTTGCTCAATTTGCTTCAGACTTGGATAAAGCTACCCAAAACCAACTCGCTCGTGGACAAAGATTACGGGAATTGCTCAAACAGCCCCAGTATTCACCCCTTGTAGTTAGCGATCAAGTAGCAATTATTTATACTGCGATTAATGGCTACTTAGACGACATTTCTGTGGATAAGGTTACAACCTTTAACAAAGGATTCCGTAACTACTTGGCAGCTAGCAAGCCTAAATATGCCGAACTCGTAAAAGCTGAGAAAAAAATTGGGGATGTAGCTGAAGGGATCTTAAAAGAAGCGATCGCCGAATTCAAAAAAACATTTCTAGCTGCTTAGATTCAACCTAATTAATCTGGCGGTATTGAGGTTGGGGTATTAATTCTCAGCCTCTTTATTTTTAACATTTTTGGGTAAGCTTTTTTTAACATTTTTGGGTAAGCTTTAGTTTCCTTAGCAGTAATTTTTATCCCTAGGTATATAGTTAACATAAGTTAGCCTCTAGCCCACACAAATATGGCAAACGCAATCTTTAGAGCCGCAGCTAAAAACCTTAAAAAATTGATCCTAGGTGGAGTTTTAATTGGTGGATCTGCTTTTGCTGGAGCTTTAGTAGGATTAGCAGTTAGTTTTAGTGACTTGCCAGATGTGCGAGTGCTTAAGGGCTATACCCCTGTAGAAACCTCTTATTTTTATGACATTAATGGTGAATTAATCGCCCGTTTACATGGGGATGTTAACCGAGAAGTTGTACCCCTAAATCGTATATCCCCTAACCTTAAACGTTCGCTCTTGGCGATCGAGGATGCCTACTTTTATTCCCATAGCGGCATCAATCCCGCAGGTATTGCTAGGGCAATGTTGGTAAATCTCAGATCGAATGAAACCCTTGAAGGCGGCTCTACTCTTACCCAACAACTGGTAAAAAATCTTTTTCTCTCCTCAGAAAGAAGTTTTAATCGTAAAATCGCTGAAGCAGTTTTAGCAATGCGAGTTGAACAGGTTTTTACTAAGGATCAAATCCTAGAGATGTATCTCAATCAGGTGTATTGGGGGAGAAATACTAACGGAGCCGAAACCGCAGCCCAAAATTATTTTAATAAGAGTGCCGCTGACTTAACCTTAGCAGAAGCAGCAATGATGGCAGGGGTAGTTCAAGCCCCATCTGTATTTAACCCCATAGATAACTATAAAATAGCTAAATTCCGCCAAGGGTTAGTTCTAGATCGGATGGAAGAATTGGGATGGGCAACTCCTGCGGAAATTAAAGCCGCCAGAAATGAGCCCATTAAACTAGGGAAAGGTACCTCATACGCAGCGAGTCAAGTGCCCTACGTTACCCAAGCAGTATCAGCGGAATTAGTGGAAAAGTTTGGACAGGATCTAGTCTTAAAGGGGGGATTACGAATTCAGACTACGATTGATCTAAAATTGCAACGTCAAGCTGAACAAACTACAAAGCAAGGACATCGAGATCTGCAAAACTATGGAAGTAATGCCGGTCAAATCGCACTTGTGGCTATTGATCCAAGGTCAGGGTTTGTAAAAGCCTTAGTCGGGGGTGTGGGTGCTTTCGAGCAAAATCAGTTTAATCGGGCAGTGCAGGCAAGAAGACAGATCGGCTCAACTTTTAAGCCATTTGTCTATTATTCAGCCTTTGCCACAGGTAACTATAATCCAGACTCGATCATAGATGATTCCCCAGTTAGCTATCCTGATGGCAATGAAATGTATTCTCCTCGCAATTACGATAATACGTTTATGGGAGCAATTAGTATTCGTCTAGCGGTGGCAATTTCTCGAAATATTCCTGCCGTTAGGTTAGGACAGTCCGTCGGAATTAAGAGAGTAATCGCAGACTGTCGGAAAATGGGAATTATGAGTCCGTTATCTCCAGTAGTGTCTTTGCCTTTAGGATCGGCAGATTTAACCTTAATTGAAACAGCAGGAGCCTACGCTACATTTGCCAATGGTGGTTACAAAAATAAAATTACTTTAATTGCTCGGGTTACGGATAGCACAGGGAAGGTGATTTTAGATAACAGCCCGAAGCCGACATTAATTCTAGATCCCTACGCGGTGGCAAAAACCACTGATGTATTAAGGGGAGTAATTACGAGTGGAACAGGCACTCAAGCTATTCTCGGTGGAGGTCGTCCTGTAGCTGGGAAGACTGGAACTACTTCAGATTTTCGAGATGCTTGGTTTGTAGGCTATGTACCTCAATTAGCTACAGCTATATGGATCGGGAATGATAATTACACTCCAATGTCCAATGGAGTAACTGGCGGAGTCTATGTGGCTCCAATTTGGCGAAATTTTATGGAAAAGGCCATGGCAGGTGTACCGATTGAAAATTTTCCCGCTCCATCAGAAATAGCTCCAAAGAAATAAAGGAAATAGGTAGATGTTTATTGTTAAGGTAATGGGAATTAGCGTATTAGTTGCGGTCATGATTAAGCAAATTGCCATATTTCTGCCCATAGCAACCTTTAGCCTAACTGACCTAAATACGATCGCATTTACAGCCATAACTATCCCTGTAGTAATTTTTGCGGCTTTACTGCTTTGGAGAGATTAATCCACAATCCAAGGCTTCGCTAACCGTATTAAATCTTGAACTTGGTTTAAGTCTTTATTCCCAGGGGATTTTTCGACTCCACTAGATACATCAATCCCGTCTGGTTTTAACTGGGCGATCGCCATTTCGACATTTTGAGCAGATAAACCACCTGCTAACCACCAATCACAACTAGGTCTAAAGTTTTGTAAAATTGACCAGTTTATAGTTTTACCTGTCCCACCCGCAAACTTTGGATCGTAGGCATCCAGTAAAACCACATCTACATAATCAGTGTAGGCATAAATTTGATCAAGGATTTGCGGATTTTTTACTCTAAAGGCTTTAATTAGTCTCAGTTGGGGAAATTTCAACTTAACCTGTTGACAAAATTCTGGAGATTCATTGCCATGAAGTTGAATTGAATTTAAGTTGGCTATATAGACATATTTAGAGATTTGATCAATATCTGCGTCCAAAAATACACCTGTATGGGTAAGCTTGTAATCTTTTAGCTGTTCAGTAATTGCCCCAACTTGCTCACTGGTCACAAATCTAGGTGAAGATGACACACAGATATAACCTAGGCAATCTACTCCTAACTGGGCGATCGCTAGGGCTTGATTGAGTTTAGTAATTCCACAAATTTTGACGTACATATTGGGCTTAAGCTTAATATTTTTTAATGAACTGTTAATGAATGAACTGTAGAGGCTAGCCCCTCAAATTTCTTAAGCTAAGAGTCTAAGTTAAGAGTCTATTGAGGACGGAGAGCCTATTTTTAAAGTTATGAGAGGGAGTTTTTAAGTAAAGTAATTTAAGTATTCTTGCGGAGTGCGGTTAATTGCTTATCAAAGGTACAATTAAAATCAATTATTGATTTAATTTTTACCGCGGGAGACCTTAATATTCATGCTCACTCTCAAAATTGTTGTTTACATTACTGTCATTTTCTTCGTTGGACTATTTATCTTTGGTTTCCTAAATAGTGACCCTTCTCGAAATCCAGGTGGTAGAGACTTAGACTAAGATATCCATACTAGTCTTTCTATATAGGTTTATATTACCTCATGGTTGCAAACCGACTGCCTGATAATGATTGGCGGTTACTACTCAAGCTTAAACCCTATGCTCAACGTAGTTCCAAAGATTTAATTATTTCTCTAATCCTGTTGGTACCATTGGCGATCGCTAATGCCATTCAGCCGATTTTAGTCCAACGTGGGATTGATGGTCCCATTGCTCAAGGGGACTTGATTGGTTTGCACTGGCTATGTTTGCTGGTAGGAATTACAGTTATAACGCGACTAGGCTTGCAGTCATGGCAGGGTTATTTGGTTCAAAAAGTTGGGCAAAATATTACGGCTGATATTCGCAAAGACCTATTTGCCCATGTCACACTGCTATCTACAAGTTTTTTTGATCGCACACCTGTAGGAAAGTTAATTACCCGATTAACTAGTGATGTGGAAGCCCTAGGAGATGTCTTTGCCACTGGAGCTGTAGGCATTTTCAGTGATATTGCCTCACTGGTTGTAACAGCTATATTTATGTTTTGGTTGCGCTGGGATTTGGGTTTGCTGCTAACTTTAATGGTTTTCCCAGTCACAGGATTAATTATTTACTTTCAGCGCGAATATCGTAAGGCGAACTTTAAGGCAAGGGATAAGCTCTCAGACCTGAACTCGATCCTCCAAGAAAATATTATTGGGGTTGGTATTGTCCAATTGTTTCGTCGTGAGCGCACCAATTCCAAACAGCATTTTGGCGTAAACGAGAAGTACGTGGCGGAAGTCAACAATACTATTTTCCATGACTCGGCAGTATCTGCAACTTTGGAATGGATTTCTTTAATTGCGATCGCAGGGGTATTGTGGCTAGGGGGTGGAGAAATAGTCCAAAAACAAATAACCTTCGGAGAATTATCAGCCTTTGTTTTGTTTTCCCAAAGATTATTTGAGCCATTGCGCCAACTAGCAGAAAAATTTACCACGATTCAATCTGGGTTTACAGCGATCGAGCGCATCACTGGGATTATGAATGAACCCATTGAGATTCGCGATCCTATAAATCCTAAATCCTTACCTATTAACGCTAAGGGAGAAATTCGATTTGAAAATGTGTGGTTTGGTTATAAGCCCGATGAATTTGTCTTAAAAAATCTCAGCTTTGCGATCGCCCCTGGGGAAAAAGTAGCGTTAGTCGGGCCAACTGGGGCTGGGAAGAGTTCAATTATTCGTTTGTTGTCTCGGCTATATGAGCCTACGAGTGGCAGAATTTTAATTGATGGTGTGGATATTAGGGATATTACCCAGTTAGAACTGCGAAGATATTTGGGCGTTATTTTACAAGATGTGTTTCTATTTTCAGGGAATGTTAGAGACAATATTACCCTTGGTGATGACTATAGCTCGGAAGAGGTAATTGCCGCCGCTAAGGTGATGAATGTGGATGACTTTATTCAGGCTTTACCCCAGGGCTATGAATCTCAAGTTCGAGAAAGAGGCACAAATTTATCAGGTGGGCAGAAACAACTACTAGCATTTGCCAGAGCTGCTGTCCGCGATCCTAAGATTTTAATCCTCGATGAAGCCACTGCAAGCTTGGATGTAAATACGGAATATTTAATTAAAAAATCCCTAGATAAATTATTAGTCGATCGCACCACGATTATTATTGCCCACCGTTTATCGACAATTAGGAATGTGGATCGAATTTTGGTTTTAAAGCAGGGTGAATTAGTAGAATCTGGTAGTCACGATCAATTGCTTAAGCAAAAAGGACTCTATGCCAATTTGTATAGCCTTGAAATGATGACTATGGCTTAGGGATGTGATGGTTTTTTATAGCAATATGCCAATTATGGAATGTGGGGAGGAGTTAGTAGCAATTCCTGACATTTTTGCCTTTACCGATCCCCATGTATATGTAAGCTTGGGAGCGCCATACGATCGCCTTTCTCCCTATTATTTGAGGGCAGGGGTTTTAGAAAGATTAGAATTAGCTCAAATTAAACTTCAAGCTCAGTCGAACTGGCGAATTAAAATATTCGATGCCTATCGTCCCGTGGCAGTGCAAGAGTTTATGGTGAATCATACTAAGCACGAACTGGCAAAAGAGCAGAATCTCGACATAAATGATCCCAGCCAAGAACAGGAATTAATGGATCAGGTTTATAAATTTTGGGCAGTGCCTAGCCTTGATCCTGCTACACCACCACCCCATAGTACAGGTGCAGCAATTGATATTACTTTGGTAGATGAAAATGATTGTGAGATTGATATGGGGGGAGCGATCGATGAAATTTCTGAGCGTTCTATGCCCAACCACTATCAATTATCAACAGATTTAGCCCAAATTCAATTCGATCAACATCGGCATTTACTCAGGAATTGTATGGTTAGTGCTGGCTTTCGGCAACATCCAGATGAATGGTGGCATTTTTCCTACGGCGATCAAATGTGGTGCTATCTGGAGAACGTGATTAACCAAGGAGATGAAAGCGTATTTTATTCAGATGCTCCTAAATTTGCTTACTATGGCAGAGTTTAATTTAGATTTAATTAGGACTTAATCAATGACTTCGCCATCTTGGATATGAACAATTCTTTTAGTTTGAGCCGCAACATCGGGTTCGTGGGTCACAATAATGATCGTAATCCCCTGTTGATTTAGCTCGGTCAGTAAGTTCATAACTTCTTGGGAGGTTTTTGTATCTAATGCTCCTGTGGGTTCATCGGCAAGAACTAAGGCAGGTTGATTAATTAAGGCACGGGCGATCGCTACCCTTTGTTGTTGTCCTCCAGATAGCTGACTAGGACGATTGGATAATCTACTAGCTAGACCGACTCTGGTTAAGGCTTGAATTGCTCGTTCTCGACGTTTTTGCGGTGGGATATTGGCATAGATCATTGGCAACATCACGTTTTGCAGGGCTGTAGATCTGGCTAAAAGATTAAATTGCTGAAATACAAAGCCAATTCTTTGATTGCGAATATAGGCAAGGCGATCGTCATTTAGGGTAGTTAGGTTTTTACCTTCCAAGAAATATTTACCGCTTGTGGGGCGATCGAGGCAACCAAGAATATTCATCAGCGTAGACTTACCTGAACCAGAGGCTCCCATAATTGCCAGAAATTCGCCTTGATCAATTGTTAAGTTAATCTCCTTTAGCACTGGGACATTCATTGATTCTAAGCGGTAGGACTTAGTAATGCCTCTCATCTCAATCATTGATGCCATCTGTATTAACCAGTTTTAGATTTCTTTCTATATAGTCTGCTTTAGGAGATTTAAAGTTCAGTATGTGGCTAATATTATTTTACTGGCTTAATTGATTTAGAAATTTTGGCGTAGTTAAGTTGCTATGTGGATTCGACTTTTAAGAGGTTGCACCAGTATCTATATTATAGAAACAAGAAAACACATTACGGAGATTAAGTTTCTACTACAATTTTATGTTAAGCACTTAATAATCAAGTTATATATGGCAACAAGTTTTTCCTTTGACGTAGTTAGTGATTTTGAACATCAGGAATTGGTTAATGCCATAGACCAAACCAAAAGAGAAATTACTAGCCGCTACGACCTCAAAGATACTGGCACTGAATTAATTTTAGATGCCGAAACTATTACCGTTAAGACTAATAGTGAATTTACCCTGACTTCTATCCATGATGTTTTGCAATCCAAAGCGATCAAACGCAATCTCTCTCTAAAAATATTTGACTATGGCAAGATTGAGTCCGCAAGTGGCGATCGCATAGTGCAAATCATTAAATTGAGAAAAGGCATTGAACAGGATTTAGCCAAAAAAATATCAAAATTAATCAGAGATAGCTTTCCTAAGGTACAGGCTTCGATTCAAGGCGACTCTTTGCGAGTTATATCTAAGTCCAAAGATGAATTGCAGTCAGTGATGCAACTAGTTAAAAGCCAAGACTTTCCGACAGCTTTGCAGTTTAATAACTATCGCTAGAGCTTTTTAACTTCATCGTTTTAACTGCGCTGGCGCACTAAAAATGAGGGTAAATCAACCTTGGCAGATTCTCCAATTTTGGGAATATCTTTACCTTCCATGAATCTTTCTAGGGTAGAGATAAGTTGAAGAGCGTAATTTTGCTGAGTAATACACTTTTCTTTCCAGTGTTGTACTGCGGCTTCATATTCTGTTGCTTGGGCTAACTGTTGGAGAATTTGCTCTTGGAGTTCTCCAATCTGCAACTCTAAATCCCGCACCCGATTTTGGGAATTAGCATATTCATTTTGCAAACTTCTAATGGTTTGTTCCAAAACTATCTGCAAAGAAAAATTCTTGTTAGTCTCCCGTTGTGAGTTAACTCCAGATGATTGCATTTTTTGCAAAGCCTTAGCATTTTGAGCCAGCTCGAGCATTGTCTCTGCCAAACTTGTATGTAAATCCTGTTGGGTTGCTTCTAAAAGTAGTTTTTGCTGGGTTAACTCTTGGATTTGGCTGGCTTGGGATTCTAGTCGCTCATGATCGATCGCTCGTAGTTTAGCTATAGAAACGATCAGCTCGTGTTGTTGTTGCTCCCAATTGTGTTGAAGTTGAGTATGGAGCGATCGCTGTAATGCCTGAGCCATAGATTCAGTATGACTTAATTCTAATTTAAGGTTCTTTATTTCCCGTTTAAGTCGTTCTGTAGTCTTGGGATTGGCTGAGGATTTTGGCTCCCGACTGGGTTCCTGTAATCTTTGCTCCTCTAATCTTTGCCTAAGATTAGCTACCTCTTGCCGTAAATTTACTAACTCTTGGTTTAATGATTGATCTTGCAGGTGATGATCTTGGACTGGTTGAAAGGTCGGAGTTTCATGCACCTCAACCTCAAAAGCCCTAAATCTACCATGGGGTACTTCACTCACTAAAAGATTAGCCGCTAAATTAGATTCAGTCATCAATGACCTCCCTATTTACTAATTCTTGAATTCGTTTTGCTGCTACCTCACTTGGTTTATATTCTATTACTGTTAGCCCCCGATCAAAAGCAGTGCGAATGTCGGTACTATCGGGAATAGTTACAGGCGATAAAATATCCGCAAAAGTTACCTGAGCTTGTTTGTATAATGCCCCAGTATGGGAGTTTGACCATACCCCATTTGTCAAGTAGCGATCATCCAACATATTAATAACTACTCTTACGTTCCTAGCCCCAATAAAGTTTTCGGCTTCTTTAATAAATCGAATAGTGGTCTCGGTACATTGAAAATCAGTGCGATTCAACCTTGTGGGAATAAAAACCTTAGTCGCAGGCACAAGGGCATTAGCTGTCAGTTCGTTAAGATCCCCTGGGCTATCAATAAAAATATAATCGTAATGATCCTTAATTCTTTCAATTTCTCGCTTTAATACGCCCTCTTTACCCATCTGCATTGCCGAAAGCTGCGCCACCGCCTCCGCCATCGACACATGGGAAGAGACTATATCTAGACCTTTTTTACTCTCAAAAATTAACTCTTCAATGTGGCGATCTGGTCGTTTTTTGAGAAATGCTAGGACAGTTTCACTTTCTTCTAAGCCATTAGCCGTACCTAAAAATAAACTACTACAGGTAGTCTGGGAGGTCATATCAATTACTAGAACCTTTGCCCCAGTCAACGCCGTGAAATGTGCGGCATTAGAGCAGATGGTTGATTTACCTGTGCCACCTTTGTTATTAGTAAAAGCAAAAATTTTAGTCATTAACTCGGTTGCAAACTGCATCGAAAATTAATACTACTAATTACTTTCTAGATATTAAGTAGTTATTAACGCCTGCTGTAAAAAACAGGAACAAAAAACAGAAGAATTAATCTCTCTGTAAGAGAAGAGTAGCAGAATTAATGCAATTTTCTCAAGGTTAAAGCATTAAAAACAACAACGAAGATAGATGAGTCGAGGTATTTGTGATTATTAAGTAAACAAGATGCGGATAACTGGAATCGAACCAGCACGTCAAAGACACTAGAACCTAAATCTAGCGCGTCTACCAATTCCGCCATATCCGCTTAGGTTTGTAATTATAGCTTAACCTTGGGTAAATTTATCATCTTTAATCAAAAATTAGGCTGAGTTAGGTTTGGATTCACAATTTAGCTGATTATCTGCCACCCAAAACCACATTCTGAATCCGAATATGCGGACCGCCCACACTTACGGGTAAGCCAGACTGTCCACCTTTGCCACAGCCACCATTACGATATACGGAGTCTGAAGCGATCGCATCAATATCTTTTAGGGTTTGAAATACATTTCCACTCAAGCTAATATCACTAACTGGCTCGGCTATTTGCCCATCACGAATCATATAGCCCTCAGCTGCGGCAAAGGTAAACATTTCCCCATTAGTTTGACCTCCCAACATCCGCACCGCATAAACCCCTTCCTCGATTCCACTCAGCATCTGCTCAAAGCTATGGGAGCCAGCCTCGATCGCTGTATTGGTCATCCGCACAAGGGGAGGATATTGAGCCGTTAAAGCCCTAGCATTGCCTGTGGGAGCTTCGTTGAGCTTGCCTGCGGTTTCCAGATTGTGCATTCGTTGGGTCAAGATCCCGTCTTTAATTAAATATTTCTTTTGAGCGGGAACACCTTCGTCATCGTAGACCATGCTTCCAGGTAGGTTAGGAATGGTGGCATCATCAACGACATTTAACTCAGGGATGGCGATTTCTTTACCTAGAGTTAGTAATTCTTGCATTCTCGGATTTTCATAGACAAAATCGGCTTCGGATAAATGCCCAAAAGCTTCATGGATAAATACTCCCGCTAAATAAGGATCGAGGATGACTGTGTATTGTCCACCTTTGACAGGGGAAGCTTCAAGTTGGCGCACGGCTCTTTTGGCAGTATCTACAACCAAATCATCAAGGTTATCCATGATATTAAAACTGGTGCGAGAATTAACCGAATCAAAGCCCTGTCTAACAGTGCCATTATTCCGCGCAATCACCCCAAATCTACCTGAGACATCCAGACGTTCTTGGGAAATACTGGTACCACGGGAGTTGACATAATAGCTAGTGCCGAAGCGATCGCGGTATCCCGTCATGGTAGTTTGAATGCGAGGATCGAAGTCTAAAAGCATTTTGTTGTAGCGTTCCAGAATATCTCGCTTTTGATTTAGGGAAATCCCACGAGGATCATTTTCAATTTCGACTTTGACTACCGCTTGAATTGGCTCAACTTCAGCTAATTGCGTGGTTTCATTGCCAATTAACTTAGCTTGGGAAATAGCAGTTTCAATTCTTTCCTTAAGATTACTCACATCATTAAAGGTCACAAAGCTCCAACCGCCTTTATGACAAGCCCGAATTCCACCTGATAGACCAAAATTGCGATCGACCGAGTTTAGCTGCTGTCCTTGAAAAGATATACCTGTAGATTCGCTTTGCTCTAGCCTTATTTCTAAAAAATCAACGGATTTTAAATAGGGGGCGATCGCCGATTGGAGTTGATCTTGCATGAATTATTAGATGTGAGTTGTGGGGTTAACTCCATTTATTCTAACAAGCTTCTAACATAACCTCTAGTTGCGTACCCAGCCATTAATTGTAAATCGGCTATCAAGAAAAGCTTGAGAAGGACAACTTACAGGTAAAACCTCATGCATATAGTAACTAGGAAAAAACACAATGCTGTTGTTTTGGGGCGTAATCTTCTTAAAGGTACTAGCGGCAACATAGCGATTATTTTCGACTTTGCTATCGTAAAGGACTAATTCTCCTCCTAAAAATGCTTTAGGCTCTCGATAAAAATAATAGACAAAAGTAAGAACCCGATTTGCACAGTCTGGACTACCACTATCATTATGGATTTTGTAGTAATTGCCATCGTTATGGAGTGTCAATTGGATCTCAACATTGCTAGGGACAAAGCTATCAATTCGCAGGTAGGTAAGAATATATGGAGTGATGGAATGAATGCGCTGATTCATTAGCTCTGCAAATTCAGGAAATGAGTACAGCACCATGGATCGGCGATAGTTGGGATCATTGGCAGAATTGGCGGTAGGTTTAAAATTCTGTTCTTGGGCTTGGACATATTCCATCAATCTCTGGGATTGGGCAGCCGTGAGGAAGTTCTCAACCCAAGCATATTCCGAAGAAATTATGTCTCCTTCTGTTAATACTGGGCTGGGAGCAATTAGCTCTGCATTTAGTTGTGGAGTTAACTGAGGTGGAATTAGAGGCTGAATGGAAGTAGCTAATGGGGTAATAAGCTGGGAGTTGTACTTTCCTGAAATCTCCCACATTTTTGTAGTCCCCTGACAGGCAACTTGGGTAAAAATAAAATTACGCCATTCAAACCGATAATCTGGCTCCCTAGAGTTAAGAGCTTCAAAATCTGCAAGATCAAAACTAAGAAGTGTACATAGCTCATCGGTAGTGATCCAATAACCCGCATCGGTAATTTGTTTAACTAGATTTAGATGCTTGATTAAAGCCTCAATTTTGCCCAGATTGGATTTGTCTAGATTAGTCTTCTGCATAACCGATGACTTTATAACCAATCGTGATTTTTGACAGCAGTTAGCATTTTTTCTATTACCTCCGATGCGGGAATTACGCCTAAATCCCCGTGTTTACGGGTACGAATGCTCAGGGCATCTGCCTCTACTTCCTTTGCGCCAATGATTGCCATAATTGGAATTTTTTCCAGCTCGGCTTTGCGAATTTGCTTTGCCATGCGATCGCCACTGATATCAACCTGAACCCGTAATCCTAGTTTTTGCATTTTTGCGGCTACGGATTGAGCATATTCTAAAATTGTGGGATCTTCATTAACAGCGATCAAACGAGCCTGAATAGGTGCTATCCAGAGGGGGAAATCCCCTGCAAAGTTCTCGGTGAGAATGCCAAAAAATCTTTCTAAGGAACCAAATAAAGCTCGATGGATCATAATGGGGCGATGACGATTACCATCTGCGCCGACATATTCCATATCAAAGCGATCGGGCAAGTTAAAATCTACTTGAATGGTCGAACATTGCCACCGTCTACCGATCGCATCTTCAATTTTAATATCAATTTTGGGGCCATAAAAAGCTCCGCCGCCTGCATCGACTTGGTATGCCCAACCCTTTTGCTCAAGGGCAGATTTGAGGGCATCCGTAGCTTTATCCCAAATTTCATCAGAACCTACATATTTGTCGGGGCGAGTAGAAAGATTAATTTCATAATTCTCAAAACCGAAGGTCGTTAAAATCAGTTCAGCTAGATCTAAAACTCCTAAAATCTCCGTAGACATTTGCTCTTCAGTGCAGAAAATATGAGCATCATCTTGGGTAAAGCCCCGCACCCGCATTAGTCCATGCATGGTTCCCGATCGCTCGTACCGATAGACAGTACCTAACTCTCCCCAACGGATTGGTAATTCCCGATAAGAATGCAGAGTATCTTTGTAGATCAAAATATGAAAAGGGCAGTTCATCGGTTTGATTTGATAAAACTGATTTTCTACTTCCATCGCCTGAAACATACTTTCCCGATAAAAGTCGTTATGTCCAGATAACTTCCAAAGGTCAAGATTTGCCATGTGGGGTGTAGTTACCAGCTCATAGCCATTTTGAACATGGGTTTCTTTCCAAAATGTTTCAATAATATTCCGCATGACTGCACCACGGGGATGCCAAAATACTAAGCCGCCACCTGCATCTTCTTGAATGCTAAAAAGCTGTAAATCTTTACCAATTTTGCGGTGATCTCGACGCTTTGCTTCTTCAATTTGAGCTTTGTATGCTTCTAATTGTTCAGAGGTTTCCCATGCTGTACCGTAAATTCTTTGCAGTTGAGCATTTTTTTCATCCCCCCGCCAATATGCCCCTGCCACACTTTCGAGCATAAAAGCATCGGGATTAATTTCGCCTGTACTCGCAAGGTGAGGCCCTGCACATAAGTCCCACCAAGGATTTTCGATTTTCTCTGGATCGCCAATGGTATAGCGGGTAATAATTTCACCTTCAGGGATAGCGGCTAAAAGCTCCAGTTTATAGGGTTCATTGAGCTTGATAATTGCAGCTTTGATTTCTGCTCGCGTAAACTCTTGACGCACTAATGGTTGATTCCACTTAATAATCCGCTTCATTTCCTTGGCGATCGCTTTTAAGTCGGCAGGAGTAAAAGGCTCGGTGCGATCAAAGTCGTAATAAAATCCGTTTTCAGTTGCAGGGCCAATTGTGACTTTTGCCTCTGGGAATAGCTTCTGCACTGCCATTGCCATGACGTGGGAGCAAGTGTGACGAATGCGCTTCAGATGCTCTTGATCGGCTTGACGCAGTATGTCCTTGGGCAACACAGCAACTGAGATCGGATTTACGGCAACCATAATTGGGGATTTACTCGAATTTAGAACGTACAACTATTATAGATAGATTGTTGCTGGTATTAAATTTGGCTTTGTATTGACTTATGGAGAGCATTAGGCAGAAAAATTCCACCTGTAAAAAATTCGGTGATTTAGCTAATGGAAGCAGTTGGAAACCAGATTTTCTGCCATTGACCGTTGAGTTCAAAGACCTTAAGGATAGCTAAGGGTAAGATAGTCGCCAGACTCATAAGCAATTTGAGCAGCGATCATGGTTTCTTGTTCTTCTGGGGTGATCTCTTCTTCGGTGTGGCGAGATTTGATAAACAATAGAAAGTCAAGGACTTCTGTTAAGAGAATCTCTGGAGTTTGATCGAGTTCACGGATTAGTTGTTGTTTGGTTGTCATGATGTTTATTTCCTAATTAGGTTTAGTTTAGGGTATGGCTTGATTAAATGAAGACTGGAGCTAAGTTGCGGGCTATAGAAATAATTGTGCATCAAGATACATTACTTTTGGATCGAAATGCATTAGTTATGAATTGGGTGGCAATGCTTCTGTGGGCCGTGACAATAGTTCTTGCAGGTGATGCAAAAGCTCTGGATTGGTGCAAATTGCTTCTAGAAGGTTCAACATAACTTCTGTATTCAACTCAGGTAGTTCTGCTTGTTGTGCAAGTGCTTTAAGAATACTAAACAATGTTTGTTTGTTGCAATCCAAAAGGATTTGCACATCCAAAAGCTTTACCGTAAGCAAAGAGTTTTGAGTATGTGAGTGTTGAGTGCCTAATTTGCTTTGAAAAATGGTTAATGCGCGTTGAGCTAAAGCTTGTGCTTCTGTATATTTGCCTTGTGCTCCATATAGTTCTGCTAAATTGTTAAGACTAGATGCGGTGGAGGGATGGTCGTCTGCTAGTTGTTGTTCGCTGATTTGGAGCGATCGCAGATACAAAAGTTCAGCTTCACCGTAATGACCTTGTGATTAGCTGGTAAATTGTGAGGAAATCTAAGCAGAAACCAAAAGTCTCTCTTGGATAGGATGATGGTATAAAACCATTAATTGTCTTTCTGTTATGGTTTCGATAGCGTAAGCTCTTCCATTAAGGTCGCTAAATTCGACTTCAAATACTTGAGGTTCGTAAATTTCTACAATTGTGCCAACTTGTCCTCGATGTAAGTGACAATTTGGGATATCTTCTAAGAGTGCTACTACATCTAATAATTTCATGACAATTTCCTTTTTAAAGTATGTAACAGGTGACTAAACGGGGGAAGTTTTCTGCAAAACGGACAATCCACACACTATGAATAATTGCTTGCTTATTGCCTCTACTCATTGAGAAGTCAATTATATATTTTTTACCATAACTATTTTCTCGCTCAAAGGTGGCATTGCAATTTTTGAGTGCTTCTTTTAGGGCAATGCGAAGTTCTTCTTCGTTTTCTTGTCTTAGTCCTAAAACTGCCTGAAATAATCGCGCTTTATGTTGACCATCTGGATGTTCGGGATTGAGACAGTATCCTGATAGTTTTTGCGAGTCAATTATGGCTTCTTCAAGATTAGGAAGTTTGATATTTACTCTTGCCACGAATCTCGTAAAGTTTGGAGATTATCATGACAGGTTTTTGTGTTGGGATGATCGATACCTAGCGAAACCTCAAAAATTGCTAATGCGCGGAGATAAAAATGTTCAGCTTCACTGTAGCGTCCTTGCGATTCGTATAGTAATGCTAAATTGTTGAGACTAGATGCGGTATGGGGATGATCGGCTCCTAGTTGTTGTTCGCTGATTTGGAGCGATCGCTGATACAAAGGTTCGGCTTCACTGTAGCGTCCTTGCGATTCGTATAGTCCTGCTAAATTGTTGAGACCTAATGCGGTAGAGGGATGGTCGGCTCCTAGTTGTTGTTCTCTGATTTGGAGCGATCGCTGATACAAGGGTTCGGCTTCACTGTAGCGTCCTTGCGATTCGTATAGTCCTGCTAAATTGTTGAGACTTGTAGCGGTATCGGGATGATCGGCTCCTAGTTGTTGTTCATAAATTTGGAGCGATCGCTGTAACAAAGGTTCGGCTTCACTGTAGCGTCCTTGCTCCTAGTTGTTGTTCATAAATTTGGAGCGATCGCAGATACAAAGGTTCAGCTTCACTGTAGCGGCCTTGCGATCTATATAACTCTGCTAAATTGTTGAGACTTTGTGCGGTATCGGGATGGTCTGCCCCTAGTTGTTGTTCACCGATTTTGAGCGATCGCTGTAACAAAGGTTCGGCTTCACTGTAGCGTCCTTGCGAGTAGTATAGTGCTGCTAAATTGTTGAGACTTTGTGCGGTATTGGGATGGTCTGCCCCTAGTTGTTGTTCACTGATTTTGAGCGATCGCTGTAACAAAGGTTCGGCTTCACTGTAGCGTCCTTGCGATCTATATAACTCTGCTAAATTGTTGAGACTAGTTGCGGTATTGGGATGGTCGGCTCCTAGTTGTTGTTCATAAATTGAG
>VYKS01000177.1_pt1 | contig 50986 bp, 55 predicted proteins | sample 5114511 | NCBI WGS metagenome assembly VYKS01 (sample SAMN12291795, study PRJNA351875) | freshwater metagenome | isolation source: freshwater lake | place: USA: Michigan, Gull Lake | collected 2011-07-05 | reverse complement strand
GTTATTCCAAGGTTTAAATGTTTGTTGAATTAGAAAGATTCAGCGTCGAAGCAGATGCTAGATATGCTAGTGATGACGAGCTAGATTTTATTAATATCTACATCCAGTCTTTTAACATCCGTCGGCAAACTTATTTAAAACTGCAAGCCCTAGAATCAGAAATTATCGGACAGGTTTATACAAAATTGCGATCGCTCGATCCAAGTCTTCTAAAAAATGGCTCCGAAGATATTTCTGATAAGTGGAAACGAGATACATTACGGGTAATGCGGTACGTTGCCCTTACGGTCTTAATTGATGACCCCGAATATCTTAAATCCCAATTTTTAATTTGGTTTCAAACAATTATGCAAGCCTTTAACGTTGAGGTTAGTTGCCATGTCACCTATGATATTATGCATCAGGTAGTTAAGCAGGTTTTAGAACCACAGGAAGCAGCCTTAGTGAATCCAGTGCTGGAGCTAACTCAAAGCATACTGGGCAGGAAATAAGTTTTTGATTGCACTATTTGATTGCACTGTAGGAATTATGTTTATTTTGAGCAGGTATTAATTTGCTATCTTTCTTCTGCCAGAGACACCCGATTTATCGGGCGGTGAATGGCAGTCAATCGTGGTATAATATCGGTCTGGCGGGGGATGAGACATGGGTTGAGTCCTAGTTAAGAGGTGTAGAAGCAGAAAACCTAAGTCGTGAGTCTTAGGAATCCCCCGATTTATCGGGGGAGGATGTCAAAGTATGACAGCATAAAGCTAACGTCAAAGCTATGGTTACTATCCCCTATCTATTAACTGCAGAAGATCTACCCGATTCCGATGAAACTCCTGTGGATAATGAACTGCAAAATGATATTCCTAATATTCTCTTAAATTTACTGATAGGAATTTGGGGCGATCGCACAGATTGGTTTTGGGGTGTAGATATGTGTATTTACTATGAACATAACGCTAAGGAACCAGAAAAATCTAAATCAATTGTGCCAGATGGCTTTTTAGCCTTAGGTGTAAAGCCCCGACCAAATCAGGGTGGACGTTTGAGTTATGTCCTGTGGGAAGAGAAGGTACTACCAATTCTGGCTTTAGAAGTTATCTCTAAGAAATATAACGATGAATACGACCTCAAGTTGGAAGAGTATCAAAATTTAGGAATTCTCTACTATGTTATTTACAATCCATTGAGTGGGCGCAGAGGGCTATACAAAAATCGTCAATCTTTGGAAGTCTATCAATTAATTGATGGCAAATATGAATTGCTTACATCGTTAGTAGGAAAAATGGTTTGGATGCCAGAAATTGGATTAGGTATAGGTTGTGAGATTGGTAGTCGGGGCAATTGGCAACGGGAGTGGGTCTATTGGTACGATCGCTACTGTGTGAGATATCCAACTCCTGAAGAACGGGCTGAGCAAGCAGAGCAAAGGGCTGAACTTTTAGATCTCTGTACCGCTATGCCAATACTGATGTTGATCAGATTAATTTACCCTACGATCCCAAAAGATTAAATCCCGAACTACGTCAAAACCGTAATGAACCTCTGCTATTCCATCCTACGGAAGTATCTAGATTTGCCAGAGATGTTTTAAAAATTCAGCAGGTAACTATTCAAATTCAAGAGTCGCCTGCAACTACTACTAATCAAATTTTGCAGCAAATTTTAACTGAGCTTCAGGCTATTCATGCCCATCTTAAAAGTGATTGACACACTCCCACCGATAAATCGGGGCTCTATGCCCTAGAGCGATACTTGTATATACCGTTTGCGCTGTTCACCATACTCTTAAAGTATGTACGTTTGAGTCAAGGTATCCGTAAGTTATGCGGTACAGCTATTATACCATGATTGACTGCCATTCACCGCCCGATAAATCGGGTGTCCTCTGGCAGAAGAAAGATAGATGGTTTTGAGTTATATCTTGATCCTATCCGCAGGTATAGATTATCTCGTTGGTGATCCTGTAAATTTACTTCATCCTGTGCAGGTTATGGGCTGGGCGATCGCTCGTTTTACTGATTTTGTCTTAACTAAAAAGACCAGAGATCCAAGATTTTCACCATTAGTGATGAAGATATTAGGGGTGATATTAGGAATTAGCTTAATTACAGGAAGTGGGGGAATAAGCTGGCTCATTGTTACCCTTGCCATGAATTTAGATTCGAGGTTAGGTATATTAATTTCTAGTATCTTACTCGCTAGTTGTTTCGCAGGTCGAAGTCTGAGAAGGGCAGCAGAGGATGTTTTAGAGGCTCTTAGTATTGAATCTCTTAATTTAGAGCAGAATTTAACAGAAGCACGACGGCGATTAAGTCAATACGTAGGGCGGGATACGGAGAATTTAACCGAAGCAGAAATTTTACGGGCCGTACTGGAAACTATTAGCGAAAATGCTGTGGATGGAGTTACTGCGCCATTATTTTATGCTCTAGTTGGATTTATGTTATTTCCTCAGGGTGGTGTGGCGTTAGCGATCGCCTATAAAGCTGCTAGTACTCTAGATTCGATGGTGGGTTATCGCAATTTTTCCTACAATGATTTGGGTTGGTTTAGTGCCAAAACCGAGGATATATTAACGTGGCTGCCCTGTCGATTAACGGTTTTAACTCTGGGTTTAATTTCTGGTAAGCCTCTTGCTGTGTGGAAGATTTGTCAACGGGATGCGATCGCCGATCCCAGTCCCAACTCAGGCTGGAGTGAATGCATCTATGCGGCAATTTTGGGGGTGCAGGTGGGAGGAGACAATCAATATCTGGGACAAATTAAATCCAAACCTCTATTAGGAGATGCCATCTATGCCATTACTGCTACCAAGATTCAAAGCGCCTTGGGGCTAACTCGGACTTGCTGTTTGCTATGGTTAAGTTTAGGTCTGATTTTGCTACATCTCTTAAATTAACTGTAACTAGATCAATGATTGATATTCGGATTGTCTTAGTAGAACCCTCTGGAGCCTTGAATGTGGGGTCAATTGCCAGAGTTATGAAAAATATGGGATTGTCGCAATTGTGGCTGGTAAATCCTCGATTTGATCTGCATAGCGATCGCTACGCCAAGGCGGCACAGGATATGGCTGTTCATGCCCAAGATATTCTCAACGGGGCACAAATTGTCGATGACTTATCCCAAGCTTTAACTGGTTGTCAGCGAGCGATCGCTACGACAGGACGCACAGAAATGATGGGAGCAACCCCAGAAACTGGCTTAAGGTGGCTATTGGGGCTTGATGCTAATTCTGAGGTAAATTCTCAAACAGGGGCGATCGTATTTGGACGGGAAGATCGGGGTTTAACTAATGCTGAATTAGCATATTGTCAAAAGGTTGTCCAGATTCCTGTATCTCCAGATTATCCTTCCATCAACCTTGCCCAAGCTGTCGCCATCTGCTGCTATCAATTACAGATATTATTACCTCAAGCGATCGCCCCAAATTCTCCATCTGACCTAGCCTGTATCGAACATTTAGAAGCCTACTATCAAGATTTGGAATCCGTCTTGCTCAAAATTGGTTATCTATTTCCCCATACTGCCTTTCCCCGAATGCAAAAATTTCGCCAACTATTTCATAAGGCTGACCTCACGAAGACGGAAATTGATATGTTGCGGGGCATAATTCGGCAGATTAACTGGGCAACTGATTAACTGGTTGAGGTTCAAGTAAATTATTTGAATTTTGCCAAAATTTAGTTAATATGTGTGTCTGTGTGTGTGAAGACTGAGGAAAAACTGTGGCAGTTAATCGACCAACAAGACTAAGTTCTAAAAGTTCTGACCCCCAAGGTTCTTCTGATAGTAGTTCTTTTAATATTAGAGGAAGTAATAGAACTCGTCGCATGGCGAAAAGACAACCGAAGAAATCTTCACCATTTTTTTATCCATTCTTAAAATTATGCTTGCATTTAGCAATCTTGGGTTTGGGCTTGAGCGTAATTACAGGAACATCGATCGCCTTTTTCAATCATGGTTCGGTTCCCGTATCTAAAGTCGCTTCCCAACCTGAAATTACGGAAACTAGCCCTGAAACTCCCCTAGTTCCTGCGATCGCAGCCAAGGCAGAATTAACAGAATTAACCACCAAAATTAACACCCTCACTAAAACAGAAAAAGATATCAATATGGAGGTATTTTTAACTGATATCGATAGTGGTGGGTTTGTAAACATTAAGGGTAGTAATGCGATCGGCGCAGCAAGTATGATCAAAATTCCTCTATTAGTTGCTTATTTACAAGATGTAGATGCAGGTAAAGCCCGTCTAGACGAACAATTAATAATTAGCAAAGATGTAATCGTGGGACACGCTGGAGGATTACAGTATGAACCAGTTGGCACTAAAATTTCTGCCCTTGAGACCATAACTCTAATGATTATTATTAGTGATAATACGGCTACTAACATGATCATTAAACGGATTGGCGGTAAAGAAGTTGCTAATCAGAGATTTCTGAGTTGGGATTTAACTTCCACCGTCATTCGCAATCCCCTGCCCGATCTAAAAGGTACAAACACCACCAGTCCAGAAGATTTAGTAAATCTGCTATCAATGGTGGAACAAGGTAAAATCCTTTCTCCCCGTAGTCGCGATCGCCTGATGGATATTATGCGGCGCACCAAAACAAATACTTTGCTACCCCAAGGAATTCCCCCAGAAGCTAGAATTGCCCATAAAACAGGTGATATTCAATCTGTAGTTGGGGATGCAGGGATTATAGATATGCCCAATGGGAAAAGATATATCATCTCGGCGATCGCTAAACGCCCTAGTAACGATCAAAGGGCAAATGAGTTAATTCGCAAAATTTCCCGCACGGTTTATAGTCATTTAAAAGATATGAAAGAGGTGCGCAATAGTCGAACTTAAAATTAATTAGTAATTGGCTAGAAAAGTGGTTAAAGTGTTAGCAGCTACAGAATAAAAACTGAGCTTTTGGTATGCTAAAAAATCTAAATAAAACTAAATTGATATTTCCCAGACTTATTAGCAGGAGCCGACAACCTTGATTCCTCTCAGCCTTCTCATTGTTGGAAATAATACTAATCTTAGTTCTCTACTAAGCTGGCACTTACAACAGGCTGGTTATTCCATCTATCAAAGTACCAATTTACATCAAGCGAAATCTCTATTTCAGCAATATCAACCAAATATTACTGTCCTAGATTTAGATATCTGTGATGGTGGTTTGGATTTTTGTCAATGGTTATCTAAACAAAAACGCACAATTATTTTTTTAATCTCGACTCGCAACTCGGAAATGCAAGTGGTAGCGGGCTTAAAAGCAGGGGCAGATGATTTTCTGGCAAAACCCTTTGGTATCCAAGAATTTTTGGCTAGGGTTGAAGTATTAGCTAGAAGAATTAAGGTGGTGTCTGCTCCCGCCTATCTAGACTATGGTCATCTCAAAATTGATCTAATTCAAAGACGAGTCAGGCTGAAAGGTAGCTTAGTGGAACTCACTCCCCAAGAATTTGTACTGCTCTATGTCCTGACTCAAGCCGAGGGAGAACCAATTAGTCGTAGCGAACTGTTGCAGAAAGCTTGGCCCGATGAGGTTAATAATCCTCGCACGGTTGATACCCATGTTTTATCACTCCGTAAAAAAATTGAACTTGATCCCCAGCAACCTCGGTTAATCCAAACTGTGCGTAACGTCGGCTATAGGTTTAATTTAGAAGCAATTTTAGGGCGATCGCCAATGAGAACAACTCCAAATCCTCCAAGCATTAAAACTGAACTCAAAACCGACTATAGAACCGATCGCTCTCGTCAACTTATCCATCAACGCTAAGATTCATACTTACCCCTACTTTTTGTTATGACTAAAAATTGCCTTTAATCCCAATCTATAGCTTTCGACCCCAAATCCACTAATCTGTCCAATGGCAATGGGGGCAATCATCGAGTGATGACGGAACTCTTCTCGTTTGTACACATTACTCAAATGCACTTCCACTGTGGGAATATTTACGGCAGCGATCGCATCTCTAAGAGCCACGCTGGTATGGGTAAATGCCCCAGGATTAATGACGATTCCATCCTTGCACTGCCAAGCTTTATGAATAGCATCAATTAAAACTCCTTCATGATTAGATTGCAAAATTTCCAGCCCTATACCCAGAACTTCAGCATCTTCAGTCAAAATCTGATTGATAGCTTCTAGGGTCAACTTGCCATAGATTTCTGGCTCTCGCCGCCCCAACATATTGAGATTAGCTCCATGTAAGATCAGAATTTCCATATAAGCTCACACATGCAACTAGGCTAAACAGTTGGTAAGTTGGCTTAATAATTGTTCTTGATTGAGATTGCGTCCAATTAAAACTAATTGCGTTGGGGCAGGATTCCCTGCTTCGGTTTTAAGTTCGTAGCGTTTACCGCTGAGTTGAAAAATATAGCGGTTAGGAATGCCAGCAAAATTAAGAATTCCCTTAGCCCGAAATACATCTACAGGCAACTGCCGATCGAGAAAGTTCTGAAATTTATCTAGCTGCAAAGAGCGATCGCTTTGAAAAGAAATGGAGACAAAACCATCATTTTCTAAGTGGTGACTATGGTGACTGTGGTCATGTCCGTGATGATCGCGATCGTGGGAGTGGTTATGACGATCGTGGTTGTGGGGCTCTTCTGTTTTTGGTTCTGTTGTTAATCCAGACTGATCGATTTTTACATCTAAAATTAATGGCAAAGGTACGATTCCCTGTTGAGATCGCAGAATTCTGGCTCCCTTTTTTTGCTTATTAATATAGGTTTCTAGTTCTGTAATTTTTTCAGGAGTAACTAGATCGGTTTTATTAATGATCATGATGTCACCATACATAATCTGACTAAAGGCAGCTTCGCTATCGTAGTGTGCTGGGGTAAAGGTTTCCGCATCTATGACGGTCAAAATGGAATCAAGGCGGGTGAGGTGTTGTAATTCTGTCCCCAAAAATGTCAGGGCAATGGGTAATGGATCGGCAACTCCAGTGGTTTCGACCACCATATAATCTATGCGATCGCTGCGCTCTAGAACACTATAAACCGCTTCAACTAACCCATCATTGATCGTGCAGCAAATACAGCCGTTACTCAGTTCCATCATATTTTCATCGACAGATACCAATAACTGACTATCAATATTAATGTCCCCAAATTCATTCACTAAAACGGCGACCTTTAAATCCGTTTGATTTTGGAGAATGTGGTTAAGTAAGGTAGTTTTGCCACTGCCTAAAAATCCCGTAATAATGGTTACAGGGAGACCACGTTTAGGAATATTGATTTCTGCGGTTGGAGTTACAGTCATGGAATATTAGTAGTGGAAATTAGAATTTAATACCGATAACTATCATAACAGTTGCGATCGCAGCGATAGAATACTAGCATTCCCAAAATTGACTTTAAAATCCGTTCTAAAAAAATTAAGACCATGGCTGAAATTCGCTCCATATTTTCTCAACTTAATCAGGCTCTCGGTGCAGTTGTCCTCGGACAAGAGGTTTTAGTTAAACAACTATTGGTGGCACTGTTATCGAGCGGTCATATAATTTTAGAAGGAGTTCCAGGTACTGGCAAAACCCTAACCGTCAAGGTTCTCGCCAAGCTAATTAAAGCTGATTTTCGGCGGGTGCAGCTAACTCCAGATATTCTACCCTCGGATATTTTAGGGACTAATATTTTTGATCTGAATAGCCGAGAGTTTATCTTAAAAAAAGGGCCAATTTTTACGGAAGTCCTACTGGCTGATGAAATTAATCGCACCCCACCTAAAACCCAATCGGCACTCCTAGAGGCCATGGAAGAACGACAAGTCACCCTAGATGGGGTTAGCCTCCAGTTATCAGATGTATTTTGGGTAATTGCTACGCAAAACTCGCTGGAATTTGAAGGCACCTATCCTCTGCCAGAGGCGCAGTTAGATCGATTTTTATTTAAGTTAATTGTCGAATATCCCGATCGAGTTGCTGAGAAGCAGATGTTGCTAAATAGTCAAGATGGCAAGGTTGGCGGTAAGGTCGATTTAGAACTTTTGCAGGCGATCGCCTCCGTGGATCAAATTTTGGCAGCTAGGTCAGAAGTAAAAACTGTGGAAGTAAAAGACTCGATTTTGGACTATCTCTTGGAATTGGTAAAGCGATCGCGCCAACATCCTGATTTAAGCCTAGGAGCATCCCCACGATCGGCAGTAGCTTGGTTACAGGCAACTAAAGCCCACGCTTGGCTAGAAGGTCGAGATTTTGTCACCCCCGATGATGTGAAGGCGATCGCCCCGCCCTTACTCAGGCATCGCTTAATCCTGCGACCAGAGGCACAACTAGATGGATTGGTAATTGATACGGTGATTAATTCCTTACTTGGTCAAGTGACCGTACCAAGATAGGTGATTTTAATAGACCATAATTCAAACCTAACAAATTAGGATATTTTACTTTTTGTTGCTTAAAGCTATCGGTGTCCTATTGCTTGCGCCATTATGTAAGACATCAAATTAGTTCTATATCCTATTCTCCAACTTCAGAAAACTTAGATCATGCCTAAAGTATTTGCTGGAATTTTATTTTCACTGGGATTTATCTTTTTGGCGGTTACTGTATCAGTAGTTTTTACTAAAAATCCAACCAAAGAAGATAAAAGTGCTGCCTTAGGTGGGGTAATTATTGGCGTACCAGCAACTGCGGCGGGGGCTTGGATTCTATGGGGTTTGAGTAAAAAATCTCGAAATTCTGAAAGCGATCGCCTCAAACAATTAGAAAGAGTCTTTTTAGAACTACTTGATCTCAATAATGGGCGAGTGACGGTGTTAAAATTTGCGATCGCCTCAAACTTATCTGTAGAAGAAGCAAAAAGTTACCTAGATCGAAAAGCAGCTTCATTGAATGGGACTTTTGAAGTATCTGAAGAAGGTGGGATTAATTATCTTTTCAACGTGGATTGAGTTAAAACATTTGGAGTTTAAGGAACAGAATTACCCTTAACTAATTCTTCAGGATGGCTGGGTGGAATATCATCTGTTACGATCAACCCTTCAATGACAGATTTAACTACTGGAGCTGCGACTGTAGAACCGAAGGCATCATCTCCAATGGGTTCATCAATTACTGCTAAGATCACATATCTTGGCTTCTCCGCAGGAAATATACCCACAAAACTTGTGATTTTAGCTCGAACATAGACACCATTTAGAGATTTTTGAGCAGTTCCAGTTTTGCCACCCAAGCGATAACCGGGAATTCTTGCGGGTTTACCAGTTCCTTCTTGGACTACCGAGGTCATCATGTTTACGACTTCCTTGGTAACGGCTGGAGAGAAGACCTGATGGGGAGGCTTAAAATTATTGATGGATTGTAACTTCCCATTTTCGTCTACTAAACCTCTGACGACATGGGGAGTAAGCCTTTTACCACCACTTGCCAAAATTCCGTGCATTTGCAGAAGTTGAATGGGAGTTAGGGATAAACCCTGTCCAAAAGATGCCGTAGCTGGCTCAATTACCTGTTCTAAAAATATATCCTTGGGCTTGATTGTACTTGCTTCTTCCGGATAGAGGTCTATTCCAGATTTATCCCCCAAGCCAATACTTTGCAGTCCTTTATAGTAAACCGATGGCTTCATTTGTTGAATGATATGTACCATGCCGACATTACTCGATCGCTCGAGAATTTGACTAGTACTTAATGTCCCTCCACCACCACTGGTTTCATAGTTAAAGTTTGCTACCTGCCAGCCCCCAATTGTCAGGGAACCTTCGTCATAAAATGATTGATTAGGTTGAATGGCTCCTGCTTGGAGGGCGATCGCCACATTTAGAGGTTTAAAGGTGGAACCAGGTTCATAGAGATCGGAAACTGCCCAATTTCTTAAGACATCTGGGGTTTTGCTGTAATTATAAAACTGGTTGGGATCAAAGTTGGGTTCACTGACTAAAACTGGAAGCTCGCCATTAGTAACATCCATCACCAGCACCGTACCTCTTTTTGCATGATACTTTTTGATTGATTCTTGGAGTGACTGACGGGCAAGACGTTGAAGGGTTTCGTCAATAGTTAACTGTAATTTATGGCGATCGCTGTGAATAATTTTTTCGGGAACATCGGCCGGGATCAGTCTACCTCTGCCATCTTGGCGCACATCTGTACTTTTATCACTTTGGACTAGAGACTTCTCTTGGGTTAGCTCCACTCCTGCTTGTCCCTTTTGATCAGAATTAACATAGCCAATGACTTCCGCTGCCAAATTAAGCTGGGGATAGAAACGCTGATTTTGTTGCACCAGTTCTAAACCATCTACTCTTTTGTCACCAATGGAGATCTTCCGAATTTGATTGGCAAGGGATTCTGATAGCCATTTTTTAATTTGGACGGTTGAGGCATCTTGCTCTAGGAGAGCCTGCAACTTTTGGGGATCTTCGTTCAAAATTAAAGCTAGTTGAGCGGCAATATCCTTAGGCTGAAATTCTTTGTAGAGGTAGGGATGGACTTGGAGGTTGTAAATAGGTTTATCAATTGCCAAAAATGTCCCACGGCGATCGATAATTGGACGGCGCGGCGCAAAGGGAGTCAGAGTCAGTGCTTGTTGTTGGTTTGCTCTCTCTTTAAGATCTTTACTGGTGGTGATCTGTAAATATCCAAGACGAATAATCAGGGCGATCGCCACTAAAATCAAAAGTACCCAGACAGTCAGCAATCTGCCAAAACTGAGGGCTGAAGTTTCAGGAACCTGTGGTTTTCGCCTTGAATTTGGGATCGAAGTTTTCATGGTCTAATTTTCAAGGACAAATTTAATTATTAACTAAGCTGCCTCAGCGATCGCAGTAGCTATTCCAGAAGCTATTACAGTACGGTGACGAGGACTATTAGCAGTTATAGAAATATTTTGAAAACCTGCAAGGGCGATCGCTGCTTCTAAATCTAGGCTGAAATATTGATCTAGGTAGGGTTCTGTACTTTTCAGTAAGGTCAAAATGTAGGGTGGCATCTTGGCATAAATGGCAGAATTGGGGTTCATATCCATAATAGCTAAGTGTCCGTGGGGACGTAGTAACCTTCTGGCTTCAGTCAAAATTTCTGTGGTTGCGGTTTGGGGTAGTTCATGGCAGACCAAGAAAATCGAAATTAAATCAAAGGATTGATCTGGAAGTCCAGTGGTTTCTGCCGCAGCGTGGACTAAGTTGATATTTGGATAGGTGCTTAGTTTCTGATCGGCGATCGCTAAAAAGTGAGGGGATAAATCTAAACCCGTAATCTGAGCTTTGGGATAAATTTCCGCCAGGGCTAGGGTACTCATGCCGACACTGCAACCTATGTCTAGAATATCTACGGGAGCTTTGAGTTGATCTTTGGTGAGAGCTTTAGTAATTACGTCATGGTAACTCTGCCGCAGTAAGGCATCACCCTTAGCATTGGTTTCCCCCCATACCTTAGAGTGGACAGCGTAGGCAGCTACTTCCACCTCTGTTGCCGCATCCCAACCCAAGTTGCCATCATCGTAGGCATGGAATGGGCGCAGGTAGTATTCAGGATATTTAAGATCAGGATTTTTAACTTTAGCTAATTTTGCTTCCAAATCTTGCGATCGCAACTCATCCACCATGCCCTGCCAAGATACGCCAATTAAAGCAGCCCGATCGATCATCATTTTTCGAGCTTTTTGTTTTGCATAATTTGCCAGAGGTTTGACCGCTAGTAATCCGTTTACCAAACCCGTCATTAAATTAGGAGTTGCCACCATACTTTTATGCCACTAATCCTTAAAAAACTTACCTTAAAAACTTAAATTAAAAGAAAATTACCCTTGTGTCCAAGCCCTGCGATCGCATAGTCACATTCAGAGTCTCAGCACTAGAGCGATCGGGATAACCCTGCACCTCAATGTAAGTACCACGGGTGGTCGATGTTAACCTCGCACTAGGCACAATTGCTCGAGCTTTGCCCAACACTGAATCCTCAGTGGAAGGAATAATCACAAAAAAGCGATTTCCACTATTTTCTTTAGGTGCTGAGTTTTCTTTAGGTGTTGAGTTCTCGGTGACACTAGGCGGAGCAGGTAAAGGCGTAACCACAGGAGGGATAGTTAAAACCCTAGCACTATTGGTAACAGGAGTAACGGGAACTGACGGCACATCTGGTAAGCCCACGGCTGGGGCGATGGGAATAGTAGTAGGGATCGGATTACTAGGAACTTGAGTTGTAACTCCCCTAGCAGGTTGCAGTTGAGCATCTAACCCCGATCGCTTCAGTTCATCCACTCGTTTTTGAGCAAGATCAAGATTGTTAAAACGCCCAATTTGAACTACCCTCTGTCCCGAGTCTAGGCTACTGACAAAGGCATCGGGGACAACGGTTTTAACCTTTGGCAAGTTAGCAGGATCTGGTACATAAACCACGTACTGACTGATATTAGTTGTTGTTACGTTTGGAGTTGCTATATTCGGACTAGCTACTGGATTAAGTGGAAGGCTAGGAACTGGATTACTTTTCCTGCGAATAGTCACGTCTTCAGGGAAAGATACATTTTGAGCTAGGCAGATCTGACCCAGACTTAATCCGAGTAAGATTCCTGTGCAGGCTAGATGGTCTTTCAATTTGGACATAAAAATGGGAATGAGGTTTTTGGCATCTATATTTGGGGCTAACTTAGCACAAGGTATACCTTTTTTGCAATATAGGGTTTAACTAGTAAAAATTTTGATCTTGAGAGATTAGGGCGATCGCTTACAGAAACTAATTATCTAGAATTTTTTGGAGTTACACTAAGCTCTAACTTAAAAAAGTTTAACAAGTAAGCTCATGGTTTCTGCAATCAAACAATATGGAGTAGTGGGCAAAGAGGGTAGGGTTGAAGTATCCGCCAATCTACCTGAAGGTACGAAAGTAGAAATTATTATTCTCGTTGAAACTATGGGTGAACCTCTTATAAAACCCAAATATGAAACTGAATATCTTCTCTCAACCGTAGCCAATCGACAGTATTTATTGGAAGCATTAACTGAAATCGAAAATCCTCAAAATTATGTCTATCTTTCCTCTGCCAGAGGACACCCGATTTATCGGGCGGTGAATGGCAGTCGGAACTATACTCTACACACAGAATAGGGAATTTAAGTTAAAACCAACACCTGAACAGATTACAGAAATCGAAAGGATTCTTGTAGTGTGTCGTAAGGTGTGGAACTACAATCTTGCCGAACGCAAAGATTGGATTAACTATAAAGTAATGGGGGAAGAAATTTTAATCATTATTTCTTGTAGATTCCATTATTAATTAATTCATTTCAGCTAGATAGGAGATACATGATTGTTAAAATTTTCTCTGCTTAGAAGGACTGTCGGATTTTTATTCTTATTATTATTGATATGGACAATAATTGATTGGCAATCTCAAGCTAAAAAAATTACCCAAATGTCTTTTGGACTTGAAACACATTATGCGTTCATCGATCTGGCGATAATTGAAATAGGAGGATTTGTACAATCCATAACTTTAATCTTTTGCTTTCTTCCAGATTTATTTTTCCGTTTTAAGCCCTTATGGAACTCAAAGAATGAAAGAATTTATTGGAAACAAAGTAGCAGATTTATTTATTACTTGAGGTCAATCAGTATACTTTTCTATCGTTTTAGCTTTGTTTTAGCTGTTTCGCTGCCAATTTTTGCGACATATGTGATGTATGGATTACCTGTGGCAGTATTAATTGCTCCATTTATACTTTCTGTTGTTGCATATCTAATTTATCTCTTACTTTCAAGAATTGTATTTGTGCTTGCTAAAAAATATAAATTTAGGTTTGACTACGAAAATGATAGACCTTTTTAATCTTGCAACTCATAACAAATTACTGAATCCAATAAACTGGCTGTATTAAAAGTATGTTACCTAAAATTTATATTCCTTACTTTTAGATTTAGAGTTGCGGTTAACTAATTAATTAGTTTTAGCAGTCACAAACTGGCTGAGGGTTTCCCGTAAAGAAGGAATGGGAATTTGCATAATTACTTCCGCCGCAAAAGCATAGGTCAAGAGTTTTCTAGCACTTTCTAAATCTATACATCGACTTTGTAGATAAAAAAGCTCATCGGCATCGATTTGGCTAATCGTGGCACCGTGGGCGCATTTGACATTATCCGCAAAAATCTCCAGTTGAGGCTTAGTATCTATACGGGCTTTGGGTGACAGTAAAAGATTACGGCTCAGTTGCTTGGAATTAGTAAGTTGAGCAGCCCTTGCGACTAAAATTTTGCCATTAAAAATACAGTGCGATCGCTCGTCAGCAATACATTTATGCAGTTGTTGGCTAGTACCGTGGGGATAGTTGTGGGCAATCTCCGAGTGGGTATCTGCCAGTTGGTCGCCACCAATTAAAGTTAAACCATTGAGAAAGGTTTCCGTATATTCGCCGAACTGATGGATTTGGAGATTTGAACGGGACTTGTTAGCACCTAGAACGATCGCATTATGACTATAGGAACTAGATCGATGCTGGGCGATCGCACAATTAGAAATCCATAAAGCGGAATTACTCTCTCTTTGCACTTTTGTATGATTCAGTCGGGCATTTGCACCGAGATAAATCTCAGTCACGGGATTGCAAAAATGAGGAGAATCTTGCCCAATATAGGTAGATGCAAGATTTAGACTAGCTCCCGCTTCCACAATGATTAAGCACCTCGGTTGGGAGATTGATCCATGGTACGAAGCAAATAATAATTGAACTGTGGGAGCAAAAATTAGATTTTTAGGAATGTAAACCACTGCCACATCATCTATACAGGCAGTATTAAGAGCAGCAAAAAAATCCTTGGGATCGGCATACTTCCCTAAATGTGGGGCTAATTTAGCACTTAGGTCTATGCCCATCTGGGTAAAGTTTTTTAAGCTGCTGATCAATACTCCCGTTGGTAATCCTTCTAAAGCCGAAAATTTCAGAGAAAACCTGCCATCAATAAATGTAATTAAGCTCTCGGCAGACTCAGGCAGAATATGAGCATCCAGAATGTCAATGGGGTTAGTAATGGGATTAGGATCATCACCTTTAGCTGGTTGCCAAAAACTATCCTTTAATTCGGAGAAGTTAATATTTCGCCATTCTTCATCTTTAGGAGTGGGAAATTTGAGGTAATTTAGGCGATCGCTAGCTTCGGATCGTAAATCCTGCAACCATAATTGGGAATTATCTAGATCGGGCTGTTGAGATAGCTGCTGAGATAAGAGGGTTTGGGCAAAGCGATCGATCATGACTCTACCTCTGCGGTAATCCAGTCATAACCTCGACTTTCTAGTTCCATTGCCAATTCCTTATCCCCAGTCATGACAATCTTGCCACTTTCCATAACATGAATAAAATCTGGCACGATGTAATTTAATAAACGCTGATAGTGAGTGATTAATACCGTGCAGTTATCAGAGTTAGCTAGCTGATTTACGCCACTGGAAACTATTTTTAAAGCATCAATATCTAGTCCTGAGTCGGTTTCATCTAAAATTGCTAGCTTTGGCTCTAAAATTGCCATTTGCAGAATTTCATTGCGCTTTTTTTCACCACCAGAAAATCCCTCATTTACGCTCCGAGTCAAAAAACTGGGATTCATCTCCACAACTTTTAACTTATCTTGCACAAGATCGTCAAAGTCTAATAAATCCAGCTCTGGCAAGCCTTTTTGTTTTTGCAGGGTATTATAGGCTAGTCGCAGAAAATCGGCATTAGTCACACCAGGAATTTCTAAGGGATACTGAAAGGCCAGAAATACGCCCGATCGAGAACGCTCTTCGGGTGGCAGATCTAAAAGATTTTGTCCCATAAAAGTTACCTCTCCGCCAGTAACAGTATAGTCAGGGTGTCCTGCTAAAACCTTAGAAAAAGTGCTTTTGCCTGAGCCGTTGAGTCCCATAATGGCATGGATTTCTCCTGCCTTGACTTCTAGGTTCACTCCTTTAAGAATTTGCACACCTTCAACTTCTGCCGTCAGGTTTTTGACCGACAGGATTACTTCACTATTTTCTACAATCATCTTTAGGTTTTTGTCTTTATCTTATTACAGTCTAGTTTTAAAGTGTCGTTACCTTTTCTAGATTAATTATGAGGTTGGTAAATATGCAAGAAACTCAATTTAAGAATCCGTATTTTGCCTTATGCCTCAGTAATGAAGGCTATGAAGTTTCGTTAAATAGGGGAAAGCTTTATTCTATGATTCCTGACGAAGAAGCATCCCAGCAAGGCTTAATCCGTATTATTGATGAAAGTGGTGAAGAATATGCATTTGCCTTAAACCGATTTTATCCCATGGAATTACCAACTAAGGTCAAAGAAATTTTATTAGCTTCATCCAATCAGTTAATAGGTTAATCGGACTTCGTTGCCTCTTTCGCCTCAGTAAGAAGATAAAGATGGCAATGATACTAATGAGGAAGCAAACTCCTGCTGGGAATAACATTCCTTCCCCGAAACGTCTTAATGCCTCAATTTCTCTGGATTCAACCGAATCTGAACCAAGACCATCTTTAAGTACCCAATTTATAAAACTAGCCCAAGAGATCGCTAACAAAGTAAAGCAAAACACTCCTCCTAAGGCAATGCGGGAAGGAAAGCAAAACAGCCAATACAACGTACAGTAGGCGGGGCGGTGGTGGGCAAATATAAAGCAAAGGGTGTAATCACATCAGAATAGTCTTAGTCTCAGGGATTAGGACTATTCCAGTGGGTGAGACACATCCCTAAATCTGCCTTTACAATGAAAGCGATCGCTAATAACTAATAAATATGGTAGAAGCGAATTTAATTAATCTAGCTATCTAATTAACTATCTGCAATCAATAATTCCTGCTGCTGACCTGCAAAGGGATTGTCTGGGTTCAGGAACAACATACAGTGACATTCTTTCCGCTCACGCATGGGAACACAGGGACAATTCCAGTAAGTATTTTTAACCTCGGCTTCTTTATCTTTGTAGAAGCGGCAAGGACAGAGGGGTGCGCCTAAATCATCCTTATGTTTTGCTAGCCCTTCGATCACAACCGTGGTAATGGATGGATCGGCACAGAAGTAAGTATCTGTACGCTTGGCGTATGTTTCCGCAAACTTACGCATAGCTTCAAAGTTCTTATCAGAAGACTTATTACTTCCACTAGTTTCTGGCGCAGTTAACATAATTGATAATCTAAAAATATTGAATAATAAATTTTGGCTGATCCATCTATACCACGAAATTAATGCTAAGAGTTATTCCAGTTACGGAAAGAAATATGGAAATACAGGGAAAAATTAAAAGCGGCTAAATTCAGAAGTCAGGGGTAACTTTGCGTAGAATGGTAGGAATATGGGACAAACTTATCGGGCTACGGGCATTAATCTCAAAAGTATGGCAATGGGTGAGAGCGATCGCCTGTTAACAATTCTAACTAAGGAATATGGCTTAATCAGAGCCGTAGCAACTGGAGCCAGAAAGCATCGTTCGGGGATGGGGGGGAGATCGGGCTTGTTTGTAGTTAACGATCTGCAAATTACTTCGGGGCGCAGTCTCGATCGGATTAACCAAGCGGAGACTATCTATACTTTTACTGGGTTAAGCCAAAATTTAGTCAAACTTACCGCAGCTCAGTATTTGGCGGAATTAGTATTAGTGCAGGCTTTATCTGAACAGCCCCAAGAGCAGCTATTTGGGCTATTGACTCAGCAGTTAAAAAACCTAGAGGGAATTGGACAAGTTGGCAAAAATGTCGATCAACATCTCTTGGCATATTTAAATCATGGGATTTATCATCTCTTGGCGATCGCAGGCTTTGCGCCCCAACTTCATGCCTGTTGTTTAACCAGACAACCTTTAACTCCAAATCTAAACAACTCTCTGAAAAATTCTCAATGGCAAGTTGGGTTTAGCATCGTAGGTGGGGGGATTGTAAATTTAACAGAATCACTGGAATTTAACCAATCTACGACTAAAATTAATTATTATCTTAACGGGAGAGAATTAAATGCTTTGCAAACTCTCACTGCTCTTAGTCCACCCGTAGATCATCTAGACGTTCTGCATTCCCCGATTTGGATTAGAGTTGAACGCATTCTCCGTGCCTACAGCCAGTACCATTTTGACCGTCCTATTCTCTCGGCGGCTTTGATAGATAGTTGTTTTAACTTATGATTTTTGACTCGGTTACTATTGAGACTACCCCAGATTTACCGCCAGAGCAACCTAACTCTAGTTCAGTTCTTTTCAATCGTAATTTTTTATTACTATGGTTTGGGCAAATATTTTCCCAGATTGCGGACAAGGTGTATCTGGTTTTGATTATTGCCATTATTTCCAGTCAATTTCAACAAGAAGGCGAAAGAATTAGTGGCTGGGTGTCCTCGGTGATGGTGGCTTTTACGATTCCAGCAGTTTTATTTGGCTCGATCGCTGGCGTATATGTAGATCGGTGGTCGAAAAAATGGGTGCTAGTTGGCTCTAATCTATTTCGGGGCGGTTTAGTCGTGGGCATTCCTTTACTATTGTGGGCAACTAAGGGCTGGCAACCAATTGGGTCATCGCCTGCGGGTTTTATCTCCATTCTTTTGATAACTTTCCTAGTTTCCACCTTTACCCAATTTTTTACCCCTGCAGAACAGTCAGTAATTACCCTGATCGTAGAAAAGCCTAAACTTCTCTCTGCTAACTCCATCTGCACAACTACGATTATGGGAGCCATGATTTTGGGGTTTGCGATCGGAGAGCCATTACTAGCATTTGCCGATCGCTTTATTGGACAAAATGGCAAAGAAATCGTGGTGGGTAGTTGTTATTTATTAGCAGGTTTGATCCTCATGCTGATGAAAACAGGTGAAATTCGCACAAAAAATCTCGAAGAACCCCACGTCTGGGTGGATATTAAAGACGGATTGCAATATTTAGGTAAAAATCGGGCTGTTCAATCTGCACTATTGCAGTTAGTTGGGACATTTTCGGTAATCGCGGCCCTTACAGTTTTGGCTGTGCGTTTAGCTGAAGTGATGCCAGAGATAAAATCGGAACAGTTTGGCTTTTTATTGGCAGATGCTAGCTTAGGAATTGCCATTGGAGCAGCGATCGTGGGGCAGTTTGGGAATAAATTATCCCGTAAGCTATTGGCATTAATTGGCTCTATCGGTATGGCTGTATTTTTGGCAGGATTAGCGGTGGTGAGCGATCGCTTTTGGCTAGGATTATTAATGATTGGCGGTATTGGCATTTTTGCAGGCATATCCGTAATTCCGATGCAAACCCTAATTCAAGAACAAACCCCTGAAGAAATGCGTGGTAAAGTGTTTGGTTTACAAAATAATGTTATTAATATTGCCCTGAGCTTACCCCTGGCCCTAGCGGGTATCGCCGAATCCTATGTTGGGTTAGAAGTAGTAATTTTTGGTTTAGGGGCGATCGCCTTATCAACAGGAATTTTAACTTGGTACGTTGCTTCTAAGACCTAATTCAGTTGATAACATTAGCTATCGGCAATGGAAGTTTCTTGATTTACTTCATGATTTTGCTCTAAAAAGATAATTCCTGCTGGCTCGTCATAGCTGTACAACTCAGCATAACGTCCCCAATCTATAGCCGTGGCTAACTGGCGTTGGGCTTCGTTAGGGCTAAAGTGTGATTCTAGAATATCTAAAATCAACTCTTCTGGTAGCCTTTGATTGCGTTTAGCTTGAAGTAGTAACCGAATTTGCTGGATCAACATAATATTTGCCAATAACTGATTTTGCACCAGTTGTTTACGTCCATCAATGTTTCCAGCAATGAATTCTAAACCCAGAAGCGTAAGGTTAATATCTCCTTCGGTAACCGTCACAAAACCCATCAGCTTTGCCCCTTCGACAATTGGCAAAATATCATCTACTTCCAGTTGCAAATCTTGCCCAAGGCGATATAAGTCTTTTTCTTGGCGGTCTTCTAATAGCTCTAATAGTCCAGCGATCGAGCCAATGCGAACCTGTGGGATGGGCTGATACTTAATCGGTTGGGGTGGTTGAGAAATTTGAACTGGCGGTTCTTTAATTGGTTCTAGCTCTGGATGGGTGAGAATTTTGTAAACTTGGTCAACTAAAGCTTGAAATTCGGAACTTTTGCGATCGCGATAATGATTTAAAGTTACAGGGAGATCTGCCCTAATGCGTCCAGGGTTTCGACCTAAGACAATAATGCGATCGGCTAAAATTACTGCCTCCTCAATCCCGTGGGTCACAATTAATATCGCCTTGGTGGGAATTCGGCGCTCTAGCCATAGATCTAATAACTCAAATCTTAAGTTCTCAGCAGTTAGCACATCTAAAGCCGAAAATGGCTCATCCATGCATAATAATTCTGGCTCCACTGCCAAGGCTCTAGCAAACCCTACTCTTTGGCGCATTCCCCCCGATAGCTCCTTGGGATAGGCATTTTCAAAGCCATCTAATCCAATAATATCAATCATCTTTAGAGCTTTTGCCCTGCGAGTCGTCATTTCTGCGCCTAAAGCCTTTAATCCAAGTTCCACATTTTCCAGCACAGTTAGCCAAGGATATAAAGCAAAAGCTTGGAAAATTATCGCTACCCCAGGATTTAGTCCGAGCATGGGTCGATTTCTGTACATCACTTGCCCACTACTTGGAGCAATTAAACCTGCAATAATTCGCATTAAAGTAGATTTTCCTGATCCAGACGGGCCCAGAAGTGCCACGATTTCCCCTGTATTCAGCTTAAGGCTGATATTTTCTAAAATTGGAATTTTTTGACCATTAGGCTGCTGATAGGATTTACCCACTTGCTCTAAAGCAATTAACTCTTTTTGTGCAATTTTGGCTTCTATCATGACTTTATCCTTATCTTTAAGCCCTCAAATCTTATCAAGCTTTATGCCTGATTTCAGTGTTTTAGCAGTACAAAATTTTGCATTAGTGGCTTGGATATCTATAAAAATTTCTCAGATCTAACTAGAGAATAAGAAATTATTAAGAAGTGTGACCTAACAATGTTGGAAATGACCTAATGATTCAAAATATTTAAGTGACCATTTGTTTGGAATAAAGCTTTAACATATATGCTAAGGCTATAAATAACCATCCAGTAACTGGAAAGTTGATTGCTTTGGAAACATTCTCTGGCGATCGCTCAAATGCGTTAATTTACAGTTTATTTTTATTCACATTTTTTCTGTTGGAGGAATTTAGATGAGTGTAGTCACAAAGTCTATTGTTAATGCGGATGCTGAAGCCCGTTACCTTAGTCCTGGTGAATTAGATCGAATTAAAGGTTTTGTATCTTCTGGCGAGCGTCGTCTTCGCATTGCTCAGACCTTAACCGAATCTCGTGAGCGCATCGTCAAACAAGCTGGCGATCAACTATTTCAAAAGCGTCCTGATGTTGTTTCTCCTGGTGGAAACGCATATGGTGAAGAAATGACCGCTACTTGCCTAAGAGACTTAGATTACTACCTACGTCTTGTTACCTACGGCATCGTATCTGGCGACATTACCCCAATCGAAGAAATCGGTCTAGTAGGCGTAAAGGAAATGTACAACTCCCTTGGTACTCCTATTCCTGCTGTAGCTGAAGGCGTACGTGGCATGAAGAACGTTGCTTCTTCTCTACTCTCTGCTGAAGATGCTGCTGAAGCTGGTTACTACTTTGACTATGTTGTCGGCGCAATGCAGTAATCTGCAAACCTCCGAGTTTCTATTTCAAATTATAAATAACTGCAAACCAATTAGAAGATATCAAAATGCAAGACGCAATTACCTCTGTTATCAACTCCTCTGACGTTCAAGGAAAGTACCTTGATATCGCTGCTCTCGAAAAACTAAAGGGCTACTTTGCAACTGGCGAACTTCGCGTTCGTGCTTCTGCAACCATTAGTGCTAATGCTTCCGTTATTGTTAAAGAAGCTGTAGCTAAGTCTTTGTTGTACTCTGATGTTACCCGTCCAGGTGGCAACATGTACACCACCCGTCGTTATGCCGCTTGTATCCGTGACCTAGATTATTACCTCCGCTATGCTACCTATGCAATGTTGGCTGGTGATGCCTCAATCTTGGATGAGCGCGTACTTAACGGTCTAAAAGAAACCTACAACTCTTTAGGCGTTCCTATTGTTTCCACAATCCAAGCTATCCAAGCAATTAAAGAGGTTGCTGCTTCTTTAGTTGGTTCTGATGCAGGTAAAGAACTAGGTGTTTACCTCGACTACATCAGCTCTGGCTTAAGCTAAATCTGAGTTGTGGGCGAGGAAGTTGAGATTTAATTGGTTAAATCATTGCAGGCTAAGTTAATTAAAATTAATTGGCTTTAATGTTTAACCCTTTACTTTGCTTCCTCGCCTAATTTTATGTGTATTGATATTAATTTAATCGTTTTTAATCAAAATTTTATTTAGTTACCCCTAAAGGAGAAATCATATATGCGGATGTTTAAAGTTACCGCCTGTGTACCCAGTCAAACTCGCATTCGTACTCAGCGCGAGTTGCAAAATACTTATTTCACCAAGCTAGTTCCCTACGATAACTGGTTCCGTGAACAACAACGCATTATGAAAATGGGTGGCAAGATTGTCAAAGTTGAATTAGCTACTGGAAAAGTTGGTGCTAATACAGGTTTATTGTAATTAAGAAACTAATAATTTCTGGAAGAGCTGAGTGGACTAATTAATTGTCATTCTCGGTTCTTTTTTATTGCTTACAAACTCTACTATTTAAAGATTAATGCTCATAGAGATTACTCATTTTACGGGTAAAAAATAAAACCCAGTTTGGCGTGGGGTTTGGGGCTGCGCCCCAATTGAGGGCTTCGCCCTCAAACTCTCTTTACTCAGGCAAGTTTCTGAATGTAATACGTTATATCAGCAGATTAGTTAAGATGATGATTAGATAATACAAAAAGCTATGAATGAATCAGAATCTAAAAAGGGTATTGCAAGAATTTCTGTAAGTGGATTTAAGTCACTTGTAAATGAATGCTCTATTGAAATCCGTCCGCTCACGATTCTTGCAGGCGCAAATAGCTCAGGAAAATCTAGCATCATGCAACCGCTTCTACTGATGAAGCAAACCCTAGAATCCTCAACTGATTACGGAGCATTAAGATTAGATGGAGATAATCTAAAATTTACATCTGCAACCCAGATCCTTTCTTTTCTTCCCACAGGCGTGCAGACGCATTACTTTACCGTAGAAGTTGAATTGGCTGATTCTTCTAAGTTTAAAAATACATTCAAAAAGCTTCCCGACCAGCCAATCGATCTAGTTGAGACTATCTACTACGACAAAGATGAAGTGTTTAAAACTGTAGTTGGAATGAAGAGTGATGAGGTTTTTGAGTTAATACCTAAATCCATTAAACGTTTGTATCGACCAGATAATCCATCCAAAATTGCGGAATATCAATGGGGTATTGTCAGATATTTTTGCTTCAACATCTTTGTCAATTATGAAAAGGATAAATCATTTTTGCCAGCGGGTGCTCTCTTCAATCCATCATCTAAGTTTATGTCTGAAATCCAAATGGTGATTCACATACAGGGATTAAGAAGTTTGGAAAGAATTTTACCAGTGACGGGAATTGGTCTGGATTTAAGTGGTGATTTTGTCAAATATATTGCTTCGTTAATCTATTCATGGCAAGTATCTGAGAGTAATAAACTTCAAGAATTAAATACTTATCTCAAGATACTAAAGCTATTTGAAAAGATTGAAGCAACTTATCTGAATGATACTCAAATGGAGCTAAAAGTAAATCGATCGCTAGATAGTGATGATATGGTGAATATTATCGATGTTGGTTCAGGAGTATCGCAGGTTTTACCTGTATTAGTGGCTTTAGTAGCCGCCAAACCAGAACAATTAGTCTATCTAGAAGAACCAGAGATTCATCTTCATCCTCGCGCTCAGGCTAATTTAGGGGAAATAATTGTTGATGCGGCGAATCGAGGCGTGAGAGTAGTTTTAGAAACCCATAGCGATTTACTTTTGAGAAGAATTCAATCTCTTGTAGCTGAAGATAAAATATCTCCTGATAAAGTAATTTTGCATTGGTTTAGTCGAGATGAAAATGGATTTACTAAGATAACTACTGCTAATATGGATACGGCAGGAGCATTTGGAGATTTTCCAGAAGATTTTAGTGAAGTGGATTTACAGGAAGAGAGTAGATATATAGAAGCTGCTGAAGCCAAACTTATGGGTATAGCTTAAATATGGCTGCCAAGAGTCTTGTAATTGATACTTCTGTGGCTTCTGCTGCGACCGAGAGAATTACACCCGATAAGTCATCCAAAAATTGTTGTGACATTCTTAAGGCAATTTTAGATTCTAAACATCGTCTAGTCATGACTTCAGGCATTAAAGTGGAATGGGATCAGCATCAGTCTGCTTTTTCAAGAAAATGGAGGCTATCAATGATTGCTAAGAAGCGATTAGACTATCTCAATATTGGAGCGGATGAGAAATTAAGATCAAGAATTGAGGCGATCGCTCAAACAGATAAAGAGCGTGAGGCAATGGAGAAAGACATGATTTTAATTGAGGCAGCGATCGCCACTGATAAAATTATTATTTCTAGAGATGAAAAGGCAAGAACTCCTTTTAGTAAAGCTGCAATTACGATTAGGGAATTAAAGGCGATCGCCTGGATCAATCCCGATAAACCCGAAGAAGATTCTATTAATTGGCTAAAAAGTGGAGCTAATTTAGATGCAGAGAGATTACTGGGATATGGGAATTAATAGTTTTAATATTCTGGACACGAATGATCAAAAGTTATTAGGATTATTGCTGGAGATTAGGGTAAATTAACGATCGCCGCTAAAATTAAACCTGAATTAAACACCTTAAAAACTAAACATATGACAGAACTTGACATTACCCTGCCCAGTATTCGCCATGTTCATAGACTGATTCAAGATCAGTATGGTACTGACAGCCCACAAAGTGTTGAGATCAAGCTGGTAACAGGGGATGTAATTACTGGTACGGTGAAATGGATAGATGTCCATTGTATTTGTATGGATGGGGCGCAGTCTGGAAATCCACATACGATGTTAATTTGGCACCATGCGATCGCCTATATTAAGTCCTAAATCAAGCCTAAATTAAACCAATACTAAACTTTCTAGCATCAACCCATACTCCAACCCTTCTGCTAGAGCCTGATAGGAAGCATCAATAATATTGCTGGAAACTCCGACAGTTGACCACCGCCTGTCGCCATTAGTAGACTCAATTAAAACTCTGGTTGTCGCCTTGGTACCAGAACTACTATTGAGAATCCGCACTTTGTAGTCTGAAAGCTGAAACTGGGCGATCGCAGGATAAAATTTTACTAGTGCTTTGCGTAAAGCGGCATCTAAAGCGGCAACGGGACCATTCCCGATTTATCGGGTGTCCTCTGGCAGAAGAAAGATAGATACTGATTTGATTCATGCTGAAGTTTTCAGAGCTATATTATTTTTCCCATTTCTCAGTATTTGGCTGCGATCCAGAAATATCGCCAATGATTGATTTCACGCCTTCAAGGGTTGCAGGAATGGTGCGAGGGTCCATAAACATAACTTTACTGCCGCCACTATTACCGATCGCCGTACCCATGTCTAAATAGCCTAGGGCAAATAAGACTTCAAACGCCTTGGACGCTTCAGGATTATGCTTGATTTTTTCAGAGATAATTGCTGCCGACTCTGCGATCGCTTGGGCTTTTAATACCTGTTGTTGGCGATCGCCCTCAGCCTTGAGGATAGTCGCCCGTTGGGATGCCTCCGCCGCTAAAATTTGAGCATCTGCTGCGCCTTTAGCTTTATTAATAGCGGATTCTCTTTCGCCTTCTGAGGTTAAAACTGCAGCCCGCTTTTTGCGCTCCGCTGTCATTTGCAATTCCATGGATTCTTGCACCGCTTTAGCAGGTAAGATATCCCGCAACTCCACTCTTGTGACTTTTACGCCCCAAGGATCGGTAGATTCATCCAAATCTTTTAATAACAATTCATTAATTTGATTCCTAGCGGTAAAAGTTTGATCTAGCTCTAAATTACCTAACTCGGCGCGAATTTGGGTAAGCACCAAGTTAGTCATCGCTTGGCGGAGATTCTCAACCTTATAAAACGCCTTTTCCATATCCATAATTCGCCAGTAAACTACCGCATCAGCCGTAATTGGCACATTATCCCGAGTAATACATTGTTGTGGGGGAACATCAAGAACCTGTTCTTTAATAGAACCACGATAGGAGATCGAGTCCATAACTGGAATAATAAAATGGGGGCCAGGTGGAAGCTTGCGGTTATATTTGCCAAAGGTTGCAACTAAAGCCTCTTCCCCTTGGTTAATAATCTTTAGGGAGTTCCAAAGCGCAAATGCGCCTGCGATCGCAGTACCAAAAATTAGTTCCATATATTTAGAGTTTGATTTAATCTGTATTAAGCTATTTACGCGTTTTCAAAATTTAATAATTTAATGCTCACTTAGCCAATGTTCAGGCATGACTATCAGTGTAGTCCCTTGCCGTCGCAAAACATATACTTTTTGGTTAACATCAATAGCGGTTTTAGGGTCATCACACCTAGCCTTCCATGAGTTGCCTTCATACCTAACTCTACCGCTCTGTCCTGGTAAAATCTCGGAGATCGTTACCCCTTCATCCGCATCCCTAATTTTGCCAATACCTTTGGGAATAAAGCGGCGAGAATACCATCCTAATAATCCTGAAATACTGACCCAAATCAGGAATTGTAGGGCAATATGAATTTTAACTACAGATAAAATTCCAGCAACTATTAAAGCGGCAAGCCCCAAAACTCCAGCGAATAAAAGTGTGGGGATCGGCACAATCAGTTCCAGGGCAAGTAATGACATACCCACAACAAACCAAACTACATTCGGAGTAAACATAAAAATAGTTAACTTACCTAATATTGAGACTACCCCAATGACTACTTAAAAACCCAACCTACTAAAAATTAGACTTACTAAAATTAGTGACTTATGAAATTATAGGTTCTGAGCTATAGTTATAAAATTAAGTATGATTCTCCCAGATATGACTCTTCCCCCAGCCGAAACACCATTGTACAATCACTCATTGAATATGCTTGAAGCTTGGTTAAAGTCTAAAAACTGTAAACAAGATAGCCAAAAATTAAATAGTTGGTTAGTGCAGTATCGAGATTGGCAAGCTGAGATCTCTATGGATGTTGAAGAAATTCGGGTACGTTATATTAATGCTTTGGCAGGAAATAAGGACATCAGTCGAGCTTTTCCCTATTCTCTAAGCCGCCAAGATATTGAAGATGCGATCTTCACTGGGCCTTAATCTTTATTCTAGAAATAAAATTAAATAATAAAGTGCTATATTTTTTGTACTTTAATTAGAAAGTTTTATCAACCATCTCAGACCTTAGATTGAAATAATTACGCCGAGTTTCATCTAAATCTAATTTCTAGATACACACTAATTCCTTATCTTGCCAAAATTAACCGATCAAAGTTATTCAGTGCTAACAAAATAAGCCCAGCATTAAAAAAAGTTATAAATTAAAAGTTATAAGTTACTTAAAACTTAATTTAAAACTTAAAACTCAGAGCTAACAAGGAGACAAAAGATTGCAGAGAAAATTGCAGAGAAAAGAGTATAAAATTGCGATTTTAGGAGCCACAGGTGCAGTTGGTACAGAATTAATGTCATTGCTTGTAGAGCGAAATTTCCCGATCGCCCAACTCAAACTTCTAGCATCACCAAAATCCCTAGGTAAGACCTTGAGTTTTAAGGGACAGGAAATAGAAATTGAACCAGTTAGCCCAGAAGCTTTTGAGGGTATAGATATTGTTTTGGCTTCAGCAGGAGCAAGTGTGTCAAAGGAATGGGCGGCGATCGCTGTTTCTAAGGGGGCAGTAATTATTGACAACTCCAGTGCCTTTCGTCAAGACCCAAATGTCCCTCTGATAGTCCCTGAAGTTAATCCCCAAGCCGTAGATTTGCACCAAGGAATTATTGCCAACCCCAACTGCACCACCATTTTGATGAACTTAGCAGTTTATCCCCTCCACAAAGTTAAGCCCGTCAAACGCATTGTGGCTGCTACCTATCAATCGGTCAGTGGAGCAGGAGCTAGGGCAATGGATGAACTAACTGAGCAAACCCAAGCTATTCTAAATAACCAAGAACCCAAAGCCGAAATCCTCCCCTACCCCGTTGGCTTCAATCTGTTTCTCCACAACTCGCCCATAGATGACCAAGGCTATTGTGCTGAGGAAATGAAAATGGTAAATGAAACTCGCAAAATCTTTGATTGTCCTGAAATTCAAATTACTGCCACTTGTGTTCGGGTTCCCGTCTTACGTGCCCACTCTGAGGCGATTAATATAGAATTTAACGAGCCATTTAGTGTTGTTAAGGCTAAAGAAGTTTTGTCCACAGCCGAGGGTATAGAACTAATTGAAGATTGGTCTCGCAATTACTTTCCCATGCCGATCGCTGCCAGTGGTAAAGATGAGGTTTTAGTGGGGCGCATCCGTCAAGATATTTCCCACCCCAATTGCCTAGAGCTATGGTTATGTGGCGATCAAATCCGTAAGGGTGCGGCTCTAAATGCGATTCAAATTGCTGAACTTTTAATTGCCAGAAGCTTAATCTAGAAACCTCTAATATAAACCTCTAATATTATGGTCTTGAATTTTTTGAATGAATCCCTAACTTTTATATTTCAGTATGTCTAAAGTCGATTTTGGGCAACTATTAACAGCTATGATCACGCCCTTTGATTTAGAGGGGAAGGTGGATTATGAAGCAGCCGCTAAACTTGCCTTACATCTCATCAATCATGGTACGGAAACCTTAGTGATCTGCGGTACCACAGGCGAGTCTCCCACCTTATCTTGGGATGAAGAATATAAGCTATTTCAAGTAATTCAAGAGACGGTTGCAGGTAAGGCAAAGATTATTGCTGGTACAGGTTCCAACTCTACATCCGAGGCGATCGCTGCTACTGTTAAAGCTGCTAACCTAGGGCTAGATGGTACCCTCCAAGTTACGCCTTACTACAATAAGCCTCCTCAGAGGGGTTTATACGAGCATTTCAAAGCGATCGCCAATTCTGCCCCAAATCTCCCCATGATCCTGTACAATGTACCAAGTAGGACGGGCTGTAAATTAGAGCCAAGTACAATATCCGAACTAGCAGAGATTTCCAATATTATTGGCATCAAAGAGGCAACAGGGGATCTCGATCAGTGTAGTCATGTTCGCTTCTCTACTCCCCAAGATTTTGATATTTATTCAGGTGATGACTCGTTAACTTTACCCCTTATGGCAGTGGGGGCAAAAGGTGTAATTAGCGTAGCTTCTCATCTAGTTGGCGATCAAATTCGACAGATGATCCAAGCATTCTCAGCAGGAAATGTTCAAACTGCATTAGCAATTCATATTCAACTATTTCCTCTATTTAAAGCATTGTTTTACACTACTAACCCTATCCCCGTTAAAACCGCATTGAAAATTTTAGGACTTGATACAGGAGTGCTGCGATCGCCCCTTACCCAAAGTGAAATCCACAGTGAATTCCATAGTGAATCTGTCTTAGAAACCAAGCTCAAATCTGCCATGGCAACTCTCAATCTCATCCCACCTCTAAGTTAGTTTGTGAGCTTCTGAGCAAAAAGTTTTTCAACTCAACCTAATTAATCTAGGTTCAATTTTCTTTAACTTACCCATAAAATACCGACAAATAAATATGACTAAATCTCCAATAACCCTAAAAAAAGCTGAAACCAAAGTTCTAAATACATCAGATGCTCCTGCCCTAAAAATGATGGCATTAGGAGGACTGAAGGAAATTGGTAAAAATACTTGGGTATTTGAAATTAATGATGAGATTATGCTCCTCGATGCAGGCTTATCCTTCCCTGATGATGGGATGCCTGGGGTAAATATTGTGTTGCCAGACATGACTTACCTGCGTGAAAATAAGCACAAAATCAAAGGCATGATTGTCACCCACGCCCACGAAGATCATATTGGGGCGATCGCATTTCAGTTAAAGCAATTTGAAATTCCTGTGATCTATGGTCCACGTTTGGCAATGTCATTGCTTGAAGACAAGCTCATTGAGGCAGGCGTACTAAATCGCACAGAATTACGTCGAGTTGCACCCCGTGACATGGTAAGGATCGGCACTAGCTTTTTTGTGGAATTTATTCGTAATACCCACTCCATGGCAGATAGTTTTACGATCGCTATCAATAGCCCTGCGGGTTTAGTTATTCATACAGGTGATTTTAAGTTTGATCATACCCCCGTGGATGGAGAATTCTTTGACTTTCAACGTCTCGCAGAGCACGGAGAAAAAGGAGTACTTTGTCTCATTAGTGACTCTACCAATGCGGAAATTCCAGGTTATACACCCAGCGAAAGAGCCGTTTATCCTGGCTTGGAGCGAGCATTTGCTGGGGCTAAGGGTCGGGTAATTGTCACCACCTTTGCCTCCTCTGTCCACCGCCTCAATATTATTTTAGACATTGCTGAAAAACAGGGACGAATCGTGGGCGTAATTGGGAGATCAATGTTAAATGTAATTGCCCATGCCCGCAATCTTGGTTATGTAAAGTGTCGTGATGAATTACTGCAACCCTTACAAAACTTGCGCCATTACCGAGACGATCAGATTTTGATCCTAACCACTGGCTCCCAAGGTGAGTCTAACTCAGCCCTAACGCGGATGGCAAATGGTAGCCACAGACAACTACAAATTCGCACAGGTGACACGATTGTATTTTCTTCCAACCCCATTCCTGGAAATACTATCCCCGTGGTACGAGTAATTGACAAGTTGATTTCCCTAGGCGCAAATGTAATCTATGGCAAGGATAAAGGTATTCACGTTTCGGGACATGGTGCTCAAGAAGATCAAAAGTTGATGCTTAGTCTAGTGCGTCCTAAGTTTTTCTTCCCCACCCATGGTGAACTGAGAATGTTGATGCAGCACAGTAAAATGGCGCAGGAGATGGGCATTCCCAAGGAAAATATTGTGATTGCCGAAAATGGCGATGTAGTAGAAGTCTGCGCCCAGCACATTCGGATTGTGGATAAAGTACCTTCGGGAGTGGAGCTAGTTGATGCTTCTCGTGATGGGGTTGTTAAAGGTGAGGTATTGCGCGATCGCCGTCAAATTGCCGCAGATGGAATTGTTACAGTGGCAGCTTCGATTGGCATGGATGGTAAACTGGCAACTGATTTAGATGTACAGTTAAATGGCGTGGTTTCACTAATTGAGCGATCGCAGTTAACTACCCATATTCAAAAGGCGATCGAAGATACCCTCGAAAATCGTTGGTCTGATTTTGTTCATAACCTTGAAAATCTGGAAATCGACTGGGTGGGCTTACGCTACCAACTAGAGCGAGATATTACAAGGATGCTCAAGAATCAAATGCAAAGCCGACCCATGCTGGTATTGCTTCTGCAAAAGCCTCCATCTAGTAGTTCTTCTAAACCGCAGATGGCGATCCCTTCTTTAACTACAACTCCCGCCGCAGGCAAAAGGAGACGGACTGCAGCAGTATCCTAAACTTTAGTTCAACTTAATTATTTTTTTAGGTATTGCGTCGTTAGATCACATTCAATATTGGCTTAGTAGGACAAAATATAAAGAACGTGCCGTATTTTCACACCCATGAGCTACTACTGTCTCAATCCCAACTGCCAAAGCCCACAAAATCCTGAGGGTGCTAAGTTTTGCCTAAAGTGTAAAGAGAGCCTTTCTTCACTTTTAGGCAGATATCGCCCCAATGATGCTCTGGCAAAGGGAGCTTTTGGTAAAACTTTTATGGCAGTTGATGAGGCAAAACCCTCTAAGCCTTTATGTGTAATTAAGCAGTTTGCCCCCAAAGATCCAACTAGTGCCTCTATGGCCCTGCGCCTATTTCAGCGTGAGGCAGAACAACTAGATCGGCTTGGTAAGCATCCGCAGATTCCAGAATTAATGGCGCATTTTGAGCAGGATCAACGTCAGTATATTGTTCAGGAATTTGTGGATGGTCAAAATCTTAAGGATGAGCTTAAAAGTAGAGGTAAATTGTTTAATGAAGTCGAAATTATTCAACTACTAAGGGATTTACTCCCTGTACTCAACTTCATTCACGGTTCAGGGGTAATTCATCGAGATATTAAACCCGATAATATTATTCGGCGGGCTTGGGATCAATCTTTATTTTTGATTGACTTCGGAGCAGCTAAACACGCTGTGAGTGAGTCAGCACTGGCTGCCCCTGGAACTGTAATTGGCACTCCCCACTATGATGCCCCCGAGCAAGCTGTGGGACAGTCAACCTTTGCTAGTGATATTTATGGCATAGCCGCTACTTGTATTCACCTGATGACGGGAGAATCACCTAACTATCGGCTGTATTCCCACGCTGAAGGTGGCTGGGTGTGGCAGCAATTCATAAAGTCTCCTGTTAGTGAGCAATTAGTTGAGATCCTCAATAAAATGCTGGCACGGGAATTAAAGCATCGGTTCAAAACATCGACGGAAGTTTTACAAGCATTACAAACTCTGCCAACAACTGGCTCACTGGGATCAACATTCGGTATAGTTTCAGCTTTAATTAATCCCATTAGCCCAATCGTAGATCCCATAGCCCATGTCAAAACTCAGCCCAAGAGAGCGAACCGAAGTAAATCATTAAGTACTTCTAGTTCTCTATCTATCTTTGAACTAAAGAATTTCCAGTTTCAAGTTGCTACCGTTGCCCCAAAGCAAACAGGAATATTTGGGCTAGCTACAACCTGTGAAGTATTTAAAGTAGCTAAGGAAGCAGAGTTTTTTACTGGCTACATAGGTATGGGCAGAACCTTTGAAATGGTATTTATTCCTGGAGGGGCTTTTCAGATGGGTTCCCCTAAATCTGAAAGCGATCGCCAAGTTCATGAAAGCCCCCAACATCTAGTTAAAATCACTCCTTTTTTCATGGGGAAATATCCAGTCACCCAAGAGCAATGGGATATGGTTGTGACATTGCCCAAGGTAGTTCGAGAGCTTAAATCAGCCCCATCCAACTTTAAGGGCTTAAACCGACCAGTGGAGAGAGTGTCTTGGTACGATGCGATCGAATTTTGTGCCAGATTATCTAAAAAAATGGGGCAAATCTATCGTCTACCCAGTGAATCTGAATGGGAATATGCTTGCCGAGCAGGAACTACCACACCTTTTCATTTTGGTATGACCATTACCTCAGATTTAGCTAACTATAATGGTGAGCAGGTTTATAGCTTTGGGGGAAAAGGCAAAAATCGCCGAGAAACTTCGTCCGTAGGGAGTTTTCAAGTAGCTAATGCCTTTGGACTCTATGATATGCACGGCAATGTTTGGGAATGGTGCGCCGACCCTTGGCATGAAAATTACAATGGCAAGCCCGATGATGGGGTGGTTTGGGAAAATGGTAGTGACGAAGATACAGCTATATATGAAGCTGACGGCACGATCTCTCATAATAATGCTGAAGAAAACCTAGCAGATAATGGTTATAGAGTCCTGCGGGGTGGATCTTGGGGCAACGATCCTTGGGACTGTCGCTCTGCATACCGACTTAAGGACTTGCCGACTAGTGAATATAGTGACTATGGCTTTAGAATTGTTTGCTCTTAATTTTTGCCCTTAAACTCCCTTAAATCAGGTAAATTCAGGATTTATATATTTGATGAACTGGGGTGCAAGGATTCGAACCTCGGAATAGCTGGACCAAAACCAGCTGCCTTACCACTTGGCGACACCCCATTAGTTGCGCTTGTATAATATAGCAAATTTATTCCAGAGATTGTCAACTTTTTTTGCAAGTTATTTTTTAGAGGTTGTTTTAATATTGCAGGCAAACTAAGGTTTAATTAGATTGTTTGGGCGTAATTAGGAATAAAGTAATGAGTGCTAAATATCGGCGGATTTTGCTGAAATTAAGTGGTGAGGCACTTATGGGCGATCGCAGTTTTGGAATAGACCCTACGATTGTTCAGACTATTGCTCAAGAAGTTGCAGAAATTGTCGGAGATGGCGTAGAAGTAGCGATCGTTGTTGGTGGCGGCAACATTTTTCGAGGGATGCAAGGAGCCTCGGCGGGGATGGATCGGGCTACAGCAGATTATATCGGCATGATTGCTACGGTGATGAATGCTTTGACCTTGCAAGATGCCTTAGAACATTTAGAACGTCCAGTCGAAACTAGGGTAATGACAGCGATCGCCATGCAAGAGGTAGCGGAACCTTATATTCGTAGACGTGCCATGAGCCATTTAGAAAATAAGCGGGTAGTAATATTTGGGGCTGGTTCGGGAAATCCATTTTTTACCACCGATACAACTGCGGCGTTGCGTGGGGCAGAAATTGATGCTGAGGTCATATTTAAAGCTACTAGGGTAGATGGTATTTATGACAGCGATCCAAAGCTTAATCCCAATGCTAAAAGGCACCATACCCTAACATACGACTATGTGCTAAGTAATAATCTTAAGGTTATGGACACCACAGCTTTTACGATGTGTCAAGAAAATAATATCCCCCTGATAGTATTTGACCTTGGTGTTGCAGGCAACATTCGCCGTGCTGTTATGGGAGAATCAATTGGTACATATGTTGGAGAAAACTGTGAAATTAACTGATGTAGAAGCAAGGATGCAGAAAGGGATTGAGGCAACTCAGCAAAACTTTAATTCTGTCCGAACAGGGCGGGCAAGTTCGGCTTTATTAGATCGAGTGATGGTGGAATATTACGGGTCACCCACACCGTTAAAGTCTTTGGCAAATATTACTACTCCTGATTCGACCACAATATTGATCCAGCCCTTCGATCGCAGTAGCATGAATTTGATTAGCCGTGCGATTTCTGAATCAGATGTGGGCTTGACTCCAAATAATGATGGCACCAGTATTCGCCTTAATATTCCGCCTTTAACTAGCGATCGCCGCAAAGAATTAGTGAAACTAGTGGCAAAGTTAGCAGAAGAAGGAAAGGTAGGGATCAGAAATGTGCGCCGTGATGCGATCGACTCTATTCGCAAACAGGAAAAGTCTAAGGAAGTTTCTGTGGATGAATCTAAAGATTTACAAGAACAAATTGATAAAACAACTGACAAGTACATCAAAAAGATGGAGCAAATCCTAGGAGAGAAAGAAAAGGAAATCTCTACTGTTTGATCTACAGGTAAATCATGGCTACAAAACTTTTAAGTTCACTCTACGAATTGGATTATCAGCAATGGATTGGCAGTTATTTTTTGTAACTTTTGGTACTGTATTTCTCTCAGAATTGGGAGATAAAAGCCAACTGGCAACTCTCAGCATCAGTAGTAATTCCAAGGCTTTACGGTATGTATTTATCGGCTCAGCTTCGGCTTTATTGCTTTCTAGTCTGATTGGAGTGCTTTTGGGCGATCGCATGGCAGAAATTATTCCTACTAAGTTCCTTAAGGCGATCGCTGCGGCAATATTTGCATTTATGGCGATTAAAGTTTTGGACTAAAAAAAATTCGGTAACATAGATTGAAAACATCCCACTGTATATATGACCAATCCGCCAACCCTCACCTATAGCTTAGAAGAAATCCTTTTGCGCCTTGAACAAAAGATAGACAGGCAGTTTTCTGAAGTTAATCAAAAATTTTCTGAGGTCAACCAAAAATTTTCTGAAGTTAATCAAAAATTTTCTGAGGTCAACCAAAAACTGGATAAGCAGTTTGAAAAAATAGATGACCGACTCACCAAAATAGAAATTGGGCAAGCTGAACTTTCAGGAGAAGTTAAAGCTCTTGATACAAAGCTATCGGGAGAGATTAGATCCCTAGATGAAAAACTATCTGGTGAGATTAAAACCCTTGATGAGAAGCTTTCTGGCGAAATCAAAGCCCTAGACGAAAAGCTTTCTGGCGAAATTAAAACCCTAGATCAGAGGCTTTCAGGCGAAATTAAAGCCCTAGACGAAAAGCTTTCTGGCGGAATTAAAACCCTAGATCAAAAAGTTGGTGGCATTGATAAACGTATAGACAATCAAGAATTTATCAATCGTGGGGTTTCAGTTGCCGTAATTGCCGCACTCATTGGTGGGATTATCAAGGTATTGGATATAGTCCCAAAAAGCTAATTCCTGCATAATTGGGGAAAAAGGTGCAATTCAGCTATGATTATGGGATATTTTTTGGCTAAAGATGATCGATGACTAACTTAAAAGGGCGTGACTTACTTAGTCTGGCAGATTTACAGACCTCTGAAATTCTGGAACTTCTAGATTTGGCAAAGCAATTAAAGTCAGGCGAGTTGCAGCCAAATTTTGAACGCAAGACTTTGGGCTTACTATTCCGCAAGGCATCTACACGAACCAGAGTTAGCTTTTCGGTGGCAATGCATCAGTTGGGGGGGCATGTGATCGATCTTCTCCCTAGTTCCACTCAAGTTGGGCGAGGCGAACCCGTAGAAGATACAGCTAGAGTTTTGGATCGCTATGTAGATGCGTTGGCAGTGCGTACCTTTGCCCAATCAGAGTTAGAGACATTTGCCAAGTATTGCCAAATCCCGATTATTAATGCCCTTAGCGATCGCGAACATCCATGTCAGGCTCTAGCAGATTTATTAACTATCCTTGAAAATTTTGGTGGTTTTAAAGGTTTAACTTTGACCTATTTGGGTGATGGCAACAATATGGCTCATTCTCTGATGCTAGGCTGTGCCCTTGTAGGGATGAATGTCCGAATTGCTTCTCCAGTCGGGTTTATGCCTAGTCCAGAAATTGTGACCCAAACAGAACATATTGCCGATGGTAAGACTGAGGTTTTAGTTACTAATGATCCCCATCAAGCAACACAGGGATCTCATGTTCTTTATACCGATGTGTGGGCAAGTATGGGACAGGAAGAAGAGGCAAACGATCGCATTCCCCTATTTCAACCCTTTCAACTAAATTCTGAACTTATGTCTTTAGCAGATAAGTCAGCGATCATGCTCCATTGTTTACCTGCTCACCGTGGTGAAGAAATTACAGCGGAAGTAATGGAAGGTAGCCAATCTAGGATTTGGGATGAAGCTGAAAATCGACTCCATGCTCAGAAAGCACTCTTGGTCAGTATTTTATGAGATTTTGGCTTGGGGTTTTAACTTGATCCCCAAGGCGATCGCCCCTAAAAACAATAAACCCATAATTCCTGCTAGGGGGTTACCACCAATACCTGTAATCCATTCAGGAACAATCTTATTAGCTGCAATCCAACCTGTTGTGCCCACAATGTAATAGCTCCCTACCAATCCCCCATGCAAACCAATAGCTAATCCTAAGCTCCCCTTTTGCGATCGCCGCGCCCAAATTAAAGTCATCCCCAATAACATCAAGCCTGGGAACTGCACCAAACGCGAGATTAATACTGCTATGGGTTCAGTTTTAATAAAGTGAGTAATGGCAAAAAAGCTGCTATTAAGCCACAGCGATCGCTCTAATCCAAAATCTTTTTCCATCTCAGTTAGAAGCAATCCCCGAAATAACAATTCCTCGGCAAAACTTACTCCTAAGCCAGTTAGAATTCCTGAACCCACGGCACCGATCCACTTAACATTAGGTTGCCAACTCAGCCAACCCAGAATTACTTGAAGCTGCATTAACAAGAATAAAGCTGTAAATCCCACAGTCCAGCCTATTATTAATTCGATAAAAAAGGAGCGATCGCCCACCAAGCCGTAGTAATTATAAGGCTGAACTTTGCCCTCAACTTTTCTTCCCCAAACCCAAATTAATCCGATGAACAAAACATAGAGCAAAATCCCCAAAAATCCACTGCTTACTTCTCGGAAAATTAAATAAACTGGCAGAGCGATCGGCACCCAAAGCCCTAACAAAATTCCGATAAATATTCCTAATCTTGGCAAAAATGCATACTTAGACAAATCATCCTCCTATACCCAATTTCTCAGCTACGGTTGCCGTCATTGGCAGCAGGGTAATCAGCATCCAAAATAAAGCAAATAAACCCAAGGCATCACGATCGCCATCAAGGTCACTCAACTCGTTATGCATAATTCCCTCTTGATCCCGTAACAAAATTAAAATAATGCCACCCCAATAGAGCGCAAGGGGATTAATTAACGTGGCGATCGCCAAAACCAATAAAGTTATAACCGTAACGATCCCAGCCGTCCTCCTCCCATACATAGCCTGAATAATTCGGCCCCCATCCAATTGCCCTGCAGGTAAAAGGTTTAGTCCCGTAATCACCAAACCTAACCAACCCAAGAATACCAAAGGATGAATTGAGACTAAATCAACATGTAAGGCATTCCCCAAGCTAAACTTCCCTAAAATCCCGACTAAAACGGAACCTTGGAAAATTTGACTTGGAATTTGTAAATTGCCCGAGCCATTGCTAGAGAGAAACAAGCCCAACCCTAAAAATATTAAAGATGCTAACCCACTCCCAACTGCAGGGGCGATCGCCAAATCAAATAAAACCTGTCGATTAGGTAACGATGATTGAATCCGACTAAATGCACCAAAGGCACCTAACTGCGAAGAAGGTAAAAGAAAAGGCAAACCCAATTTCACCTTATACCTTTGCCCCATCCATCGCCACCCCACTTCACGGGCAAGTAAAATTAAGGCAATGCCAATTCCAAAGGGGAATCCCACTAAAAATTGCTCAGGATGCAAATTTAAATCAATATTTGCTAACTGCGCCCCCAAGGATAGGCAAGTTAAAATGGTTGAAACCACCAAAACCCCAGCTAAAACCTTCTGAGGCGTAGTCTCACTGATTAATTCTACTCTACTGGGCAAAATCATCACCACAGGCTTCAAATCCTGCCCAGACAAAAGGAACAACTCATACTTGTCACCAAGGCGATCGCTCAAACCCTTAGCCAAATGAGCATAAACCTGTTCAGCCTCACCACGCATATTTCCCCTAAACACCAATCCCTGCTGATAGGGAATAACCTCAGTTGCATAAAAAGTTTCAATCCCAAAAATTCCCTGCATCTTCTTGATTTCGGTAGGGTCGATCTTAGGGGTTAACTTTTCCTCTGATTTAGGTTCTGATTTAGGTGGTGGCGATTCAATTTTTGATCCAGCTAATTTTGCAGTTGGAGTTACCTGTGGGACATTTTTGGGTTCATTCTCCTTAGCCTTACGGATTTGCCCACCCAGCCAGACATAGCTAATAGTAGAGATAGATAGAACCAATAAAAGCGAGGCAAGGTTGATAAATGTCCCAAACAAAAATAAGCCAAAATACACTAGCCAAGGTAAAACCAGCATTAATACCTGTAGCCAAGTCAATAAAGTTAGCCGATTAAACCCCTCAGATCGGCGCAAACCCCAACCCAAAATCAAGCAGGCAAAACCTAAAACCAATAAAGGGAAAAAAGTATTTGAATTCATCTAGTAACTAACAATCTTGCTCATACCTAGGCTATCACGCCGACCTAATCAGACCAAATCTAAACTCATCGAAGTTAGTTTAAGTAAGCATCCCCATTAACACGAACCCATAGGCTAATACGGTCAACATCAAAGTCTGCGGTTCCCTCTAGCTCAACATCTAAGACTCCTTCACTACTTGACTTAAGGGTTACTTTGAGAAATCCATTATCTATCCGTCTAAATGTTAAAGACATTGGCAATGGGAGCTTAGTTAAATTGACTTCAGCATTATCCTCAAGGATTCTCTGGCGGGTAATTCCCAAAACTTGGTATTTCACTTTAACATTACTTTTATTGATTAATCTTACCGCTATAGCACCATCTACAGGAACTACCCTACCGTCTGCAGCTTGAAGATCCTCAATAGGTGGGGCAATTAATATTGGTGGAGCCGTGGAGGGTAAAACTGGTTGAGAACTAGCCCTTAATGGTAGGGCGGAGGATAAAAATACTAATAAAAATGCACTAATTATTGAATGTTTCATATCAAATTATTAATTTTAGTTACCGATTACTTTGACTCTTACCCAAATTACCAGAAAGTTAGGCAAACAATTTATTCTCAAGACTATAAGGTTCTCAAGACTAAAAGGGATTAAACCTCTGATTGTTCTCCCAGAGTGCATCTTAATTAATACTTACAACAGCAAAATAATGCATCAATCATTCCCATAAATCTTCATACTTAAGGTAATATTAAGCATATCAGGACTTCTGAACATAGTTCTATGGATACATTTCTATAAAAATAATAGAATGCTCCGATATCATAAAATAAAATCGTTAAGATCATTTATATAAGGAAATTAGCAAATGGGATTACCTTGGTATCGAGTACATACAGTTCTCCTGAATGATCCAGGTAGACTGATTGCTACTCACCTCATGCACACTGCTCTTGTCGCTGGATGGGCAGGATCCATGGCTCTATACGAAACCGCAACCTTTGATCCTAGCGATCCGATCCTCAATCCTATGTGGAGACAGGGTATGTTTGTGTTGCCTTTTATGGCTAGGCTAGGAATTACAGATTCCTGGGGCGGTTGGAGTGTAACAGGTGAAGCAGCAAAATATTCAGGCTTTTGGACGTTTGAAGGTACGGCTGTCGCTCACATCATACTTTCGGGATTATTATTCCTAGCTGCCTGTTGGCACTGGGTGAATTGGGATTTAGAGTTATTTAGAGATCCCCGCACAGGTGAACCTGCATTAGATTTACCCAAAATGTTCGGGATTCATCTGTTTTTATCTGGCATCCTTTGCTTTGGCTTTGGAGCTTTCCATCTCACAGGTTTATTTGGCCCTGGAATGTGGGTTTCAGATCCCTATGGATTAACAGGTCATGTTCAGGCTGTAGCTCCCGAGTGGGGACCAAATGGGTTTAACCCTTTCAATCCTGGTGGAGTCGTAGCCCATCACATTGCCGCAGGAATTGTTGGCATTCTGGCAGGATTATTTCACTTAACCGTCCGTCCTCCTGAGCGTTTATATAAGGCTCTGAGAATGGGGAATATTGAAACTGTCCTATCTAGCAGTATTGCGGCTGTATTCTTTGCCGCATTTATTGTAGCTGGAACTATGTGGTACGGCGCCGCAACCACGCCGATTGAATTATTTGGACCAACTCGTTATCAATGGGATAACAGCTATTTCCAACAGGAAATCGATCGCCGCGTCCAATCTGAGCTTAAATCTGGAGCTACCTTATCTGAAGCTTGGTCAACCATACCCGATAAATTGGCTTTCTATGATTATGTAGGAAATAGTCCAGCTAAAGGTGGATTGTTCCGTGTTGGGGCAATGAATAGTGGAGATGGTCTAGCTCAGTCTTGGTCTGGACACCCAGTATTTACTGACAAAGATGGTAGTGAATTAACTGTGCGCCGCCTACCGAACTTCTTTGAAACCTTTCCTGTGGTTTTACAAGACAATGATGGTGTAGTCAAAGCTGATATTCCTTTCCGTCGAGCAGAGTCCAAGTATAGTTTTGAACAAGCTGGTATTGCTGTAACCATGTATGGTGGTGAGCTGAATGGTAAGACCTTTACCGATGCTCCTACCGTCAAAAAGATTGCGCGTCAAGCCCAGTTAGGTGAGACCTTCAACTTTGATGTTGATAAATTTAACTCTGATGGTGTATTCCGCACTAGTACTAGAGGTTGGTTCACCTTTGCCCATGCTGTATTTGCTCTGTTCTTCTTCTTTGGTCATATTTGGCATGGTTCTAGAACCTTGTTCCGTGATGTATTCGCTGGTATTGACCCTGAGCTTGATGAACAGCAAGTTGAATGGGGTGCATTCCAAAAAGTTGGAGATAAATCCACTCGTGTTAAAGCTGAGGCTTAATTTAACCTTTACTAAGCCTAAAAAATTACGGAAAAATTATGGAAACTATAACCTACGTTCTAATTTTCGCTAGTCTAATCGGTCTATTTTTCTTTGCAATCTTTTTTAGAGAGCCACCCAAAATTAATACTGGGAAGAAAAAATAGTTATTTTCACTATTTCTAAAAAATTACCCCTAATTGGCAACTTACCTTTTGGGGGTTTTAATTTTTTTGATCATGATCTTTAATCAATTACCAAAGTCCACAAAAGTTATTTCTTATAATTCCTCTATGATTCCTACCATCAAACCTACGATCGCCATTTCCCATTTAGGCTGCGAGAAAAATCGTGTGGATACTGAGCATATGCTGGGACTATTGGTACAAGCTGGCTATGGCGTGGATAGTAATGAAGAATTGGCAGACTATGTAATTGTGAATACCTGTAGTTTTATTGAAGCTGCCCGAGAAGAGTCTGTGCGAGCTCTGGTAGAATTTGCCGAAATGGGTAAACGGGTTGTAATTGCAGGCTGTATGGCTCAACACTTTCAACAAACTCTCCTAGATGAAATTCCTGAAGCGGTGGCATTGGTGGGAACAGGGGACTATCATAAAATTGTTGAAGTAATTGAGCGGGCTGAAGCAGGAGAAAGGGTAACGGAAATATCCCTTGAGCCGACTTATATTGCCGATGAAACCGTCCCAAGGTATCGCACCACCAATCAATCTGTGGCATATTTGCGAGTGGCGGAAGGCTGTGATTATCGCTGTGCTTTTTGTATCATTCCCCATTTGCGGGGCAATCAGCGATCGCGTACCATAGAATCGATTGTAACCGAAGCCCATCGCCTAGCTAGTGAAGGCGTAAAGGAAATTATCCTGATTTCGCAAATAACTACCAACTATGGACTCGACCTCTATGGACAGCCCCGTCTTGCAGAGCTTTTAACTGCTTTGGGTGAAGTGGATGTCCCTTGGATTCGGATGCATTATTCCTACCCCACAGGCTTAACTCCTAAGGTAATTAAGGCGATCCAATCTACGCCTAACGTTTTGCCTTACTTAGATTTACCGCTTCAGCATTCCGATCCTGATATGCTCAGAGCCATGAACCGTCCTTGGCATGGTCGGGTTAATGACAAAATTATTGAACAAATTAAAACGGCGATCCCAGATGCGGTGATGCGAACCACTCTAATTGTGGGATTTCCGGGGGAAACTGCAGCCCAATTTCAACATCTTTTAGAATTTGTGCAACGTCATGAGTTTGATCATGTCGGCGTATTTACCTATTCGGCGGAGGAAGGTACCCCTGCCTATAGTCTTCCCGATCAAATTCCTGAGGAAATTAAAGAAGCCAGAAAAGATGCAATTATGGCAATCCAGCAGAATATTTCCCTTAAAAAAAATCAGGCCGAAATTGGTAAAACCGTTGATGTTTTGATTGAACAACAGCATCCTGAAACTGGACAATTAATTGGGCGATCGCCTAGATTTGCTCCAGACGTAGATGGCGTGATCTATCTTGACGATCCCGAAGCTAAAGCTAGTTTAGGTGAAATTTTGTCTGTACTGATTACAGGAGCCGATCATTACGATCTATTTGGAGAAATACTGGGAGAAATAAATAATGCATGATGTGGTGGTGATTGGGGCTGGGTTATCAGGTTTGGTCTGCGCTAAAGAGTTACGTCAAGCAGGCTTAAATATTAAGCTGGTGGAAAAATCTGCAGGTGTAGGTGGAAGGTTAGCAACTCGCAGACTACAGGGCACTTGGGTAGATCATGGGGCGCAGTATGTAAGTGTGCATGGAGAAGTATTTGGTAGGTTTATTACCAATTTGCAACAGCAGGGAATTGTCCAAGAATGGACACGCTCAGTTACCCAACTTACGCCTGAAGGGAATCAGTCTGTTAATTCTGGATGGATTTATCCCCGCTATACTTCTCCCCTTGGGATGTCAGCGATCGCCAAGTATTTAGCTAATGATTTAGAGATTTCCCTAAAAACTAGAATTGTCAAGGTGAGTCATCAAGACCAAGTATGGCATTTGACCACAGATTCAGGTGAAGAGATTTTAACCTCGGCGATCGTTTCGACCCTGCCTGCACCCCAATTTTTAGCCTTATTTGAAAATGTGCTGAGTGGTGCTTCCGAGCTACTCAAAGCTGTAAGGTCAGTAAAATTTCTTCCAAATATCACAATTATGGCGGGATATGCAAATAGTCAAATTGTTCCCAATACATGGACAGCTTTTCGGTGTGTGGATGACTTTATTTTAAGTTGGATCAGCTACGACAGCAGTAAACATCCCAATCAAATCACCCAACCAGTTTTTGTATTTCAAAGTACAGCTCAATTTGCCCATCAGTCCTTAGATGAAACTGATTTAGAAAAAGTTGGTAAGCCTATGCTCCAAAAAGCAGGTGAATATTTAGGAAAATGGCTTAGTAATCCTCAGTGGTGGCAGTTGCAAAGATGGCGTTATGCTTTGGTGGAAGAAGCTTTAGGCGTTGATTGCCTATCTACTAAAGTTCCTTTACCTTTGGTATGTGCAGGAGATTGGTGTGCAGGAAAAAATTTAGAGGGAGCCTATTGTTCAGGGCTGGCTGCAGCTACAGCTATCAGAGAAATAATCAATCGTTAGTATTTTTCAGCTAACTTTATCGCCACTGAGAATAAAAATGGGGTTAACCGCAGCAAAGATCTGACGATTACCTTTGGTTTCTAAACGATTAACAGCGGACTGAACAATCTCAACATTGCGAACATGAAGTTGGGAGAAGCTTTCGGAAATTCTATATAGCCCTTCTAAAGTAGCAGCCGTGGCAATAACTCTCCCGCCGATCGCTAGGCGTTGCCAACAGTATTCGAGAATTTCTTTGACTGACCTTCCCCCTTCAATTAAGATGCGATCGGGAATAACAAGATTATCTAAGCATTCTGGGGCGCTACCAATTACAATCTCCACATTTTTGACCCCAAATTTTAGACAATTTTGATCGATCAAACCTGCAACATCATGATCCCGCTCGATCGCTATAATTTTAGAGGTTGGGCATAGTAAACCCACTTCGACGGGAATAGTTCCAGTACCAGCCCCGATATCCCAAAATACTGAATGCGATCGCAGTCGTAAATGACTAATTAGCAACAATCTCACTTCGCATTTACTCATGGGAATGCCGGGCAATCGCTCAAACATATCATCGGGAATTCCAGGAGTTGCATAAGGCCAGATTGTCATCACTTAATCTTCCGTTGTGCTTGTATTAATTGCACTTGTATTAATTGGATCGGCAATCACGTCACCATGAAGTTGATTATTAGGATTATTTGGAGGTACTTCGGGTAATTGTTTAGGTGAACTTTTGCGCTTGGGTTTATTAAATGCTTGCCAACCTGCCCTCAATCCTGCGATCGCCCCACGGGTAGTTACAGATACACTTTCTGCTTGCTTTTTCACCACTTTAATCCCGTCATTAACTTGTTTTACAGCCTCGCCCGCATTTTTAGCCCCCTGATTTAGTTCATCACTTAATTCACTAATTTCTAGCCCAGTTAAGCGGATGGCTTCGAGGGTTGGTGGAAGTTCACGGGAGAGTGTATCAGCTAATTTCTGTACGCTGCGCCCCGCTTTAGCTAACTCTTGAAAAGCAGGAATAGCCGTGACTAATAGAGCCGTTAAACTAACTGCCACTAGTAAAATTGATAACCCTAACCAAAACAATGGCTCCATCATATCCTGTCGTCTTCATCACTAATACTTGCTACTTTTGTGGCATTAAGTTCTTGGCGCAATCTTTGGCTGGCATCTTTACCCACGGCGATCGCTTCTTGCATTCTCTCCATAGTATTATCGATGGTCTTGCCAGCTTGCTCAGAAAACCTGTCAGCCTGATACTGGACATTAGAGGAGATTTCTTCGGCAATTTCAGGGATTGCATCGGCAGATTTACGCAATAGTCTGCGAGTTTCTTTGCCAGTTTTGGGCGCAAATAGCAAGCCTAAAACCGTTCCCACGGCACTGCCAATTAAAAAACCACCCACAAATTTACCTGCGCCGTTTGCCATAGCGATCGCTCCTTTTAAAATTCTTCCTCGATTTACCTAAAGACTGCACCCGATTCACAATGGAGAGAACAAGTTGAACTCGTTTAATTTGAGGCAACAAATTTCTATATGTGACTTTAGCTGAGGCTGCACCTTTTTGACCAACTAAAATGGCTGGTGGAGATACCGACAAGCCTTGTTCACAGGCTTTAGCATAGCCATTAACTGTGTTGGCTACCGAACTTAACACTAACCTGAGTTGCCATGCCTGCCAAGTAGCCCAAAGTAGCCCAAAGCTCAACAGTAAATGTATAGTAACAACAATCCAAACCATATTTATATTTAAGACATTGTTTGAGCTAAACTTCTAACCACAGGCGTTCTTTACTAAAGCTTAATCATAGATGGCAGAATCAAATTTTGAAGCTATTTTTAGCTTAGTATATTTGCTGGGGATTTGATATCAAATTACTGTAATTCGATTAGTGCGTCCAATTATTTAGAGCCAAAGATATTTTAAAAATGAGATTTCTAAAATTTTTTACAATCCTGTCTGTTTTATTTATACCTTTTCCTATATCTGCTCAGGATAATCAGTTACAGTCTGCCAAAGTGATTAGTGTTGGAGATGGAGATACAATCAGTGTGGTAAATAATGACCAGAAAATAATTATCCGATTGGCTTGTATTGATGCTCCTGAACAAAGACAAGCATGGGGCAAGCAAGCAACCGATCGCCTCAAAGAACTCCTCCCAATTGGCAAAAATATTTTCTACAGAGCTATTCAAAGCGATCGCTATCAAAGACTAGTAGCCGAGGTATTTGTATATAATCAATCAGTTAATTTGCAAATGGTAAGGGAAGGACAAGCTGTGGTGTACAAAAAGTATCTTGAAGCCTGTAAATTCACCCAAAATCAATATATAACAGCAGAACTAAATGCTAAGAATAATCATCTTAATTTTTGGAGTCAGACTAACTTAGTTATGCCTTGGGAATATAGATATCCTGTAATCTCGGCAATCAATCCCCAAGTTCCCGTTTCTAATGGACCTGCTAATAATTTGAGTAAGGATCCTAAGTGCAGAGATTTTAGTTCTCAGTTAGAGGTCAAAAATTTCTTAACTAAACATCCTGAATACTGGCAAAAGCTTGATCGGGATAATGATGGAGTTGCTTGTGAGTCAATAAAATCTTAATTTAAGTACCCGTGATAGCATTCTTACTTAAAAAATCAGGATAATATGGGGTACAGAAGTTATTTAAGTATGTAAACGTGGTTACTCAAGCTGTAAAACCTACCGACCTCATTGATTCCGATCGCTACGAAGCTCAAACTCAGGTCATTGCCCGTAAAATTCTCGCTGCCAGTAAAGGTGGTTTTTGGGACAAGCTCAAGGGAGAAATGCGCCTAGACGATAAGCTGATGGCATGGGGTATGGGAAATGAAGGCTTGCGGGTACAGTTATTTCGGTTGATTGATTGCTTACCTGCCCTCAAAAGTAAAGCCGAAATCGCCCGACATATGCAGGAATACTTAGCTAGTGATGCCGTGGAAGTTCCCGCCTTGAGATCGCTCTTGAATTTTAGTACCGATAACCCTAACTCTTTAACCGCCACAGCCGCCGCTAGCGCATTAGGAGCAGCCGTAGAGTCCTTAGCCCGCAGATATGTAAGTGGGGAAAACTTACCCGAAGCCATCAAAAATATTGAACGCCTAAGAAAGGAACGTTACGGTTTCACGATGGATTTACTGGGTGAGGCAGTAATTAGTGAAGTTGAGGCGCAGTCCTACTTCGATCGCTATGTGCAGATGATGATCGACCTTACGGTAAAAGCGAAGTCATGGCAAATAATCGATCAAATTGATAAGGCAGATGGGGTCGCAATTCCTAGAGTTCAGGTATCGGTAAAGCTTAGTGCTTTCTATTCCCAATTTGATCCCCTCGATCCAATTGTGACCACGGCCAAAGTAAGTGAACCAGTCCGAACTCTCCTGCGAAAGGCTCAAGAACTAGGCTGTTCCGTACATTTCGATATGGAGCAGTATGCTTATAAAACCCTGACATTGCAGATTCTCAAACAGGTGTTAATGGAACCAGAATTTTGCGATCGCACTGATGTTGGGATTACATTGCAAGGCTATCTACGAGATTCTCAGCAGGATTTATTAGACTTAGTGGAATGGGCAAAAAAACGAGGGAAACCGATTACCGTGCGTCTAGTCAAGGGAGCATACTGGGATCAAGAAACCATCAAAGCCTATCAACAGGGCTGGAATCAACCAGTATTCAATGAGAAGAGTTCCACTGATTATAACTATGAACGCTTGGTCGAGATTCTGTTAGAAAATTATCAATGCCTCTATGCCGCGGTTGGTAGTCATAATGTCCGATCTCTAGCCAAAGCGATCGCCATTTCTCAAACCTTAAATATTCCCCAACGCAACTTTGAAGTTCAAACTCTCTATGGCATGGGCGATAAATTTACTAAAGCGATCGCCGATATGGGCTACCGAGTGCGGATCTATTGTCCCTTTGGGGATTTAATTCCAGGGATGTCCTACCTGATTCGGCGGTTACTAGAAAATACGGCTAATAGTTCCTTTCTCCGCCTTAGCACCAATGATGAACGTCCCATAGATGAATTATTGGTAAAGCCCACTTTAGAAACCGAACTGGGTAAAAATCGCCATATTAAGTTTTCTGGATTTGCCAATGCTAGTGATACTGACTATGCGGAATTAGAAAAGCGATCGCAGTCTCAACTTGCCTTCGATCTCGTAAAAAAAAGTTTGGGTAAAACCTACCTTCCCATTGTCAACGGAGAAGAACTCCAAACCGAAGCCTTTGCAGAGTCCCTCAATCCTTCCAATTTCTCTCAAGTTGTAGGCAAAATCGGACTTGCCAGTATCGATCAGGGCGAACAGGCGATGACTGCTGCTAAAGCTGCCTTTCCTAGTTGGAAGAAACTAACGGCCACCGAACGGGGTAATATTCTGCGTAAAGCTGCGGATATTATGGAAGAACGCCGCGCTGAACTTAGTGCTTGGATCGTCTTAGAAGTTGGCAAACCAGTTAGAGAAGCCGATAGTGAAGTTTCAGAAGCGATCGATTTTTGCCGCTATTATGCCAAGGAAATAGAAAGGATATCCCATCCTGTGAACCGTAATGTACCTGGGGAAGATAATACCTATATCTATCAGCCTAGAGGTGTGGTTCTAGTGATTTCTCCTTGGAATTTTCCCTTGGCGATCGCTTTGGGTATGAGCGCAGGAGCCTTAGCCGCAGGGAATACCGTCATTCTTAAGCCCGCCGAACAAGCATCGGTAATTGGGGCAAAGATTATGGAGGTCTTTCAAGCCGCAGGAATGCCCAAGGGTGTATTTAATTATCTTTCTGGCAAGGGTTCCCAAGTTGGTTCCTATTTAGTCAAGCATCCTGATGTCCAAGTGATTGCATTTACTGGTTCGCAGCAAGTAGGATGTCAGATTTATACCGATGCTTCCATTCTCCAACCCAAGCAAAAACATATGAAGCGGGTAATTGCGGAAATGGGAGGAAAGAATACCATCATCATTGATGAAAGTGCTGATTTAGATCAGGCAGTGGTAGCCGTGATGAATTCTGCTTTCGGTTATGCAGGACAAAAATGTTCAGCTTGCTCTAGGGTTGTGGTTCTATCACCTGTTTATGATAATTTTGTGGCTCGATTAGTGGAAGCAACTCGTTCATTAACTGTAGGTGAAGCTGATTTACCAGCCACTAAAGTTGGGGCAGTAATTGATGGCAAAGCTCAAGAGAAAATTCTCAGCTATATCCAAACTGCGAGGGAAGTAAATAAGATTGCCTTAGAAAGTTCAGTTCCTAAGCATGGCTATTATGTTTCTCCGACAATCGTGATCGATGTGAAACCCGACGATCTGATCTCCCAAGAGGAAATATTTGGTCCCGTTTTAGCAGTTCTGAAGGCAGATAGTTTTGATGAGGCTCTGGCGATCGCTAATAATACCAATTATGCCCTCACGGGTGGAATCTTCTCTCGCACTCCTTCCCATATTGAGAAAGCCTATACTGAGTTTGAAGTAGGAAATCTCTATATCAATCGCGGCATTACAGGAGCATTAGTAGATCGCCATCCCTTTGGTGGATTTAAGCTGAGTGGAGTCGGTTCTAAAGCAGGTGGACAGGATTATCTACTACAATTCCTAGAGCCTCGTTCTATTACTGAAAATACCCAACGCCAAGGCTTTGCTCCCTTAGATATGCTGTAGTAGAATCAATAAATTGCTGTGGTGATATCCCTAGGAAAAGTATGAGGAGTAGTAGATCTAATCCTCCCCTATCCCAAACAGAAATGGTTTAACCGAACGAATCATCCGCTCTAATTCTGTTTGATTATGTTTAAGCAGATGATGCCCCCAAAACGTTCACTCGCCGCCGCTAATTACCTTTAGCCCAAACAAATCCTCGAAGGCGTTGCTTGCCAACACTTTTGAGGATTTTATTCTGGTTCGTTACTTCATTTGGATAAACTTCTATGCAAGATCTTGGGCTTCGTCCACCATGACAAATTTACGTTGTGGGGTGTAGGCTTTCCAATAAACTGGGAGCCAGATTTGATCGGTGAAATCGAATATTTGTCTGTACTTTGCTTGGTCGATGCCGATTTCTAGGGTGCTTTGGATGGCGATCGCTAGTTTTTCGTAGTCATCAATTATCATGCCGTGATGCTCTGCTATGGTTTGGATATTGAATGAGTTGGCACTGGCATTATTCATCCTCAGTAAGTTCAAGATTTGTAAGAAATCTCCCTCATTTTCTAAAACTCCTTGCTTCTTCAATCCAAGCTTTCCGATACTAAGCTGCTTCTTTACTTTGAAAATCTCTCAGGGAATCAAATCCGTTTTGGAATAGTAAAGAATAAATATGCTTACAGCAGGCATTCCCCAGTATTTTTTGCTGATTTCGATAATCTTCACAGTTACAGTGGATACGGTTATTAGCTATCTCAATATTGTGATAGGTTTTACTATTAGGACGGATTGAGAATGCCATAACTGAGTTTGAGGGTATGAAAACCAAGCAAGCAAAGAGATTCCAAGCCTATCTTCAGTATCATAGTCAACGCATCCCTAACTACCAAGAATATGAACGTTTAGCCATACCAATAGGTTCAGGTTCAGTTGAATCAAAAATCAAGCAAATTTCGGCTCGAGTTAAAATTAGCG
>VYKS01000114.1_pt1 | contig 51823 bp, 46 predicted proteins | sample 5114511 | NCBI WGS metagenome assembly VYKS01 (sample SAMN12291795, study PRJNA351875) | freshwater metagenome | isolation source: freshwater lake | place: USA: Michigan, Gull Lake | collected 2011-07-05 | reverse complement strand
GAGGGACGCCGCGTGCGCACTGTCGCCGAGCAGGAGGAAGCCGCTGGCGAGGTCACCCGGGCCGAGGCCGCGCGCGCTGCACTTCCCGACGGCAGCGAAACCCGCGCTAAGGTCAGCGCGCTATCGTCCGAAGCCGAACTGCGTCGCACCGCCGCCGCCACCGCGCGGGCCGAGCGCGGCGCACTGGAACGCGACATCGCGTCAGCGCGCGAACGCCTCGCCGCCGCGCAGGCGGAACGGCGCAGTTGGACCTCTCGTGCGGGCGAAGCCGCGCGGCGCATCGCCGAAATGGACGCGCGGGCGGTCGAACTCGCCGAAGCCGCCGATGCGCTCGCCGGACGTCCTGCAGAACTCGACGCTGCGGTCACCGGGGCCGAACGCGCAAGCGAAGATGCGCGCATCGAAAGCGCCGCCGCGCAGCTTGCCGAGCGTGAGGCCGAAGCCGAATTGCGCGGCACCGAAGCTGCAGTGCGCGCCGCCGGCGATGCGCTGGGCGAAGCGCGTGAACAACGCGCCGGTGCCGTGGCCCGCGCCGAAAATCACGATCTGCGCCGCGTCGAAATGAATCGCCTGTCGGGCGAGCGCTTCGAATGCCCGCCGCCCGTCCTGTCCCAACGCGTTGGCTTCGATCCCGACAGCGTGCGCGGCCCGCAGGACGAATCCGCCGCGCACGACCGGCTGATCGCCGAGCGCGAGCGGATCGGCCCGGTCAACCTCGTCGCCGAAACCGAGCTCGCCGAGCTCACGACCGCCGCGCAGACCGCCGCCGCCGAACGCGACGAACTGATTCAGGCGGTACACCGGCTGCGCGGCAGCATCGGCACGCTGAACCGCGAAGGGCGTCAGCGCCTGCTCACCGCGTTCGAGGCGGTCGACCAGCATTTCCGCCGCCTGTTCACCACTTTGTTCAACGGCGGCCAGGCGCATCTCGCGCTGATCGACTCCGACGATCCGCTGGAGGCTGGGCTGGAGATCATGGCCCAGCCGCCGGGCAAGAAGCTCCAATCGCTGACCTTGCTGTCCGGCGGCGAACAGGCGCTGACCGCGGTCGCTCTGATCTTCGCGCTCTTCCTGACCAACCCCGCACCGATCTGCGTGCTCGACGAAGTCGACGCACCGCTGGACGACGCCAATATCGAGCGTTTCTGCGACCTGCTCGAAGCGATGACGCGCGAAACTGCGACTCGCTACCTCATCGTCACGCACAATGCCGCGACGATGAGCCGCATGCACCGCCTGTTCGGCGTCACCATGGTCGAGCGCGGCGTCAGCCGCCTCGTCTCGGTCGATCTGGGCGGCGCCGAATCGCTGCTGGCGGCGGAGTGAGCGACGCCCCCCGCCCGACCCGCTTTCGCCTCGCGCTGTTCGGGTTCGGGGACTTTGCGTTCAACCTGTACTGGCAGAGCGCGATGCTCTTCCTACTGTTCTACTATACCGACGCCTTGGGATTGCCGGTGGGGGTGGCGGCGACGATCTTCCTCGCCGCATCGGTGTGGGACGGGATTGCGAACTTTGCCGCCGGTCTGCTCGCCGACCGGCATGAACCACGCGGGGGGCTGGGGCGCTTGCTTGCGCTCGGCGGGGTGCCGCTCGGGCTCGGCTTCATGCTTGCCTATCTGCCCCCGCTCGTGCCCGGCTATTGGGGGATGGCGGGCATCTTTGCAGGCCATATCCTTTTCCGCACCGCCTATGCGTTTCTCAACGTCCCCTATCTCGCGATGAGCGCGAGGGTCAGTGCGGACAGCAACGACCGCGCCTTCGTTGCCGGCGTGCGGATGCTGTCGGGCACGCTGGCCGCGATCGTCGTCGCACTCGGCACCGTTCCGCTGGGCTCGGGTCTGCTCGGCGTAGAGGCGGCGGCGGACGCCTATTTCGGCGCAGCGATCCTGTTCGCCCTTGCCGGAGCCGCGATCCTCGCGCTGGTCGGAACCAGCTATCGCGAAGCCGATGTGCCCGATCGCGCCGCGCCGGTTCCGGTGCTCACGGCATTGCGCGCCATCGTCGCGAACCGCGCCTTCGTCACGCTGAACCTTGCGATGATGGCGGTGATCGTCGCGGTGACGATCCTCAACAAGTCGGTCCTCTATTATTTCAAATATTTCCTGCATGACGAGGCGAGCGGGCAACTCGCCCTGGCCTCGATGAGCGTGGTCAGCGCGGTGTCGGTGCCGCTCTGGATGCTGCTGCGCCGCCGGATCGGTGCGCGCGGGCTGTGGTTCCTGGCGGCCGGACTCGCCAGCGCCGGACTCGCCGCCTTCGCCCTGTTCGACATTCACCGCGCCGGGGTGATGCAGGCCTATCTCATGGCGATGCAGGCGATGATCGTAGGGCTGAACTTCGTCTTCTGGGCGATGCTGCCCAACACGATCGAATATGGCGAGCAGCGCACCGGCCTGCGCGTCGAGGGCGCGGTGTTCGGCATGGCGGCTTTGCTGCAACGCATCGCGATCGGCATCGCCACCGCGATCATCGGCTTCGGCTTTGATGCAGCGGGCTATGTCGCCAATGTCGAACAAAGCGCGGCGACACTGACCGCAATGCGGCTGACCATCGGCGCGGTCCCCCTCGCCTTCCTCATTTTCTCGTGCGTGATGATGGCGCTCAACCCGCTGGCGCGCGGGGCGCATGCGCAAATCGTAAAAGATCTGCGCCGCTAAACTCCCCCTTAATTCGGCACCGCCCCGGGGGAGGAGGGGGAGCTGGAGCGGTGCCGAATCCCGGACCAGGTCCGGGGCGCGCGGCCGTCAGGCCGCTGCGAGGGTGAAGGTCGAATGCACGCCCGGCGCTTCCGCCGACGGCGCGATCCACACGTCGAACAGGCCCGGCTCGACCGTGGGCTTCAGGTCCATGCCGATGAACTGCAGGTCGCGACGGCGCAGCACGAACCGCACCGTCTCGCTCGCGCCGGGGGCCAGCGCCAGCTTGCGGAACGCCTTGAGTTCACGCACCGGGCGGGTGATGCTCGCCGCGCGGTCGCGGATATAGAGCTGAACCACTTCCTCGATCGCGCGGGGACCGCGGTTGGTGATTGTCGCGGTGAATGCGATCTCGCCATCCCAGCCCAGCGTGCCCTGCTGCGGCGTCAGGCCCGCATATTCGACCTTGCCGTACGTCAGGCCGTGACCGAACGGATAGAGCGAGGAGTTGGGGCTGGTCCGCCAGCGGGTCTTGTACGGCTCGAGCTTGTCGTCGCTCGGGTTAGGGCGACCGGTCGGCTTGTGCGCATAATGATAGGGCTGCTGCCCCGATTCGCGCGGGAAGCTGATCGGCAGGCGCGCCGACGGGCTGTAATCGCCGAACAGCACGTCGGCGATGGCATTGCCGCTCTCCGACCCCAGGAACCAGGTGACGAGGATCGCCGGCGCGTTCTTGACCGCCCCCTCCAGCGCCAGCGCGCGGCCATTCTTGAGCAGTACGACGATCGGCTTGCCGGTCGCCGCCACGGCTTCTGCCAGCGCCATCTGCGGCGCGGGAACGGTGATGCTGGTGCGCGACTGCGCCTCGCCCGACATGTTTTCGGATTCGCCGATCGCGAGCAGCACGACGTCCGCCGCGTTCGCCGCCACCACCGCAGCAGCGATCCCGCCGTCGAGCGGTTCTTCGACCTTCGAGCCGAGGGTCACCGTGACTGGTGCGTTCTTGCCCAGCGCGTTGCGCACGCCGGTCGCCAGATCGATCGCCTGCTTGTTGTCGCCATAGACGCACCACGGACCGTTTAGGTCATGCTGCCCCTCGGCGAACGGGCCGATGATCGCGATCTTCTTGCCGCTCTTGGGCAAGGGCAGCAGGTCGCCTTCATTCTTGAGCATCACGATCGAGCGCTTGCCCGCCTCGCGTGCCAGCGCGAGATTTTCCTTGGTCCGGGTGCGCGCCGCCTCACGCTTTTCGTCGATGCGGCGGAACGGGTCCTCGAACAGGCCGAGCTTGGCCTTGAGCGCCAGCACCTTGCGCACGGATTGATCGACGCGCGCCATCGGCACCTCGCCCTTTTCGACCAGGTCGGGCAGGTGATCGCGGTAGAAGCCGCTGGTCATGCTCATGTCGACGCCGGCCATGAAAGCGAGCTTGGTGGCCTCACGCGCATCGGCGGCATAGCCGTGCGCGATCATCTCCATATCGCCGGTGTAATCGGACACGACAAAGCCGTCGAAGCCCCATTCGTCGCGCAGAATCTTGCGCATCAGCCATTCATTGCCGGTCGCCGGAACGCCCGACAATTCGTTGAATGCGGCCATCGCGGTCGGCGCACCGGCGGCAAAGGCGGCCTGGAACGGCGGGAAATAGACTTCGCGCAGCGTACGTTCGGAGACGTCGACCGTGTTGTAGTCGAGCCCCGCCTCCGCCGCGCCATAGGCGGCGAAATGCTTGGCGCACGCCATCATCGTGTCGATCGCCTTCAGGCTCTTGCCCTGGAAACCGCGCACGCGCGCCTCGGCGAACAGATTGCCGAGCAGCACATCTTCGCCCGAACCCTCGACCCCGCGGCCCCAGCGCTGGTCGCGCGCGATGTCCACCATCGGCGCGAAGGTCCAGTCGACACCGGCCGCCGCCGCCTCGAACGACGCCGCAGCTGCGGCCTTCTGTGCCAGCAACGGCTCGAAGCTCGCCGCCTCGCCCAGCGGGACCGGGAAGATGGTGCGATGGCCGTGGATGATGTCGGCCGCGAAGATGAGCGGGATCTTCAGCCGCGAATCCTTCATCGCCGCCGTCTGCATGATGCGGCACATGCGCGCGTTGTTGCCGTTGAACACGCCGGTGATGCGGCCCTGGCGCACTTCATCGACCTGCTGATCGAAATTGGCGTTGGAGCCGCTCGGCGGGTTCATCGCGATCGCCGCGCCACCACCCCAGGCCGCCGCCATCAGGCTGAGCTGGCCGGCCTTTTCGTGAATCGTCATCTTGGCGATCAGCGCGTCGATAAAGGCCGGAACCTCGATCTTTGCCGCTTCACCCATCAACGCCCGCGCCGGGCTGTGCAGCCATGCGGCGACCGCACCTGCACCCATCAGGGCTGCGCGGCGGGAAATCCGGGTGTCGAACATATTGGTCCTCTCCTGAACGGGTCGCACCGGCTAGGGTACGGGAAATGCGGATGGATGGCGCGCCTCGAATTGAGGTTGTCGCGGCAAACCGTAACCGGTTACATGCCGCCTAACGAACGCATTTGCAATCGGGAATGACCCGGTAGAGAAGAACGTTCTCAAAATGGGGATGGGGTGAGCATGGGCGAGGCGACGATTCGGGATGTGGCACGGCACGCACAGGTGTCGATCGCTTCAGTCTCGCGTGCGCTCAACGGCCTTGGCAATGTCCGCGCCGAAACGCGTGAGCGGGTGATCGCGTCTGCGACTGCCCTCGGCTATGTGCCCCATGCCGGTGCGCGCAGCCTCAGCCTGGCGCGTGCGCATGCAATCGGCGTGGTGCTGCCCGACCTGCACGGCGAGTTTTTCAGCGAGTTCGTGCGCGGCATGGATCGCGAGGCGAGCCGACGCGGCTATGTCATGCTGCTTTCAGTCATGCATGACGAAGGTGAGCAAGCGACAGTGGCATTGCGGGCGATGCGCGGTCGCGTCGACGGGCTGGTGGTGATGGCGCCGCATTTGTCCGAAGCGGTACTGCGCCGCGCGCTGCCGACCGGACTGCCCGCGCTGATCATCAACGGACCGCGTTCGATCACCGATCTCGCCACCGTCCGGCTCGACAATGGCGCCGCAACCGAAGCGATGATCGCGCATCTGGTGGCGACCGGACGTCGCCGCATCGTCCATATCGCCGGGCCGGAAGGCAATATCGACGCGGAAGAGCGCACCGCCGCATTCCGCGCCAGCATCGCCCGGCATCTGCCCGGCGCCGAGGCGATCGTGCTGCCCGGCGACTTCGCCGAAGAGGGGGGCGAAGCGGTCGCGCGCGCCATCGCCTCGGGCGCGATCGACTGCGACGCGGTATTCGCCGCCAATGACATGATGGCGCTCGGCTGCCTTCAGGGGCTGCGCACCGCCGGTATCGATGTGCCGGGGCAGGTCGCCGTGACCGGCTTCGACGACATCCCGCTCTCCCGCTACCTCGGCGTCACCACGATGCGCGTGCGAATCGCCGAACTTGGCGAGCAGGCGATCGGCCGCGTGATCAACGTGCTGGAGGGCGAGGGGGCAGATAGCCGCGCCGAACTGCACCAGGCCGAACTGGTCGTCCGGGCGACCAGCGCAGGCTAACGCACGCGCACCGGCGCACTGCGCTTCGACACGCCGGTCTCGTTGAACGCCTCGACCGCTGCATAATAGCCGACGCCCTTGTTGAGCGCGCGCAGGTCAAGGCGCGCCTGCTGACCGTCACCCAGCTCGTCGGCGAAGACCTGATAGGTCAGGGTCAGCCGGTCCGGGCGGATGCCCCACATGACGTTGTAGCCCACTGCGCCCGGCACCTTGCGCCAGCGCACCGTCGCGTTGCGTTCGTCGGTGTCGCGGATCGCGGCTACCGCGCCCGGCATTGCAGGCGCGCGGCCATCGGCGTTGCCGAACACGCGCAGATCGTTGATCGCCAGGTGCGCACCGCCGATATGGCCATGGACATAGCGGACGAAGCGGACCTTCGCGGGTGTTTCCAGCTGGAAATAGGCATTGGGTCGGTCGCGGCGTGGAGCCCCCGTCTCTGCCAGCCTGGACCAGCTTTTGCCGTCGAGTGACCCTTCCAGTTTGAACTCGGAGTAGATGTCCGGCGCGTCGCCGTAACGGCCAGACTTGTAGTCGGCAAAATTGACCTGGATCGCGCGCACCGTCTTCGCCGTGCCCAGATCCATCGTCAGCGTCTCGCCCGGCTTCTTGCTCGCAGCGACCCAGAAGGTGCGGGGATTCTCGTCCGCCGCGCGGCTCGCGTCATACTCCCCCAGCGTCGAGGAGGCGGTCAGCGGCTTGCGGTAGGACAGCAGCATCCAGCCGGTGAACAGCCCCTCGATATCCTCAACCTTGCCCTCCGGCATCCAGTGCGGGAAATCGCCGAAACGCGACGATGCCCACATCTGCCCGTCCGCCTCGAACCGCGTCGGGAACAGGTTGATCCGGCGCTCGAATGTCCAGTTATGGCCGAGCCAAGGCGTACCGCTGTTCCACCAATTGCCGTGGTGATCCTGCACGGTCGAGCCATGCCCGGCGCCCTCGACGAACCCGCCGGGCTTGTACGCGACCGGATTCCACGGCGCATAGGTGAACGGGCCGAGCGGCGATTTCGCGGTGTAAGCGCCATTGGCATAAGCGTTATACTCGGTCCCGGGCGCACCGTATTGGAGATAATAGGTGCCGGCGACCTTGGTCATCCAGGCGCCTTCCATGAACGGCTTGATCGGCGTGCCGTCGGGCAACGTCCCCGAATGATCCTGCCCGAACCGTTCCCAGCCATGATCGTCGGGGTCGAGCTTGAACGCCTCGGTCGCGCGGCCCTGGTAGACCATCCGGCCGTCCTTGAACGCGATCCCGATGCCGTAAAGCGGAAAGACGTTGGACGACCCCCAATAGAAATACCATTTGCCGTCATCGTCCAGGAACAGCGCCGGATCCCATGGCCCCGGCGGCACGTCGCCGGGCTTCATGTTCGCCTCCCCACCCGGCCAGACCTGTCCCGGCAGGCGCGGCATTCGGCGGACGAAATAGTCGAGCTTGCCCGTCTCCGGCGCGTCGGAAACATAGACCGACCCCGGCTCCATCATCGATGGCATCAGGTAGAGCCGCTCGCCATCCGACCAGGCGGCGGGCGCGACAAAGCCGCCCTTTTCCCAGCGGCTGGGGGTGATGAAGGTCCAGTCGATCAGATTGGTCGAGCGCCAATAGCCTTCGGCCAGCGTCTGGAAGAGGTAATAGGCGTCCTTGTGCCGGATGATCACCGGATCGGCGCCGGTGCGGTACGAGATATCCTCGTTCACCTGCTCATAATTGTAGCGGTAATCGAGATCGATCGGATTGGCATAGGTCCGCTTGCCCGGCTGCGCAGTCGCGGTGCCCGCCGCACAGAGGCTCACCAACACCAGAGCAAGGGTTGCACGCACCGACCATCTCCCAAACAAACACTGTCGGGACTGTAACCGGTTACACTAGTCAGCGGAAGCCCGAAGGAGGCCGGGGCGTCGCCACCCCGGCCATCCGTCGGTTATTCCCACCAATAGGGGCGGCGCTTCGCAGTGCCGGTGTCGACCTCGTTCATCGTGCGCGGGTCGTACATCCGGCCACCGAGCATGACGCGATGGATCTTGTCGCTGTTGCGGATGTCGGCGGTCGGATCCGCGTCGAGAACGAGCAGGTCGGCGAGCTTGCCCGGCTCGAGCGATCCGACATCCTTGGCGTAACCCAGCGACCTGGCCGAATCGATCGTGCCCGCGCGCAGCGCCTCGACCGGAGTCATGCCGCCGCGCACGAAGGACCACAGCTCCCAGTGCGCGCCGATTCCGGCCTGCTGCCCGTGCGCCCCGATCGCGACGAGCTTGCCCGCCTGCATCACCTTCTTCGCCTCACGCGCCGCCTCGTCATCGACGAAGTTGCTTTCGGGCGCCTTGGTCACGCGCATCGTGTCGGCGCGCAGCTGTGCCGGGGGCGTGTGCACCATCAGCGGGTTTTCCCAGACATTCGTCGCCTGCCGCCAATAGGGGTCACCCGCCAGGCCGCCATAGGTGACGACGAGCGTCGGGGTGTAGTTGGTGTCGCTCTGCCCGAAGAGCTGGATCACGTCCTTGTAGAACACCTCGCCCGGCACATTATGCTCCAGCGTCGAGTTGCCGTCGGCGATCAGGTTCATGTCCATGCCGAACAGCGACCCACCCTCGGCGACCACCTGCATCCCCTCCGCCCGTGCGGCGGCGACGACCATCTGGCGCTGCTCACGGCGCGGCTGATTGTAGTTCTTCACCGAATAGGCGCCCTGCGCCTTCAGGCGACGAACGTGATTGAGTGCGTCCTCATAGCTGTCGATCTGTGCATAGACGCCCGCAGCGCGTGCGCCATAGACGATCTCGCCGGTCGAAAAGAGGCGCGGGGCAAGGATCTTGCCCGCCTGCTGCAGCTCCGCCGCGGCAAAGACATGCGCGGCCTGGCTCGACGGGTCGTGCAGCGTGGTGGTGCCAAGCGCGAGATTCTGGAGCAAAGACCAGTTCTGCTGCGGGATCAGCTCGTCGGTGCCATAGGGACCGTGCGCGTGGGCATCGACCAAGCCGGGGATGATCGTCTTGCCCGTCACATCGACCGTCTTGGTCCCGGCGGGCAGCTGGATCGCAGCGGTCGGACCGACCTGCACGATCCGATCGCCCTCGATCACAATCGTGCCATTCTCGATCACGCCGCCATCGGCACCAGCCATGGTGACGATCCTCGCACCGGTCAGCGCGACGGTGCCGCTCGCCTTCGCCGCCTTGACCTCCATCGCCATCGACGTGGTGCGCGGGGTCACGGTCACCTTCGCGCCGCCGGGGGCCGAGGCGAAGAAGGCGCTACGGTCGGCGGTGTAGAGCGTCGGGCCAAGGCTCCAGTGCAGCCGTGCGCCATCGCCCGACCAGGTGATGTAATCGCCGCCATCGCTGCTGACGCGCACCACGGGAAGCGCATCGCCACGCGGCGCAACCGTCACCTGCTGACCGCCGGGCATCAGCGGCATCGCGAACACCTGATAATTCTGGCGGAAGGCGACGCTCTTGCCGTCCGGCGCGACGACAAACTCGTTCGCCAGTTCGCCGGTCGCATGGACGCGCTTCGCCTCACCGTTCAGGTCGGTCGAGACCAGCTGCAGCTTCTCACCACCCTCGACCATGAAGATGCGGTCGTTCGATGCGCCGTAGTGCGGACGCGACAGGCTGCGCGTGACCATCACCGGCGCGCCGCCGGTGGCGGCGACGCGATAGACGCCCGGATTCTCGCCCCATTTCGGCGCAGTCAGCCCGCCGCCATCGCCCTTTTCGAACACGATCGTCTTGCCGTCGGGGGAGAATTGCGGGCGGGCATAATGGCCCGGCTGCTGCGTCACGCTCCGCGCCGCGCCGCCCGAAGCGGGAACCACGCGGATCGCGCCAAGGCTTTCGTCATTCCACTGGACGAACACGATCGAGCGTCCGTCGCGCGACCACGCCGGGAACAGCTCCATCCCCGTGCCATCGGCGAGGTTGGTCAGCCGCTTCGCAGTGCCGCCGCTGACCGGTTTGACCCAGAGTTTGCCCAGGCTTTCGAACACCAGCTGGCTGCCATCGGGCGAGACCGTGGCGAAGCGCGGCATCTTGGTTGTGAAGCTCGCCGGAGCGACCGCGATCTGCGGATGCGGCGCGTCTGCGACCGCGCGGCTGTCGGCGACGCGGAACGGGATCACCGCCGCATTGGTACCGTCCGCATCGACGCGGCGGATCTTGCCGCCCGCCCAGAATACGATGGACTTGCTGTCGGGCGTCCAGTCGATATTGGGATAGACGCCGGTGACCGCCCAGGTTTCCTGCACGTCCTGATCGAGAGCGCCATAGATGATCCGCTCGGCACCGCTCGCCAGATCCTTGACCCACAGCTTGGACTTGCCCGCCTCGCGCCGGACAAAGGCGATCGACTTGCCATCGGGCGAGGGTGCCGGACGCACCGACCCGCCAAGGCCCGACACCGCCGTCGTCGTCTCACCCGTCTCGAGGTCGTAGCGCTCGATGTTGAACAGGTTGGTGTTCGAATCCTGCGCATATTCGAAGATCGGGCCGGACGTGATGTTGCGCGTGAAATACACGCCCTTGCCGTCCGCCGAATAGATCGGTTCGCCCAGCTCCTTCTGGTGCCGCTCGTTGGGGCGCTTGACCAGCTGTACGCCCGCCCCGCCCGAGACGTGGTAGAGCCACACCTCACCCGTGCCGAGCGAGCGGCCCGTGGTGAAATGCTTCTTGGCGACGATGTACTGCCCGTCCGGCGACCAGCTCGGCTGGTTGAGCAGGCGGAAATCTTCCTTGGTCAGCTGACGCTTGTCGCTGCCATCGGCATTCATGATCCAGATATTGTCGCCACCACCCCGGTCGGAGGTAAAGGCGATGCGGCGGCCATCGGGCGAGAAGCGCGGATGCACTTCCCACGCCATCCCCTCGGCAATCCGCGTCGGTGTGCCGCCGGCGATCGGCATGGTGTAGATGTCGCCGAGCAGCGCAAAGGCGATGGTCTTGCCATCGGGGCTGACATCGACGTCGATCCAGGTGCCTTCGTCGGTGTCGATCTTCGCCTGCTTCAGCGTCGCGCCCTGCGGCGCGTTGACGTCCCATTTGGGCTTTTCGGCGGGCTTGTCCTGCGCATTTGCCTGACCGAGCACGAAGAGCGCGGCGAGAACGCCGGCAACCGACTGACGCATATGGGACTCCCTGAATATGTTCTGGGAGCGGTTGGTAACGGGCGAAACCGGACCCGTCACCCGCACTTCGTCGAAAATCAGCGCTTCAGCAGGAAGACGGCATGTTCCGCGCGAAAGTTTGCCGCCGCGGAGCTGGTCAACTGATCGCCGGACAGGAACCACGCCTGTTCGACCGTGATGCCGCGTTCCGCCACGAATGCTCGGAAATCATCGATCGTCACATGATGGATGTTGGGCGTCTCATACCAGGGCACCGGCAACAGCCGCGTCACCGGCATCCGCCCGCCCCACAGCAGCGACAGCCGCACTCGCCAATGCGCAAAATTGGGAAAGGACACTACCGCACGCTCGCCGATCCGCAGCAGGTGATCGAGCACGACATGCGGCCGCATCGTCGTCTGCAGCGTCTGGCTCAGGATCGCATAGTCGAAGCTGGCGTCAGGATAATCGGCGAGGTCGGTATCGGCATCGCCCTGAATCACCGAGAGCCCACGTCCGACCGCCGACGCGACATTATGCGCGTCGATCTCCAGCCCGCGCGCGTCGCACCCCCGCTGATCCCGCAGCGCCGCCATCAGCGCCCCGTCGCCGCACCCGACATCGAGCACGCGGCTGCCCGGCGCGACATTGGCGGCGATGATCGCAAGGTCGGGACGAAGGTCGGTCATTCACACGCCCTCAAAAATCCGTCCACCACCCGGTTCAGCTCGGGCGCTTCCAGCAGGAAGGCGTCATGGCCGAAGGGCGACGAGAGTTCGACGAAACTGACCGGCGCGCCGGCGGCGTTGAGCGCATGGACGATATTGCGCGAATCGCGGGTGGGGTAGAGCCAGTCGGTGTCGAAGCTGACTAGGCAGAAGCGCGCCTTCGTCTCACGAAACGCATTGGCGAGCACGCCGCCATGCTCCTCGGCCAGATCGAAATAGTCCATCGCGCGCGTGATGTAGAGATAGGCATTGGCGTCGAACCGGTCGACAAAGCTCAGGCCCTGATGGCGCAGATAGGATTCGACCTGGAAATCCGCGTCGAAGCCGAAGGTCTTGGCCTCGCGCGCCTGGAGCTTGCGCCCGAATTTCTCGGTCAGCCCGGCTTCGGACAGATAGGTGATGTGCGCCGCCATCCGCGCGACCGCGAGGCCCGATGCGGGCGGCTCGCCGTCATAATAGGCCCCGCCATTCCAGCGCGGGTCGGCCATCACCGCCTGCCGCCCGACTTCGTGGAATGCGATATTCTGTGCCGAATGCCGCGCGGTCGATGCGATGACCACCGCCGCTTCGACCCGGTCGGGGAAGGTGGCGGGCCAGCTCAGCGCCTGCATCCCGCCCATCGACCCGCCGACCACCGCCTTGAGCCGCTGGACGCCGAGATGGTCGAGCAGCATCGCCTGCGCGCGCACCATGTCGCGGATGGTGATGACGGGAAAGCTCATGCCCCACGGCGCACCGGTCGCGGGGTTGACCGTCGCCGGACCGGAACTGCCCATGCAGCTGCCCAGTACATTGGCACAGATCACGAAATGCCGCGCCGGATCGATCGGCTTGCCCGGCCCGACCATGCGGGTCCACCAACCGGGCTTGCCAGTAATCGGGTGGTTTGACGCGACATGCTGGTCGCCAGTCAGCGCATGACAGATCAGGATCGCATTGCCACCGTCCGCCGCCAGCGTGCCGTAAGTTTCATAGGCAATCTCGACCGGCGACAGCAGCACGCCCCCATCGAGGCGCAGCGGCCCCGGAAGCGTCACGCGGCGGTCGAGGCCAAAGCGCACATCGTCGGACATCGCCGCGTGCCTAGAAGCCGCGCGGCGCGGGTTCAAGCGGTTCGCGTGGGGATGACGCTGCCGAGGATCGCCTGTGCCGCGAGCCGGCCGGTCTGCGCGCCGCCATTCATGTACCCCGGAAAGGCATCGGACAGATGCTCGCCGGCAAAGATGACGCGGCCGAGCGCCGGAGCCGACTGAACCGCGGCGCCGTCATCGCCCTCCATCCACAGCAGCGACCCGAAGCGGGTAAGATGTCCGGGCGGATAGCTGCCATAGGAGCCGCCGATCAGCGGGTCGCGGTGCCATGCCGTACGCCGCACCGGCGCGTCGGCGCAGGCGGCGGCAAGGTCGCCGAGCGCCATGCGCGCATCGCTGGCATAACGGGCTGCGAGCGCCTGTGCCGGGTCGCGATCGTCGGTGGCGTCACCGCCGAGATACCAGGTCCAGACCGGGGGTCCTTCGGCCCCCTGCACGCTGCCGTCCCAGCCGCTCGCCCAACTGCCGCGCGCGCCCGCATGCCAGACATCGCCGCCACCGCCGATTGCTTCGCGCCAGCGCGGCGAGTCGGCGGCGGCGAGAATCTTCTCGTTCCGGCCCAGCGTCATTGCACCGATGAAGTGCCGCCACTTGGCCGGCAGCGGCACCGCAAAGTCGATCTGGCGCGTCTTTGGCGCCGGCACCGCGACGATCACCGCATCGGCCCGCTCCGTTGTGCCATCGGCGAAGGTCAGCGTGACGCCCCCGGTTGCCCGTGCGACGCGCCGCAGGACCCTGCCAGTCTCGATCTGTGTGGCATAGCGCATCGCGAGCGCATCGATCAGCGTGCTGCTGCCCCCGGATATGGCATAGCGCTCGTCCGACCCGCCCAGAATATCGGCGCGTTCACCGTCCACCGTCGGCAGGTTGAACAGCAGCGACAGCGCCGAGGTCGCGTCAGGCTCGGCACCATATTCGGTCCGGCCGGTCGTTTCGAGCAGGCCGCGGACCCATGATGCAGGGATCAGCGCGGCAAGGCGATCGAGATAGTCGGCGACCGACATCGCGTCGAATGCGCGCAGGGCGGTGGGATCGGCGTCGATCCGGTCGGCATCGCGACCGATCTGCGCGGCGATCGGGCCAAGCGCCTCGGCCAGTTCCGCCTCGGCCACCGTTCGTCCGCCGGTGACAACGATGCTGCGGTGCGGCTCGGCCTTGCGGTCGATCAGCTCGATGCCGAACTGCGCGGTGAGCGCGCGCATATCGTCATGGTCGCTATTGACCAGCTGCGCCCCCAATTCGAAGGCCGGCCCGGTCGCGCTCTTTTGCGTGAACACACGCCCACCCAGTCGCGGCCCCGCTTCATACAGCCGGGCATCGACGCCCGCTTCACGCAGGTGATGCAGCGCCGTCAGTCCGGCGATGCCGCCGCCGACGATCGCCACTCGGCCGATCCGGGTCCGCGCGGGTGCGGCAGTGGGGATCGCCGCAGCGACACTTCCGGCGGCAAAGCCCTTGAGCAGTGCGCGGCGAGTCGCGCCGGGCTGAGCGGCAACGGGCGCAGCTTCGCCCGCTGCAGCCAGATTCCGCCGCCGCGCCGCCGCCAATGCACTCCAGAACAACCCGCCGCTTCGCATCCAACCCCCGGTTTCGTTGCGCCGGGGTTAGCGCCATGACCTTGCTATTGCGTAACCATTGGGCAAAGGGGTCGCCCATGACTGGACCGACCCCCAAGCCGTGGATCATGGACATTGCCCCCTATGTGCCGGGCAAGTCGAAGACCGATGATGGTCGCAAGGCGATCAAATTGTCGTCGAACGAGAATCCGCTCGGCACCTCGCCCGCCGCGCGCGCCGCGTTCGCGACCGCAGCGACCAGCCTGGAGCGCTATCCCGACGCGAGCGGGACCGAATTGCGTGAGGCGCTGGCCGCCAAGCACGGGCTCGATCCCGACCGGATCATCTATGGCAATGGATCGGACGAGGTGCTGCACCTTGCCGCCGGCGCGTTCGCCGGGCCGGGCGACGAGATCATCTATGTGAACTATGGCTTCACCGTGTATCCGATCGCGACCAAGCGCGTCGGTGCGGTGCCGGTGGTCGCGCCGGACAAGGATTATGCGACCGATGTCGACGCGATCCTCGCCAGCGTCACCGACAAGACGCGGATCGTGTTCATCGCCAACCCGAATAATCCGACCGGCACCCATGCCAGCCGCGAAGAGATTGCCCGCCTTCACGCCGGGCTGCGCGACGATATCCTGCTGGTGCTCGACCACGCCTATGCCGAATATATCGATGGCGATATCGACGATGGCGGCATGGAGCTGGCGATGACCGCGTCCAACGTGCTGGTCACGCGCACCTTCTCCAAGATGTACGGCCTTGCCGCCGAGCGGATTGGCTGGGGCTATGGCGCGCCTGCGATCATCGAGGCGATGCACCGCATCCGCCTGCCGTTCAGCATTACCATCGCCGGGACCGCAGCCGCCATCGCGGCCCTGAACGACGACGCGTTCGTCGCGCGCTGCAAGGCGGAGAATGCCAAGTGGCGCCGCTGGTTCAGCGACGAGATCGCCAAGCTCGGCAATGCCGGCCTGCGCGCGGTGCCGAGCCAGGCCAACTTCGTGCTGGTGCTGTTCGAGGGCAAGCTCACCGGCGAAGCGGCCTATAAGGGGCTGATGGACGCGGGCTATATCGTCCGCTGGCTGCCCGGCCAGGGCCTGCCCCACGGCCTGCGAATCACCATCGGCAATGAGGAAGAGACGCGCGCGGTCGCGACAATCCTGCAGCAGCTGGTGGCCGCCGCCGACGCCGAATGAAGCGCTTCGGCATCATCGGCTTCGGGCGGTTCGGTCAGCTCGCCGCCACGCATCTGCGGGACCATTTCACGGTGATCGTGCATGACTCGCGCGACGTGGCGGAGGATGCGGCGCGGATTGGCGTCGTCGCTGACACGCTGGAGGCGGTCGCCGCGTGCGATGTCGTGATGCTGGCGGTGCCGGTGCAAGCGATCGAGCGCACGCTCGCCGCCATCGCCCCGCATGTCCGCCCCGGCGCGCTGGTGGTCGATGTCGCCTCGGTCAAGATGCTGCCCGCGCGCTGGATGGCCGAAGCGCTGCCCGAGAGTGTCGATATCGTCGCCACCCACCCGCTGTTCGGCCCGCAGAGCGCCCGACGCGGGCTGGCGGGGCAGCCGTTGGTGATCTGCCCAGTGCGTGGCGAGCGCCACCACCGCGTCGCCGAATTCGGACGCAAGCTCGGCCTCAAGGTTTCGATCACCAGCGCCGAGGAGCATGACCGCGAAATGGCCTATGTCCAGGCGCTCACGCACCTGATCGGCCGGACTCTGGTCAATGTCCGCATCCCGGACGAGGAATTGAAGACGGACAGCTACCAGCATCTGCTGGAGCTGTGCGCGCTGATCGGCGACGATAGCGAGGAGCTGTTCTTCGCGATCCAGAACCTCAACCCGTTCGCGGGCGAGATCACGCAGCAGTTCATCGGAGAGGCCAACGGCCTGCTCGCCCGCGCATTGAAGGCCGGGAACCGCAGCGCCGCGAATTAAATCTCGAACGCGTTGATCCCGCGATGCACCGCCGCCTCGATCTCCTCGCGCGGCAAGCCGGGCGGGAGCGCGTCGCCATAGCGGAAGGTGACGGTGCCGGGGCGTTTGGGTCCCTTGCGCGGCCATACCTTCCCGGTCTCGCACGCCACCGGCACGACCGGCAGTCCGATCGCGCGGTAGAGCCCGGCAAAGCCCGAGCGTAATGGCGGCGTTTCCCCGGGCGGTGTGCGCGTGCCCTCGGGGAAGATCACCACCGACCGGCCCTCCGCCACGGCGGCGCGCGCTTCCTTCATCATCGCGCGCAGTGCCTTTGCCGACCCGGCGCGGTCGATCACGATCACGCCATAGCGCCGCGCGACCCAGCCCCAGACGGGGATGCGCGCCAGTTCCTGCTTCATCACGATCGCGGGCGCATCGAGCATCGCGGCCATCGCCAGCGTCTCGTACATCGCCTGATGCTTCACCGCATAGAGTGCCGGGCCATCCTCGCGTCGCCCCTCGACCGCGACGCGGATGCCGAGAATCTGATGCGCGAGCAGCAAGCCGAGACCCGCCCATGCCATCGAGTAGCGCCGCAGCGAGACCGTCCCGAACAGCGCCACCACCGGCGCCGCCAGCACGATCGGCACCGAAAGGCCATAGAAGATGATCGCATAGATCAGCGTGCGGATGCGGTCAGCCATTGCCGATCCCGAACAGCAAGGCGAAGCGGCGCACCAGATATTTGTGATATTCGCGCAGCAGCATCGACCAGCTCGCCGTGGTGCGCACCCCGTCGCCGCGGATCTCGACGTCCGGACCGAGTGCGTTGGCGAGTTCGAGCTTGGCGCGCGGCACATGCCAGTCGGCGGTCACCAGCCGGATCGACTTGTAGCCATGCTGAGCGACCCACGCCGCCGTCTCATCGGCGTTGGAACGCGTATCGACAGCCTCGTGCCCCAGGTCGATGCAGCAGCGGAACAGGCGCGGCGAGGTCTTGTATTCGACCGCAAGCTCGATCGGGCGCACGGTCGGATCGGTGCCGGTGATCAGCATGCGCTCGGCGGATTTCGCCTGAAGCAGCGTGATCCCGCGATCGATCCGCCCCGGGCCGCCGGTCGGCACGACGATCGCATCGGTCTTCACGCCGGCTTCCAGCGGCTTGCCCAGCGAAAGCATGAAGAGGCCAAAGCCGATCGCCCAGGCCAGCACAAGCAGGAGCGGGATGCGCCAGATCATAGCGTGCGCCCCAGCGTCCGCAGCACCGCGACCCGCGCCGCGCCCATCGCCAGCAGCGCAAAGGCGACCGGGACCAGTGCCAGCAGCACCCAATCGGCCTCAGCGAGCGCAACGTTGCCGAGCAGCTCAGAGCCCAGCCCGGCCGACTGGCGTCCGAGCAACCACACCGCGGCCAGCGCCGCCAGCGTGCCGATCACCCCGCCCAGCAGCGTATCGAGTGCGATGCGGCGCTGGAACAACCGCGCCACCTGGGTATCGGTCGAGCCGAGCATGTGCAGCACTGCGATCGTGTCGCGATGCGTGTCGAGCCCCGCACGTGCGACCAGCAGCACAACGGCGGTCGTCGCGGTGGCCATCAGCAGCACCAGGCCCGCCGCCGCCCAGGTCAGCGTCGCGATAAACCCGGCGACCGGGGAAAGCCATTGCGCATGCTGATCGACCCGTGCCGACGGCGTCACCGCCAATGCCGTCTGACGCACCCGCGCGATCAGCGCCGGGTCGCCGCTGACCAGATCGACATCGATCATCGCGGGCATCGGCATTTCGGCATCGAGCCCGGCATCGCCCAGCCACGGACGCAGCAGTTCCGCCAGCCGCGCGCGGTCGACTTCGACCACCTGTTTCACGCCCGGAATGGCGCGGATCCGCTCGACCAGCGCGCGCGCATTGGCGTCGCGGCGCGCGGCGTCGGCCTCGATCACCTGCACCGTCAGGCGACCGGCAAGCTGGCGTTCGAGCGAGCGCCCGGCTCCGGCCATGCCGAATCCCAGCGCGCCGGCCAGCACGGTCAGGAACAGCATGATCGCCATGATCCACACCATCGCCCGCGTCCGCTGGCCATCGTCGAGCCAGCGATGGTGCGGCCGTGCCCGTCCGATCCGCATCACGCATTCCCCCGGTCGGGCGGAAAGCGCAGCGCACCGGTCGGGTCGAGCAGGCGCCCCTTTTCAATCCGCATCATCCGCGCATTGGGGATGCGGTTGAGCAGATGAAAGTCGTGCGTCGCTACAACGACGGTGGTGCCGAGCCGGTTCAGCGAATCGAACAAATGCAGCAGCCGCTCCGCCATGTCGGGATCGACGTTGCCGGTCGGCTCGTCCGCGACCAGCATTTCTGGCCGCGTGATCACCGCGCGGGCGATGGCGATGCGCTGCTGTTCACCTCCCGACAGCGTCGGCGGCTTGGCCGTGCCGCGATCGGTGAGGCCGACCCAGGCGAGCATTTCGCGCACCGGCGCTTCGATCTCCGCCTCCGGCATTCCGGCGACGCGCAGCGGCAGCGCGATATTGTCATAGGCGGAGAGGTGCGGGAGCAGGCGGAAGTCCTGGAACACCACGCCGATGCGGCGGCGGAAGCCGGGCAGGCGCCGGCGCGGCAGCGCGCCCGCATCCTCGCCGAACAACCGCACCACGCCACGCGTCGGCCGCTGGGCGAGGTAGAGGAGCTTGAGCAGCGAGGTCTTGCCCGCGCCCGAAGCACCGGTCAGGAAATAGAACGACCCTGCGCTGAGCGTAAAACTGACGTCGCTCAGCGTTTCGGTCCCGGTGCCATAGCGCAGGCCGACATTCTCAAACTGAACGATATTGGCCATGTGCCGGCGTCGGCCGCTCCTGATCCTTCTGCCCCTCTGCCAGCCATCGCACAGCCAACCGGCCTGCTCAAGCGCAGCCGCATCGGCGCGACTCGGGCCTTGCCATTCCGTCGCGGCGGGTGTTTAGATTCGGGACCGGCGATTTCCATTTCGGGTTTGGAAAGCCGCCCAACAACGCGTGCCGCCATGATCCTCGAATGCCCCGAATGCAGAACGCGCTACCTGGTCCCGGATACCGCCATTGGTGCGGACGGGCGGACGGTGCGCTGTGCGAGCTGCAAGCATAGCTGGTTCCAGACGGCAGCTGCCACCGCCACCCCCGCTGCGGCTCCCGCCTCCGCTCCGGCGCCTGAGGTCGTGCGCGCCGACGCCTATTCGCAGCCGCCGGTCGCCGAGGCCCAGCCGCGCGACTATGACCCGTTCGCGCACGAGCCGCCGTTCAAGCCGCGCCGCAACCCCGAAAAGCGCTGGACCGCCGCTGCCGCGATTGCCGGGCTGTCGATGACGTTGGGCGCGGCCGCGATCATCTGGACCGGCGCGCCGGGCATTGCCGCGCAGCTCGGCCTGCCGATCGGCGCGTCGCAGACGCCTTTGATCTTCACCGCCCAGTCGGTCGAGCGCAAGCCGCGCCTGAATGGCGGGGAGCTGTTCGTGGTCAGCGGGCAGGTTATGAACCCGACGCGTGAGACGCAGCGCGTGCCCAACATCCTGGCCGAGCTGCGCGATGCCAACAACACGATCGTCTATAGCTGGACGATCACGCCGGACCCGCGGACGCTCCCGGCCGGGGGCAGCCTCGATTTCAATAGCGGCAAGCTCGACGTGCCGCCGACCGGCAAGACGATCCAGTTCAGCTTTTCCGGCGAAGGCGGCGAATAACCCACCACAGCCGCCCGCCATTGAGCAGGGCCGCCGCCACCATCCCGCTGCCTGAGGCATAGACGAGGCCCATCGGACCCCAGCCATGCTGGACGGTCCACAGGCCGATCGCACCGGTCAGCAGGAAGAAGGCGAGGATGCCGTTGATGCCCGCTACCACCTGATCGCCGAGCGAGCGGAGCGCGTAGACGAACACCACTTGCAGCCCGTCGAACAGGATGAACGGCGCCCAGACGGTCAGCATCAGCACGGCCAGCGCCGCGACCTCTGGTGAGGCCGGGAAGCCCGAGACGATCAGCATCGGCGCAAAGGTGAGCGGCAGGGCGAGCAGGCCGAGGATTAGCCCGGCTAGGATCGCGGCGATGCCGGTGCGCGGCCCGGCCTGCGCCGGAACGCCCTCTCCCACCGCGTTGCCCGCGCGCACACCGGCGGCTGAACCCAGTCCGAGCGCGAAGGCAAAGGTGACGTTGTGGACCGAGAACACGATCTGGAATGCGTGGGTGACCGATTCGCCGAGCTGAGTGGACAGCGCGATCAGGATCGAGAAGCCGGCGAGCTCCAGCCCCGACGCGACCGCCGGCACCGCGCCGAACGCAAGCAAGCGACCGACGCCGCGCCACATTTCGGGCGTGCCGAGGTCGCTCCAGTCGCGCACCCCGCGCTCCTTCGCCCGGGGCAGAGTAAGTGCGGCGACGGTCATGGCGACCGCGCCGACGATGGTGGCGATCACGGTTGCACTCGCCGCGCCGACCGCGCCGAATTGCGGCAGGCCGAACTGGCCGGTGGCGAGGATCCAGGCGAGCACCGCATTCAGGGGCAGGATCGAGAGGTTGACCGCCATCACCCGGCGCGGGCGGCTGACCCCCTCCAAAAAGAAGCTCGCTGCGACGATGACCAGCTGAAACGGATAGGCGAGCGCCATCGTCTGCACGACGCGCGCGGCATCCGGGGCGATGCCGGGATCGACGCCGACGCCGCGCAGCATCGGGAGCGCGAAGACGAACAGCAGCGCGCCGCTGATCAGGCCGAGGATGCCGCCGAGCACGAGTCCCTGCCGCAGCACCGCGCCGGTGGCGGGCAGGTCCTTGGCCCCGTCGGCGCGGGAGGAGAAGACGAGCACGCCGGTGAGCCAGCCCAGGGCGACGACGATGCCGATGAAGGTCAGGGTGCGGCTGGCGCCCAGTGCCGCCACCTCATGCGTGCTGACGAGGCCGACGACGATCACGTCGGTGACGTGGAGGATCGTCCAGTTGAGGCCGGTCAGCACCACCGGCCATGCCAGCGCGAGGATGCGGCGAATCTCTGCGCGGGTTTCGAGGGTCAGTGTCATGGGGCGGTCGCCTTAGCCGCAGCGGGCTGCGGAAAAAAGGGAGGTTGCATGCCCCCCGGGGCTTTGCTAGGGGCCGCTGCCTTACCAGCCACCCGGTTCAACGGGTGGGCGAAATCAGTGCGGTCGTGGCGGAACTGGTAGACGCGCAACGTTGAGGTCGTTGTGGCCGAAAGGCCGTGGAAGTTCGAGTCTTCTCGACCGCACCATTTCTTGAAAAATCTAACTAAATTAACCCCTTAAGGGGAAACATTGTGCTGGGTTCGGCGCCGGCCCGCTCCCCCACCCGGCCACCCAACGACAGTGTATTCTATGGGTGGCCGGGTGGGGGAGCGGGCTGGTGCCGCCCAAGGATCAGAACGGCACGTCGTCGTCGAGATCGTCCGGGAAGCCGCCGCCGGCATTGCCGCCCGCGCTGCTGCCACCACGGCCGCCGCCGAAACCGCCACCCGAGCTGCCGCCGCCATAGCCACCGCCGCGATTGCTCGACTGGCCGGCAAAGTCGTCGCCGCCGCCCCAGTCATCCGCGCCGCGACCACCGCCGCCGCCCATGCCACCGCCCTGACCACCGCCGGGACCGTCGAGCATCACCAGCTTGGCGTCGAAGCCCTGCAGCACCACTTCGGTCGAATAACGGTCCTGGCCCTGCTGGTCCTGCCATTTGCGGGTCTGAAGCTGGCCCTCGAGATAGACCTTGCTGCCCTTGCGCAGATAGCGTTCGGCGACATTGGCGAGACCTTCGCTGAAGATCGCGACGCTGTGCCACTCGGTCCGCTCCTTGCGCTCGCCGCTATTGCGGTCCTTCCAGCTTTCGCTGGTCGCGATGCGCAGGTTCACAACCTTGCCGCCGTTCGAGAAGGACCGGCTTTCGGGATCGCGCCCGAGATTGCCGACCAGGATGACCTTGTTGACGCTGCCCGCCATGGAAACTCCGCTGCTAATTCGATATCGAGGGACGAATGGCCGATATCCTTAACCTCAACAAGGCGCGAAAGGCACGCGCGAAGGCGCAGACCGCCGCAAAGGCTGTGGAGAACCGCGCCAAATTCGGGCGCACCAAGGCGCAGAAAGCGGCGGATGAAGCCGAGCGCGCCCGGATTTGCGAAAATCTGGACGGCGCGCGGCGGGAGTGAGGTTCGACTTTGCCCTGGCCATGGTCAGGGTATAGCAGAATGAGAACATGTAGGAAACATGTTCGATATTATCGCTTTAAATCAGCGATTTAATGGTCGGTCGCGAAAGGCGGGGCGGGCCGAATCCGGCAGATTCGGGCGGCACGGCCGATTTGGCAAAGCGAACATGTCGCGGGTTTACGCGCCAGCGGTCCGATTTGAGGTATCGCCTTTTCTGGGGCGCAAGTCGCGCAACGGCCAATCGCGTGGGCAAATTTCAGCGCTCGCGGTATGTCCGGTTTCAGTCCGCCCGATTGAGCGGCGCAATGTCGCAAAGTGGGTGGGAAGCGGTCGTCCGCCGATTAACCTGCGCTGCGGTCAACACGAATGCCGAGCGCCCGAAACGCAAGCGCCAGTTCGGATGTAAGCGCAGGATCAAATTCGAACCCGCTATGCCAAAGGTCCGCCCCGCGCCCGGCGATTACGGACATCGAACCGTCTGAAAAGTGCTGAACTTCCATTACTTCGGTCGGATCAATTTCGTGCAGACTTAGCAGTTCGCGGGCGGCCTTCTCGTCCGGAAGAGAGGCGAGGCGAGGCTTGTTTAGCTTTGGCACCTCGATCTTCTCCTGCTGCTCCGATCAGCACAAAGCTAGCTGAAACCAAAACGTCTGCAACGGGGTCGTTAGCCGACCGGAAGCTTTCAGGAAATCAAGGGGGGTTAGCTGCCCCAATTGCTCCCTAAAGCCCCAGCGCCTTCGCACCCCAATAGGTCAGTCCCGCCGCCACGTATGCCGCCGCGAACAGATAGACGATCATCACGATCGGCCATTTCCAGCCATTGGTCTCACGCCGGGCGACGGCGATGGTCGACAGGCATTGCGGGGCGAAGACGAACCAGGCGAGGAAGGCGAGTGCGGTGGGGAGGGGCCAGCCCTGTGCCAGTTTCTCGCCGAGCGCGGCGGCACCGGTTTCCTCGTCCGGGGCGTCGATCGCGTAGACGGTCTGGAGCGCCGACACGGCGACTTCGCGCGCGGCCATGGCGGGGATCACCGCGAGGCTCATTTCATGGTTGAAGCCGATCGGGGCGAGGACGACTTCGAGGCCCGATGCGATGCGGCCGGCGACCGAATATTCGCTCTGCTTCACGCCCTCCGGTGCGACGGGGTAGGAAGCGAGCAGCCACAAGGCGACGGTGACGCCGAGGATGATGGTGCCGGCGCGGCGCAGGAAGACATAGGCGCGCTGCCACAAGCCGATCAGCAGGTCGCGGAGCGAGGGGAGCTGGTAGCGCGGCATTTCCATCATGAAGCCGCCGCTCTTGCCGCGCGTTGCGGTCATGCGCAGCACGAAGGCGGCGAGGATCGCGCCGACAATGCCGAAGACATAGAGGCCGAACAGCACCAGCCCCTGCAAGCCAATGCCCGGGCCGACATCGCGCGCGGGGATGAATGCGCCGATGATCAGCATATAGACCGGGAGCCGCGCCGAGCAGGTCATCAGCGGGGCGATCAGGATCGTGGTCAGCCGCTCCTTGGGATCGTCGATCGAGCGCGCGGCCATGATGCCGGGAATCGCGCAGGCGAAGGACGAGAGCAACGGGATGAAGGCGCGGCCCGACAGGCCGACCAGCGACATCAGGCGGTCCATCAGGAACGCCGCGCGGACCATATAGCCGGTCGCTTCGAGCAGCAGGATGAAGAAGAACAGGATCAGAATCTGGGGCAGGAACACCACCACCGATCCGACGCCGGCGATAATCCCCTGAACGATCAGGTCGCCGAAAAATCCGCTGGGCAGATTGGCCTGTGCGTGGGCGCCGAGCCATTCCTGAGCGCCCTCGATCCAGCCGATCGGGGCCTCCGACCAGCTGTACACCGCCTGGAACATCACGAAGAAGAGCGCGATCAAGATGACCCAGCCCGCAACCGGGTGGAGCACGACGTTATCGACCGCGCGGGTGAAGGCGCGGCTGCGCGGTTGATCGGTGATGGCGAGCGCGGCGATGCGGCGGGCGTCGCGCTGGAAATGGGTGATATCGGATTCGGGGGTGGCGGGCGCGGCGGGTCGGCTTGCCCGGAGCACGCCATCGAGTGCGACGCGGAGTTCGTCGAGCCCGCGCTTGCGCACCGCGACGGTGGTGACGACGGGCACGCCGAGTTCGGCGGACAGCGCGTCGGCGTCGATCGTCAGGCCGTCGCGCGTCGCCATGTCGATCATGTTGAGCGCGACCACCATCGGGCGGCCAAGCTGACGCAGCTGAAGCACGAAACGCAGATGGTTTTCGAGGTTGGAGGCATCGGCGACGACGATCAGCGCGTCGGGGAGGCGTTCGCCCGCCTGCTTGCCGAGCACCACGTCGCGGGTCACGGCTTCGTCGGGGCTGGACGGATCGAGGCTGTAGGTGCCGGGCAGGTCGACCAGCTCGACCGGGCGGCCATCGTTGAGCGCGAGGCGGCCCGAATGGCGCTCGACCGTGACGCCGGGATAATTGCCGACCTTTTGCCGCGCGCCGGTGAGCGCGTTGAACAGGGCGGTCTTGCCGGCATTGGGGTTGCCGACCAGGGCGACGAGCGGCTGGGCGTTCATGCGGCGGGTGCCTTGAGATGGATCGCCTGGACGATGTGACGGCGCAGCGCGACGGTCATGCGCCCGATGCGCACCGCGGCGGGACCGCCAAACCAGCCGACCGGGCGGATCAGTTCGACCTCGACCCCTTCATCCAGCCCGAATTCGCGCAGGCGACGCACTTCGTGCGGGGCGAGCGCGGACCAGTCGATCGTGGCGACGGTGGCAGGGAGATTGCGCGGCGCACGCGCGAGGGAGTCGGTCATGTTGCGAGCGATTATCAAGAGCGACGGGGAAATGCCAGCGAGAATAACGTGACATGATATCCTGGGCGCGGCGAGTGGGGAGGATGGGTGGCTGCGAATCGCATCGCCAATTCCTCCCCCAGCTCGCTGGGGGAGGGGGACCGCCGCGCAGCGGTGGTGGAGGGGCCGCCCGTAGAGGGCGGTGCTTGCCACGCTGTCTTCGGCTGTCTGCGCAGCCGCCCCTCCACCACCGGCTTTGCCGGCGGTCCCCCTCCCCTGCTGCGCAGGGGAGGAATGGGTGGGTTGCAAATCGGCGCGCCTTCGCGCACCCGCAGGCTTTGCCTTCAGATAGACAGATCCAGATGACCGACACCGCTCTCCGCGACGCCGCCCTCAGCTCAAAGGCATGGCCTTATGAAGAGGCGCGCAAGCTGCTCAAGCGCTATCCCGACGGAAAGCCGGGCGGTGCGCCGGTGCTGTTCGAAACCGGCTATGGCCCGTCGGGGCTGCCGCATATCGGGACGTTCAACGAAGTGCTGCGCACGACGATGGTGCGGCGCGCGTTCGAGACGCTGTCGGACCAGCCGACGCGGCTGATCGCGTTCAGCGACGATATGGACGGCCTGCGCAAGGTGCCAGACAATGTGCCGAATGGCGAGATGCTGGCGCAGTATATCGGCCACCCGCTGACCAAGGTGCCCGACCCGTTCGGCAAGTTCGAAAGCTTTGCCCATCACAATAACGCGATGCTGCGCGATTTCCTCGACCGGTTCGGGTTCGAGTATGAGTTCGCCTCGTCCACCGACTATTATGGCTCGGGCAAGTTCGACGACGCGCTGCGACTGGTGCTGCGCAACTATCAGGGCATCATGGACGTGATGCTGCCGACGCTGCGTGCGGAGCGGCAGGCGACCTATTCGCCAGTGCTGCCGATCAGCCCCAAGACGGGGGTCGTGCTGCAGGTGCCGATCGAGGTGCTCGACCCCGAAACGGGGATGATCGCGTTTACCGACAGTGACGGCGAGCGGATCGAACAGACGATCTTTGGCGGCAAGTCGAAGCTGCAGTGGAAGGCCGACTGGGCGATGCGCTGGGTTGCGCTGGGCGTCGATTACGAGATGGCGGGCAAGGATCTGATCGATTCGGTGACGCAATCGGGCAAGATCGCGCGCGTGCTGGGTGGGCGGCCGCCCGAGGGGTTCAATTACGAGCTGTTCCTCGACGCCAAGGGCGAGAAGATTTCGAAGACCAAGGGCAATGGCCTGTCGATCGAGCAGTGGCTGACATACGGCCCGGACGAGTCCCTCGCCTTCTACATCTATCGCGAGCCGAAAAAGGCCAAGGCGCTGCATCTGGGGCTGATCCCGCGCGCGGTGGACGATTATTGGCAGTTCCGCGCGGCCTATGCCGACCAGCCGGTCGAGCAACGGCTGGGCAACCCGGTGCACCATATCCATAACGGCCCGCCGCCGGCCGAGACGCTGCCGGTGACGTTCGGGCTGTTGCTCAACCTGGTCGGCGTGCTGCGCGAGCCGACGGTCGAGCAGGTGTGGGGGTATCTCGGCAATTATGTGCCCGATGCGACGGCGGAGAACTGGCCCGCGCTGGATGCGCTGATCGGCTACGCGATCGCCTATGTCCGCGACGTGGCCGAGAAGCCGGTGCGGCGCGCGCCCGAGGGGGTCGAGGTTGCGGCGCTGCAGGATCTGGACGCGCAGCTTGCCGGAGCGGGGGCGGATGCCTCGGCCGAGGATCTGCAGAACATCGTCTATGAGATCGGCAAGGCGCATTTCGGCAAGGAAGCGCTGCGCGACTGGTTCAAGGCGCTGTACGAGACGCTGCTGGGATCATCGCAGGGGCCGCGCATGGGCAGCTTCATCGCGCTCTATGGCGTTGAGAACAGCCGCACGCTGATCGGCGAGGCGCTGGCGAAGGTTTAACTCGCCTCTTCCGGGGCGAGCCAGCGCAGGCGGGCGGGGGCGGTGCCGTTTCCGGTGACGCGGGCGTCGATGCCGACTTCGGTCAGGGCATCGACCACCACCTGCGCGCCACTGCCTGACACACCGATCGGGAGCTTGATCCGCTGTGCCGCCCAGATGGCGGTGGCGAGGGTGTCGGCGTTCGGCTTGCCGTCCTCCACCGCGATGTCGGGGAGTGCGGCAGCCGGCGGGATCAGCGTGACGGTCCAGCCCTGTACTCCGGCGGCGACCCGGGTTTCGAGTGCGCGATAGGCGGCGAGGTTGGCGCCGGGGAGCGGGGTGGCGTTGACCACCGCGCGGCGATTGTCGCGGTCGAGCAGTACGGCGTCGGGCTTCACCCCGGCGATCAGCGCGAGCTGTTCCTGTGCGCGGGCAGCGAGGCGGTTGGCGGCGGTGGTGCTGGAGGCTTGCGCCGCCGCGACCTGCGCCGCTTCGGCCTGGGCGCCGGTGCCGACGCGGATCTGTTCGAGCTCGACCGCGACCGGGCGACCGATCAGTTCGCGCAGTACCGCAGTGGCGCGCGCCTCCGCCTCGGCGCGCAGTTGGGGCGTCAGCACGGTGGCGGTGACGCGGACGGGCTGCGCCTCATAATCGATCTCGACCTGGCTGAGGCGGGCGGCGCCTTCGAACTCGCTGCTGATCACTTCGCGGATCTGGCGTGAGGCGTTGGCTTCCCAGCCGAGCTGGACCAGCACCAGACCCAAGGGAATCGCGAAGGCGGCGAGCGCGACGGTCACGACGATCGTCTGGAGCATCGTGTGCTGGGGCGAGAGGTGCGAGCCGAAGCCATAGAGCCGCGCGACCACGGCGGCGGCGACCGCGATGGTGATGAGATTGGTGAGGAACAGCAGCAGCGAGCCGGCGAAGACCGTCCAGTTCCAGGTAGCAAGGCCGAAGCCGACAACTGCCAGCGGCGGCATCAGCGCGGTGGCGATGGCGACGCCGACCACAGTCCCCGCCCTGCCCCGGATCATCGCATAGGCGCCGGCGAGCGCGGAGAAGAGCGCGATCATCAGGTCGAACAGATTGGGGCGGGTGCGCGCGGCGATTTCGGTCGTCACATTCTGGATCGGGGACACCAGCACCAGCAATGCCGTGAACAGCACCGCGATGACGATGCCCAGCGCGAGCGCGATGGCGGCGGTGCGGATCTCGTTCCAGTCGAAGGTGGCGAGGCCGAAGCCGAGACCGATGATCGGCCCCATCAGCGGCGAGATCAGCATCGCGCCGATCACCACCGCCGGCGACGACAGCAGCAGCCCGAGTACCGCGATGCCGGCCGACATGATCGTCATGAAGGCATAGCGGCCGGTGAATCCGGCATCCTCACGGACTTTTTCGACGACATCGACATGATCGACTGTGGCGATCACCCGTGTGCGCCACCAGGCGACGACCGGATTGTCGGGCTTTAACAATGCGATGCTCATATTCGTGCCTCTAAGGGGTTTGCCCGGTGGCCTCCAGCCGTTAGGCAGGGGGCACGCCGCAACCACAGGAGCAACGCATGGCCGCACGAAACGACCAGGCAGGACGATCCGTGCTGCGCCGATTTCTGCAGAGCGAGGCCGCGGGCGGCATCATCCTGATGGCCGCCGCGGCGCTGGCGATGCTCGTCGCCAATCTGCCCGGCATTTCGCAGGCCTATTTCCACCTGCTGCACCTCGACACCGGGCCGGTGATCAGCCCCAAATACGGGTCGATGACGGTGCATCTGTGGATCAACGATGCGCTGATGGCGATCTTCTTCCTGTTCGTGGGGCTGGAGATCAAGCGCGAGTTCATCGACGGGCAGCTTGCCACCTGGGAGCATCGGCGGTTGCCGATCGTCGCGGCGGCGGCGGGCATGGTCGGGCCGGCGTTGGTCTATCTGTTCATCACCGGGTGGGACGGCCCGCTGGTCAATGGCTGGGCGATTCCGGCGGCGACCGACATCGCCTTTGCCATCGGCGTGCTGGCGCTACTCGGCAGCCGTGCACCGGCGTCGCTCAAGCTGTTCCTGACCACGGTGGCGATCGTCGACGACATGGGCGCGGTGGCGATCATCGCGATTGCCTATACGGCCGAGCTGTCGACGCTCTACCTCGCGCTCGGCGCGCTGGTGATGGCGACCATGTATGTGCTGAACCGCAGCGGGGTTAAGCGGCTCTTGCCCTATCTGCTGCTCGGCGCGGCGTTGTGGTATTTCGTATTCATGTCGGGCGTGCACGCGACGATCGCGGGCGTGCTGACCGCGATGATGGTGCCGATCACCACCAGCCCGGGCGCCTGCGACGATGCCGAATCCCCGCTGCACAGGCTGGAGCACGCGCTCGCCCCCTGGGTCGCCTATCTGATCGTGCCGGTGTTCGGCTTTGCCAATGCGGGTGTCAGCCTGGCCGGGATGAGCCCGGCGATCCTGCTCGCGCCGCTGCCGCTGGGCATCGCGGCGGGGCTGTTCCTGGGCAAGCAGGTCGGCATTTTCGGGAGCATCTGGCTGGCCGCGAAGCTGCGCTTTGCCGCGCCGCCGGGCGGGGCGACCTGGCTGCAGCTCTATGCCGTCGCGATGCTGTGCGGCATCGGCTTTACGATGAGCCTGTTCATCGGCGGGCTGGCCTTCCCCGGCAATGAGGAGCTGGTCGATGAGGTCAAGATCGGCGTGCTCGCCGGATCGATCCTGTCGGCGGTGATCGGCTATACCATCCTGCGCTTCGCGCCACGCTGGCGTGAGGGCGGCAAGGGCGACGCCGACCGGGCCGGTTGATGCGCTGCTTCTACGACCCCGGCCAGCTGGCGCATGCTCCGGCGCGCGAGCTGCACAATGGCGCGTTCGTGCCCTATGCCGAAACGCCCGGGCGCGCGGCGGCGATCGCGGCGGCGTTGGGGGCGACCGAGCTGCCGCAGGATCGTGGTGAGGCACCGATCCGGGCGCTGCATGATGCGGGTTACATCGACTTCCTGAAGACTGCACCTGCGCGCTGGGCGGAGGCGGGGCGGCCGGGCGATGTCATGGGCTATGTCTGGCCGACGCGGCGCCGGCCGGGACTGAAGCTCGACCGGATCGACGCGCTGGTCGGCCAGTACAGCATCGACGTGGTCACGCCGCTGACACCGCAAAGCTGGGACGCGGCCTATCGCAGCACGCAATGCGCGCTGGCGGCGACGCATGCCGTACTGGGGGGCGAGCGCGCGGCGTTCGCGCTGTCACGGCCGCCGGGGCATCATGCCGGGGCCGACTATATGGGCGGCTATTGCTACCTCAACCATGTCGCGGTCGCGGCGCAGGCGGCGCGCGATGCGGGGGTGAAGCGCGTCGCGATCCTCGATATCGATTATCATCACGGCAACGGGACGCAGGATGTTTTCTGGGAGCGCGGCGACGTGTTCTTCGCCTCGATCCATGCTGATCCGGCGACGGATTTCCCGTTTTACTGGGGGCATGCCGACGAGGTTGGCGAAGGCGCGGGCGAAGGCGCGACGCTCAACCTGCCGCTGCCGCGGGGGACCAAGATCGACGCGTTTCGGCGGGCGCAGGAGCGGGCGCTGGCGGCGATTGCGGCGTCGGGGGCGGAGGTTCTGCTGGTCAGTTTCGGGGCGGACACGTTCGTCGGAGATCCCATTTCGCAATTCGCGCTGGAGACGGCGGACTATGCGGTGCTGGGGCGCGACATTACCGCCGCCGGGTTGCCGACTGCGATCGTGATGGAAGGCGGCTATGCGATCGACGCGCTCGGGGCGAATGTTGCGCGCTTTTTGAGCGGGTTCTGAGGGCGCGCGATTTTTTTCGCGGGGCGTGGAACCAAGTGCGGTGCGGGCCGTTGTTTCTCTGCTTGATCGAGAGAAAGAGCATTTAGACGACCCGAACCCATGTGGAACGGATCGTCCAGGGAGCCCCGCCGCAGCGATGCGACGGGGCTTACTTGTTTCTGGCTAGGGTCGCAGTATCCAAGGCTATGTCGGACGCGACGGCCGCACCGCTTTTAAAACGGGCGGGTAGGTCGATCCAATCGGTAAGCCCCATTGGCTGTGCCACTTCGGCAAGTCCCACGTCCGGCCATTCATCCCTGCGAGGCATGTAGGATGTGCCGAAAATCCGGTCCCAAAGCGTCGTGAACGCACCGAAATTCTTGTCGAAATGATGTTCTTCCAGCGAATGGTGGATGCGGTGGTAGCGGTTATCGACCAAGATCCACCGCAATGGTCCCAAGGTCACGCGCGTCGGTGAGTGAATCCAAACGATATGGCACCACAGAATGGCGGTGATCAGCGGAAGGGTCGGCCCGATTTCCGAGATCATCAGCGTCATGGGAATTTGCAGAAGCACCAGCGAGAACACGCCTTCGCTGAGATGATGATATGAATTCACCGCACTAAGGTTGCGGACCGAATGGTGAACCGCATGCCAGCGCCACAGCCAGCGATGCTGTGCCCGATGATACCAGTAAAAGAAAAAATCATGGACCAGCGCCGCAAGGACGCCCGCAGCGATTGCGGCGGCGAGCGGATGCCCAAGCAGAGGCTCTAACGCAGGCAGCGCGAACAGCGGCTCCACGCCCACCGCGCGCCAAACCGCCCCGAACAAAGTGGCGAGGATCGCTGACAGCGCGATCGACACGATCCAGAAGCCCGCCCCCGCCAGCCGACCGCGCAACGAGAGACGTTCGCGTGGACTTACCAGTTCGAACATCGTCACGAGCGTGAGTATCACGGCCCAGGCGAGCAGCTGTTCTCGAAACAGGGTGAAGAACGACGCGATTTCCACACCTTGTGAATAAGGCGTACGCGGAAACAGCCGGTAAACGCCGCGCCCAAAGGAAAGGCGCCGCCGACCCTGTGGCCAGCGGCGCCTTCCTTCTACTCGCCCGATCCGCTTAGAGCTTCTCGGTCAGTTCCGGCACGACCTTGAACAGGTCGCCGACCAGGCCGATGTCGGCGACCTGGAAGATCGGCGCGTCTTCGTCCTTGTTGATCGCGATGATCGTCTTGCTGTCCTTCATGCCGGCGAGATGCTGGATCGCGCCCGAGATACCGACCGCGACATAGACTTCCGGGGCGACGATCTTGCCGGTCTGGCCGACCTGATAGTCGTTGGGGGCATAGCCCGCATCGACCGCAGCGCGGCTGGCGCCGACGGCTGCACCGAGCTTGTCGGCGAGCGGGTCGATCAGCGCGTGGAACTGTTCGCCCGAGCCGAGCGCGCGGCCGCCCGAGACGATGATCTTGGCGCTGGTCAGTTCGGGGCGCTCGCTCTTGGCGATCTCCGCGCCGACGAAGCTGGAGAGGCCCTTGTCACCGGTGCCCGAAACGGTTTCGACACTGGCCGAGCCGCCTTCGGTCGCCGCCTTGTCGAAGGCGGTGCCGCGCACGGTGAGCACCTTCTTCGCGTCCGACGAGGTGACGGTGGCGATGGCGTTGCCGGCATAGATCGGGCGGGTGAACTGGTCGCCCTCGATCCCGATCACTTCGCTGATCTGCATCACGTCGAGCAGGGCAGCGACGCGCGGCGCGATATTCTTGCCGGTGGTGGTGGCGGGCGCGACGAAGGCGTCATAGCCGGCCATCAGATCGGCCACGAGCGGCGCGACATTCTCGGCGAGCGCATTGGCATAGGCCGCGTCGTCGGCGAGCAGCACCTTGGAAACGCCCGCGATCTTTGCGGCGGCGTCCGCGGCAGCCTGCGCGCCCGAACCGGCGACCAAAGCGACGACGTCGCCCAGCTTGCCCGCAGCGGTAACGGCGGCGAGCGTTGCGTCCTTTACCGACGCATTGTCATGTTCGACCCAGACCAGAACGCTCATGCCACAACTCCCAGTGCCTTGAGCTTGCCGACAAGCTCATCCACATCCGCAACCTTGACGCCGGCGGTGCGCTTGGCCGGCTCTTCCACCTTCACCACCGACAGGCGCGGCGTCACATCGACGCCGTAATCGGCCGGAGTCTTGGCGGCGAGCGGCTTGCTCTTTGCCTTCATGATGTTGGGCAGCGAGGCGTAGCGCGGCTCGTTCAGGCGAAGGTCGGTGGTGACGATCGCCGGGATGTTGAGCTTCACCGTTTCGAGGCCGCCATCGACTTCGCGGGTCACGTCGACCTTGTCGCCCGACACTTCGACCTTGCTGGCGAAGGTGCCCTGGCCCCAGCCGAGCAGCGCGCCGAGCATCTGGCCGGTCTGGTTGTTGTCGTCGTCGATCGCCTGCTTGCCCAGGATGATCAGGCCGGGCTGTTCTTCCTCGGCGACCTTCGCGAGCAGCTTGGCGACGCCGAGCGGCTCGACCGGGCCTTCGGCGGTGATCAGGATCGCGCGGTCGGCGCCCATCGCCAGCGCGGTGCGCAGCGTTTCCTGAGCCTTTTGCTCGCCGATCGAGACCACGACGATCTCGGTCGCCGCGCCCTTTTCCTTCAGGCGAATCGCTTCCTCGACCGCGATCTCGTCGAACGGGTTCATGCTCATCTTGACGTTGGCGAGGTCCACGCCCGTCCCGTCCGCCTTCACGCGGGGCTTTACGTTATAGTCAAGCACACGCTTGACCGGCACCAGCACTTTCATCGCGTCCTCCGCTCCAATCGCGTCGTTTTAAAGGTTCGAGTCTGTCCGTCCCTAGAAGGGTTTTTGCCGTTTTCGCAAGTCCGGTACGGATTCATACGCATGCCGTAGCGTCATTGCGCAAACGAAAAAGGGGCCCGGCGCGGATGAAGCACCAGACCCCCTTTCAATGGGTGTTCCGGGGGCCGCGATCAAGCAGCCGCCTGGACCTCCGCCACAATCTTCTTCGCCGCGTCGCCCAGATCATTGGCCGGAACGATGGCGAGACCCGAGTTGGCAAGGATTTCCTTGCCCTGCTCGACATTGGTGCCTTCGAGGCGGACGACCAGCGGGACCGACAGGTTCACTTCCTTCGCCGCGGCGACGATGCCCTCGGCGATGATGTCGCACTTCATGATCCCGCCGAAGATGTTGACGAGGATGCCCTTCACCGCCGGATCGGCGAGGATGATCTTGAATGCGGCCGTCACCTTTTCCTTGTTCGCGCCGCCGCCGACGTCGAGGAAGTTGGCCGGGAACATGCCGTTGAGCTTGATGATGTCCATCGTCGCCATGGCGAGGCCCGCGCCGTTGACCATGCAGCCGATGTCGCCGTCGAGCTTGATGTAGGCGAGGTCGTACTTCGACGCCTCGAGCTCCATCGGATCCTCTTCGGTGGTATCGCGCAGTTCCATCAGGTCCTTGTGACGGAACATGGCGTTGCCGTCGAAGCCGACCTTGGCGTCGAGGACGAGGAGGTTGCCCTGCTCGGTCAGTGCGAGCGGGTTGACCTCGATCTGCTCGGCGTCCGTCGCGAGGAAGGCGGCGTAGAGCGAGGACGCGACCTTGGCCGCCTGCTTCGCCTGATCGCCGGTCAGGCCGAGCGCGGCAGCGACGGCGCGGCCGTGATGCGGCATGAAGCCGGTCGCGGGATCGACCGAGAAGCTGTGGATCTTTTCAGGGGTCGAGTGGGCGACTTCCTCGATGTCCATGCCGCCTTCGGTCGAGACGACAAAGGCGATGCGGCTGGTTGCGCGATCGACGAGGAGCGCGAGGTAGAATTCCTTGGCGATGTCGGCGCCGTCGGTGACGTAGAGGCGGTTGACCTGCTTGCCCGCTTCGCCGGTCTGGATCGTCACCAGCGTGTTGCCGAGCATGTCCTTGGCATGCGCTTCGACCTCGTCGAGGCTGAAGGCGAGGCGGACGCCGCCCTTGGCTTCGGGGGCCAGTTCCTTGAACTTGCCCTTGCCGCGGCCGCCGGCGTGGATCTGCGACTTCACGACATAGAGCGGTCCGGGAAGCTTCTTGGCGGCTTCGACCGCTTCTTCGACGGTGAAGGCAGCGTGACCGGCAGCGATCGGCGCGCCGTACTTCGCCAGCAGTTCCTTGGCCTGATATTCATGGATATTCATGGGATCGCCCTTTGCGTTGCAGCAAAATTCGCGCCGCTTAAGCACAGGGGCGCGGCGGAATCAAATGTCTTGACTTCGGCATTGCGACGCAGTTGCAATAGGCGCTGCGCCGCCCCCAAAACGAACCAGTTAGCGCGCCTCTTTGGCAAGGCCCGTGGCGCACAGTCCGCCCGAGCTGGTCGCCACCGCGAAGATCTCGGGATCGCCGAGCGCGCGGACGCGGCGCAGGAAGCGGTCGAGCGACTCGGCTTCGCGCGCCTTGGGCAGGTCGGCGATGCGCATCAGCTGAGCCAGACTCAGGCGATCGACCATCCGCTCCGCCATGCACGCGGCGAGCGGCTTGGGCAGGCCGGCATTGGTGAGGCCGGTGCGCAGCCGCGCTTCGGGCACCGCGCAGGCGGAAAGTGCGGCCAACGCCGCAATCAGGGGAATCACGCGTCTCGCATCGATCATGGTCCGTCGCTATATCGCCCGCATGAGTCCCGCAATCGGCATCGCGCTGTTCCTGCTCACCGTCGCCCTCATGGAGGGTTTTGCCTATGTCGCGCATCGCTGGCTGATGCACGGACCGGGCTGGTTCCTGCATAAAAGCCATCATTCGCCGCGCACCGGCAATTGGGAGCTGAACGACCTCTATGCCGTGATCTTTGCGGTGCCGTCGTTCGTGCTGCTGCTGGGCGGGGTGCATCTGGGGTGGTGGCAGGGCTATGCGTGGATCGGCGCGGGGATCGCCGCCTATGGCGCGATCTATTTCGGCTTCCACGACATCATCGTGCACAAGCGATTGAACACCCGCTACATCCCCAAGTCCGAATATATGAAGCGGATCATCCAGGCGCACCGGCTGCATCACGTGGTCGAGACCAAGCATGGCACGGTCAGCTTCGGCTTCCTCTATGCCCCGCCGCCCGAAAAGCTGAAGGCGCAGCTCAAGGCGCGCGGCAATGCCGGGGTGCGTGAGCCGGTAGGCCGCTTCTGATCTCCGATCCGGTCTTTTACGCGATCGCCATTCCGGCGGTCGCGCTGCTGGGGCTGTCCAAGGGCGGTTTTGCCGGGGCGGGTTCGCTGTCGCTGCCGGTGATCGCCTTTGTCATCGATCCGGTGCGCGCGGCGGCCATCCTGTTGCCGATCCTGATCGTGCAGGACGTGGTCGGCATCTGGGCGTTTCGGCGGACGGTCGATTATTTCGTGCTGGGATGGACGCTGGCGGGCGCGATCGTCGGCATTGCGCTGGGCTATTGGTTCGCGGCGAGCGTGTCGGCGGACGTCGTGCTCGCGATGGTCGGGGTGATTTCGGCGGTGTTCGGCGCGCACCGATTGTGGAAGGACCGGCTGGGCACCGGAGCAGCGTCGACCTCGCCCGGCTGGGTCGGGTCGCTGTTCGGGATCGCGTCGGGCTTTACCAGCCAGATCGCCCATGCCGGGGCACCGCCCTGGCAGCTATGGGTGATGCCGCGCCAGCTCGCGCCCGCCTATCTGGTCGGTACCACCGCCGTGTTCTTCGGCGCGGTGAACTGGCTCAAGGTGCCCGCCTATCTGGCGCTGGGACAATTCACGGGCGAGAATCTGGGCACCAGCGCGGTGCTGATGCCGGTGGCGATCGCATCGACCTTTGCCGGGGTGTGGCTGGTGCGGCGCGTGTCGCCGGCGCGATTCTATACCGCGATCTACTGGCTGATGATCGGCGTGGGCGTGGTGCTGGTGGCGAAGGCGGTGGGGTGAACCTGCCTAAGGCTTCGCGTCGATATGTTCGCGACTGGCCAAAACGTCCCTGAGATCCGCGTAGGCCTGTCGCCAAGCGGGATCCGTCTTGAACAAGATCAAGTGCGCTGCCGTCGCCCGCTCGACCTCTGAGAGGTCACTCATCGCGGGACTAGCTTCGCACCAGCGCAAGCGTTTCAACCGCGCCAGCAAGGCGCCGGTCGGCATGGACTCTAACTCTTCGCGGGCCATGGCTGGCAGTGCGCGTTGGAGGCCACGACCCTTCTTCATCGAAAGCCTCCGCCTGCGCGGTCGTGTTAGTCGAACAGGCTCGACACCGAGCTTTCGTCCGCGATTCGGCGGATCGCCTCGGCCAGCAGCGGGGCGATGGTCAGGTGGCGGACGCGTTGCGATTCGCCGACGACATTGTGGTTGCCGATCGAGTCGGTGATGACCAGTTCGCGCAGCGCCGAACCGTCGACGCGGGCGACCGCGCCGCCCGAGAGGACGCCGTGGGTACAATAGGCGACGACGTCCTCGGCCCCCGCGGCCTTGAGCGCGGCGGCGGCGTTGCACAACGTCCCGGCCGAATCGACGATATCGTCGATCAGGATGCAGAAGCGGCCCTCGACCTCGCCGATGATGTTCATCACTTCGGATTCGCCGGCCTTTTCACGGCGCTTGTCGACGATCGCGAGCGGGGCGTTATCGAGCCGCTTGGCCAGCGCGCGGGCGCGGACCACGCCGCCGACGTCGGGCGAGACGACCATCAGATTCTTGTCGGAGAACCGCGCCTTGATATCCTCGCTCATCACCGGGGCGGCGAAGAGATTGTCGGTCGGGATGTCGAAAAAGCCCTGAATCTGCCCGGCGTGGAGATCGACCGAGAGGACGCGGTTGGCACCGGCGGTGGTGATCAGATTGGCGACGAGCTTGGCCGAGATCGGGGTGCGCGGGCCGGGCTTCCGATCCTGACGCGCATAGCCGAAATAGGGGAGGACGGCGGTGATCCGCTTGGCCGATGCGCGGCGCAGCGCATCGATCATGATCAGCAATTCCATCAGGTTGTCGTTCGCCGGATAGGCGGTCGACTGGAGCACGAACACGTCCTCACCACGGACATTTTCGAGGATTTCGACGAAAATCTCCTCGTCCGCAAAGCGGCGGACATTGGCCTGCGTCAGCGGAATTTCGAGATAGGAGGCGATCGCCTGGGCAAGCGGCAGGTTCGAATTGCCAGCCATGAGTTTCATAATGCGCGTCGCTCCCAAGCGAATGTCATCGAATTGTCTCCCCTTAGGCACGTGGATCGCTCGCGAAAAGGGGGCGTTTAGGGTAGCGTGTCAGAGGTTCGGCGTCCCGTGCGGGCACAGGCGAGTCAGGACAGCAATGCTGACCCATCTCGACAGGCCCGTTGAAACAATATAATCGGGCGCTGAAATAAATGTCCGCGCGCCGCAGGGCGACCCGGACGGTCTTTAGCTGCTGGAGAGTGCATGGCGGACGTCCCGCGCAACCTGCCCCCGCTGAGCCTGCATGTGCCGGAGCCGCGCTTCCGGCCGGGCGATGCGGTCGATTTCGCCGCGGTCGATGTGCCGCCCGCCGGCGCCCAGCCGCGCCCCGATACCGCCGCTGATCCGGCGAGCTTCCACGACCTGTCCTACACGCTGGTGCGCGTGCTCGACTATGAAGGTCGCGCGGTCGGCCCGTGGGACCCGCGACTCGACCCCGACACGTTGCGCACGATGCTGCGCGACATGGCGCTGGTGCGCGCGTTCGACGAGCGCATGTTCCGCGCGCAGCGGCAGGGCAAGACCAGTTTTTACATGAAGTGCACCGGCGAAGAGGCGGTGGCGATTGCCGCCACCCATGCGCTGAGCCGCGACGACATGTGCTTCCCCAGCTATCGCCAGCAGGGCATCTTGATCGCGCGGGGCTACAGCCTGGTTCAGATGATGAACCAGATCTATTCCAACAGCGGCGACAATTTGCAGGGCAAGCAGCTGCCGATCATGTACTCGTCCAAGGAGGACGGGTTCTTCTCGATCAGTGGCAACCTTGCCACGCAATATCCGCAGGCGGTGGGCTGGGCGATGGCGAGCGCGGCCAAGGGCGACACGCGGATCGCCGCGGTATGGTGCGGTGAGGGTTCGACGGCGGAGGGCGACTTCCACTCGGCAATGACCTTTGCCACCGTCTACAAGGCGCCGGTCATCCTGAACGTCGTCAACAACCAATGGGCGATTTCGAGCTTTTCGGGCTTTGCCGGGGCCGAGGCGACGACCTTTGCCGCGCGCGCGATCGGCTATGGCATGGCCGGGCTGCGCGTCGACGGCAATGACGCGCTGGCGGTCTATGCGGCGACGCAATGGGCGGCGGAGCGCGCGCGGACCAATCAGGGGCCGACGCTGATCGAGCATTTCACCTATCGCGCCGAGGGCCATTCGACCTCTGACGATCCCACGCAGTATCGCAGCGCGGGCGAGCCGGGCGCATGGCCGCTGGGCGATCCGGTCGCGCGGCTGAAGGCGCACCTGATCGCATTGGGCGAATGGGACGAGGAGCGCCACGCGGCGATGGACCGCGAGGTCGCCGAACTGGTCAAGGCATCGCAGAAGGAAGCCGAGAAGAACGGCATCCTTGGCCATGGCCTGCACCAGCCGCTCGACACGCTGTTCGACGGGGTGTTCGAGGAGATGCCCTGGCATCTGCGCGAGCAGCGCCAGCAGATGCTGGACGAGGAAGAAGCGAGCGGCCGGCCATGGGCGCGCAAATGATCGCGCGGCGCACCCTGTTGGGCGGCGCGGTCGCGCTGGGCGGGCTGGCGCTTGCCCCGGCACCGCTGCTGGCCCGCTCCGTCGTTGCGCGCGAGGAGACGCTGCGCATATCGGCGACGCGATCGACCCAGATGTGGGTGTGGCAGGCCGAAAAGCCGCGCGGCATCGCAGTGTTTTCGCACGGCTATAACGGCGCGCCGCTGCGCTACGGGGCGATCGTCGAGCGGCTGTTGCGCGACGGTTGGACCGTCGCGGCGCCGTTGCATGTCGATTCGCTCAGCCACCCGGATCGCGCGAAGTTTTCCGCCGCGTCCGGCTTTCCTGAGCGGATGAACGACCTCAATGCGACGATCGCGTTGATGCAGACGCGCATGCCGGACCTCCCGGTCATCTGTGTCGGGCATAGTTTCGGCACCTTGTCGTCGCTGTGCCTGGGCGGCGCGCTCGCCTATTTCTCGTCCTTCCGCAATCCGGCCGTGCGCGCGGTGGTCGGCTTTTCCTCGCCCGGCAAGGTTGCCGGGCTGGTGCGACCGACCGCCTTTGCCAGCGTCGAGGTGCCGGTGCTGATGATCAGCGGGACCGCTGACACGGTGCCGGGGTTCGTCAGCGATCCCGCCGACCATCTGTTCGTCAGCGAGACCGTGGCCGGCCCCAGCTATGCCTATGTGGTCCAGGACGGCGACCACAACCTGATCACCAATGCCGCCCTGCTGCAGCGGGTGCAGCCCGCGCTCGACGCCTTCCTCGCCGCGCATGGACGTGGCGATGCGCGCGCGCGGCGGGGGCTTGCCACGCTGAAGCCAGCGACCGGAGACCGTTTCGTGGTGAAGAACGCATGACCGACCTTGTTGAGCAGATGCCCGCGACGGAGTCCGGCGAGACCGGCGACACGGTGCGGATGAACATGATCCAGGCGATCAATTCCGCCATGGACGTGATGATGGCGCGCGATCCCGATGTGGTCGTGATGGGTGAGGATGTCGGCTATTTCGGCGGGGTGTTCCGCGCCACCGCCGGGCTGCAGGCCAAGTACGGCAAGACCCGCGTGTTCGACACGCCGATCACCGAATGCGGCATCATCGGCGTGGCGATCGGCATGGGCGCTTACGGCCTGCGCCCGGTGCCGGAGATCCAGTTCGCCGACTATATCTACCCCGCGCTCGACCAGCTGGTGAGCGAGGCGGCGCGACTGCGCTATCGCTCGGCGGGGCAGTTCACTGCGCCGCTGACGGTGCGGTCGCCCTTCGGCGGCGGCATCTTCGGCGGCCAGACGCACAGCCAGAGCCCCGAGGGCATCTTTACCCATGTATCGGGCGTGAAGACGGTGATCCCGTCGACCCCGTACGACGCCAAGGGTCTGCTGATCGCGTCGATCGAGGATAATGATCCGGTCATCTTCTTCGAGCCCAAGCGCATCTATAATGGCCCGTTCAACGGCCATTGGGACCGCCCGGCGGAAAACTGGTCGAAGCATCCCGGCGGCGCGGTGCCCGAGGGCTATTACCGGATCGAGCTGGGCAAGGCGGCGATCGTGCGGCCGGGCAATGCGCTGACCGTGCTCGCCTATGGCACGATGGTGCATGTGGTGAAGGCGACAGTCGAGGAGATGGGCGTCGATGCCGAGATCATCGATCTGCGCACGCTCGTCCCGCTCGACATCGACACGATCGAGGAGTCGGTGAAGAAGACCGGGCGCTGCATGATCGTGCACGAAGCGACACGCACCGGCGGGTTCGGCGCGGAGCTGTCGGCGCTGGTGCAGGAGCGGTGCTTCTATCACCTCGAGGCGCCGATCGAGCGCGTCACCGGGTTCGACACGCCCTATCCCCATTCGCTCGAATGGGCCTATTTCCCCGGGCCGGTCCGTATCGGACTGGCTTTGAAAAAACTCCTGAAGGACTGATCGCGATGGCACGCTTTACGTTCCGCTTGCCCGACATTGGTGAGGGCATTGCCGAGGCCGAGATCGTCGCCTGGCACGTCAAGGTCGGTGACCGGATCGAGGAAGATCAGCAGGTCGCGGACATGATGACCGACAAGGCGACCGTCGAGATGGAATCGCCGGTGTCGGGCGTTGTGGTCGAGCTGGCCGGCGAGGTCGGTGATCAGGTCGCGATCGGCGCATCGCTGATGGTCGTGGAGACCGACGAGGCGGTGGCGGAGGAAGCTGCGGCTCCGGCGGCTCCGGTTGCCGAAGCGGTCGAGGAACAGGTCGCGGCAGAGACGCCGGGGGTGCCGGAAGTCGTGGAAGAGGCCGCACCTCCCGCGCCCGTTGCCGCGCCGGTGCCCGCACCCGCTCCTGCCCCCGTCCCCGCGCCTGCTCCCGCACCGGTTGAGCAAGTGCGCCACGTCCTCGCCTCCCCCGCCGTGCGCGCGCGGGCCAAGGATCTGGGCGTCGACCTGGCCGAGGTGAAGCATGACGGGCAGCATATCCGCCATTCCGATCTCGACGCCTATCTGCGCTATGGCAGCGGGCAGGGCTATCACGCGCCGCATGCCAGCCGCGCGCGCGAGGACGAGGCGGTCAAGGTGATCGGGATGCGCCGCCGCATTGCCGAGAATATGGCGGCGGCGAAGCGCGCGATTCCGCATTTCACCTATGTCGACGAGATCGACGTGACCGCGCTGGAAGCGATGCGCGCGGACCTGAACGCCAATCGCGGATCGCGGCCCAAGCTGACGATGCTGCCGTTCCTGATCGTCGCGATCTGTCGCACCCTGCCCGACTTCCCGATGCTCAACGCGCGCTATGACGATGAGGGCGGCGTGGTGACGCGCCATGGCCGCGTGCATATGGGCATGGCGACGCAGACCGATGCTGGGCTGACCGTCCCCGTCATCCGCGACGCGCAGGACATGAACGTCTGGCAGCTGGCGAGCGAGATCGGCCGCCTGGCCGAGGCAGCGCGCACCGGCAAGATCAAGTCGGAAGAGCTGCAGGGCGGAACGATCACGATTACCTCGCTCGGCCCGCTGGGCGGCATCGCGACGACGCCGGTGATCAACCGGCCCGAGGTTGCGATCATCGGCCCGAACAAGATCGTCGAACGCCCGGTGTTCGTCGGCGACGACATCGTCCGCGCCAAGCTGATGAACCTGTCGATCAGCTGTGACCATCGCGTTGTCGATGGCTGGGACGCGGCGAGCTATGTCCAGGCGCTGCGCAAGCTGCTGGAAACGCCGGTGTTGTTGTTTGCGGACTGAAATTGATCCTCCCCCGAGAGGGGGAGGATTAGCTCTCTACCCAATCCTTGCGCAGCGTGCGGACCGCGAAGAGCATCAGCACGGCGGCGATCAGGTAGAAGGACAGGGCTGCGACTGCCGAATAGCGCAGCGCCTCGTTGCCATAGCTGGCGGTCATCGCGTCCGACATCGCGCCCATCGCCCATGATCCTGCGCCAAGCCCGATCAGATTGTTGATCAGCAGGAAGCTGGCGCTCGCGGTCGCGCGCATCTGTGGGGGCACCAGATTCTGGATCGCAGTCGTCACCGGGCCGAGCCACAGAATATTGAGGCCGTTCGGGATCAGGAACAGGAACCAGGCCAAAGTCACATTGTCGGTAAGAAACCCGCCGGCAAACAACGGCACGCAGATCAGCCAAGCGATCGCCGGGAGCTTGGCATAAGCGCCCCGGTCGCTGCGGCCGAGCCGGTCGGCAAGCACGCCGCCCATGAACACGCCGATGGTGCCGCCAACCAGCAGGATCGATCCGAAGAAATAGCTGGTCGTCGACAGATCGAAGCCGAAGCTGCGCACGAAGAAGGTCGGTGCCCAGAACGCGAGGCCATAGCCGCACATCGAGCTGAACCCCGCGCCGATCGCCATCAGCCAGAAGCTGGGCTTCCTTGCGAGAATGCCGAACACCTGCCCGATCGGCGCGCGCGCGGCGGCGGTGGTCGCGACCGGGCGTGGTGGTTCCTTGACGATCAGGCGGAAGAAGGGGGCGATGATGACGCCGGCCAGTCCGACGACGATGAACGCCCAGCGCCAGTCGACCGTCGCCGCGATCCACGCGCCGAGCAACGTGCCAGAAGCGAGGCCGATCGGGATGCCGAGCGAGTAAATGGCGAGCGCGCGGGCGCGCTGATGCTGGGGGAAATAGTCGGCGATGATCGCATAGGACGGCGCGACGCCGCCCGCCTCACCCACGCCGACGCCAAGACGGTAGAGAAACAGCGTCCAGAAGCTGTTGGCGAGACCGCACAGGGCGGTGAAGCCGCTCCATACGGTGAGCGAGATCGTCACCACCCAGGTGCGGCTGGTCCGGTCGGCGAGCAATGCCAGCGGCACGCCCAGCGTCGAATAGAGAAAGGCGAAGGCGATACCACCGAGCGCGCCGAGCTGGGTATCGGTCAGCCCCAGGTCCGCCTTGATCGGCACGGCGAGGATGCCGAGGATCTGTCGGTCGAGAAAGTTGAAGGTATAGACCAGCAGCAGCATCGCCAGCACGGCGGCGCGATAGCCCGGCGTGCCGTGGCCCTGTGCCGGAGCGGCTCCCTGCGTGGCGCTCATCCGTACCCTCTCCCTCAAAAAAAATGGGCCGGACGCCCCCTTTCGACGCCCGGCCCGATCAGTCTGGCAAACTCAAAGCACGAAAGCGATCAGAACTTGATCTCGAACGTGCCGGTCACGGTGCGCGGCGGGCCGTAATAGCCGATGATCGAATTGCCGAAGGTCGCGCCCGGGAAGTTGTAGCCGCCGACGCGATAGCGCGCGTCGGTCAGGTTGCGGCCGGCAATGCCGAAACGGTAACGGCCATCGCCCGACGTCCAGTTGAGCGACGCTTCGACCAGCGCGTAGCCGTCCTGGTCGAGCGCCGGGGTCGCCAGTTCGAACATCTGGGTGTCGCTGCGCAGCGACACCGCCGGAGTGAAGGCGAGCACGCCGCCCGCGACGTCGTTCGACCAGGTGAAGGACGCATTGGCGGTCCATTCCGGCGTATTCTGGAAATCGCGCGCGTTCGACACGTCGACCGGGGTGGTGCCACCGCCGATGAAGGTCAGGAACTCCTTGTAATCGGCGTTGGTATAACCGACCACGAGGCTGGCCTGGAAGTGCCGCGACGGGACCATGCGGGTTTCGAGTTCGAACCCGTAAATCTCGCCCTTGCCGGCGTTATCGACGAAGCTGGCGATGCCACCCGCGAGCGAGGGCACCTGGATCGTGACTTGCTGATCCTTGTAGTTCGAGAAGAAGCCGGCGAGGTTCACGAACAGCGTGCGGTCGAGGAACGCGCCCTTCATACCCAGTTCGTAGCTGTCGATCGTCTCGGGCTCGTACCCGTTGACGGTGGTCGGCGTCAGGATCGCGTCGCCGCGCATGTCGAACCCGCCCGACTTATAGCCCTTGCCATAGCTGGCGTAGAGGTTGAGGTCGGCGTTCGGCTGATAGCTGAGGCTGATGCGCGGGGTCAGCTTTTCGAAATCGCGGCTGTTGGTGTAGTCCGAGCGGATCAGGCCGGGGACCGCCGTGGTGTTGCCAAAGCGCGGCGACCGGATGCCGGTATAGTTGCGGCGGAACACTGTGCCGGTCTTTTCGTCACGCGTGTAGCGCAGGCCGGCCGAGATCTTGAACGTGTCGGTCACGTCGAAGCTGAAGTCGCCGAACGCGGCATAGCTCTTGGTGAACACTTCACCGGCAGTCAGCGTAGTGGTGTTGAGCAGGCCGAGCACGGTGTCGAACGCACCGCTGGCGCGACCGTTGAGGTAATAGACGCCGAACACGCCCTGAAGCTGCTCGCCTTCATACAGCAGCTGGAGTTCCTGGGTGAACTGTCGGTCCGAATATTCGGCGGGGACGTCGAGCGTGGGCAGGCGGGTGTTGTCGAAGTCGATCACCGTGTCGGTGTTGCCGTCGCGCCATGCGGTGATGGTCTTGAAGGTCAGCGCATCGGACAGGCCGATCTCGCCGGTGATCGACACACCGCGCGTCTCGACGCGGTTGTCGTCGCCGATGCCGGCGCGCGTGTCATAGACGCTGGCGGTCGGGGCATAGATCGGGTCGGTGCCGTTGGGCAGCAGGCGGGTGCCGTGGCGCGGGTTGGAGCGGTCGAGCACGCGGTCGCCCGCGACGCGGACGAAGATGGTGTCGGTCGGGGTGAATTCCGCCGAAACGCGCGCGGCGAGCACGTCCTTGTTGTAATGCTCGGCACCGGTGGTGAGGTTGGTGCCATAGCCGTCGCGCCAATATTGCGCGACCGCCGCGCCCAGCGACAGCGTGTCGCCGACCGGCACCACGACTTGCCCCACCAGATCGATCTGGTTGTACGAGCCATAGGAGCCGCGGAACGACGCCTTGAAGTCATTGCCGAGACGACGGGTGACGTACTTCACCGCGCCGCCGATGGTGTTGCGGCCATAGAGCGTGCCCTGCGGCCCGCGCAGCACTTCGACCCGCTCGACGTCGAAAATGTCGAGCACCGCGCCCTGGGGCCGGGCGACATAGACATCGTCGATGTACAGCGCGACGCCGGGTTCGAAGCCCCACAGCGGATCCTGCTGACCCACGCCGCGGCTGAACGCGATCAGTGTCGAGTTCGAACCGCGCGCGACCTGCAGCGTCAGGTTCGGGGTCTTGTCCTGCAGCGCGGTGATGTCGGCTGCGCCGCTCTTCACCAGCGAATCGCCGGTGACGACCGACATCGAGATCGGCACATCGATCAGGCTTTCCTCGCGACGGCGCGCGGTGACGACGATTTCGCCGCTGTCCTGCGTTTCGGCGGCAGCCTCGGCTGGCGCGTCCTGCGCGAGTGCGGGGACGGATGCGAGCGCGCTCAGCGCGGCGCTTGCGGCCAGAATCGTGCGGACAGACGGATAGAGACGCTTCATGCTTTCCTCCCCAAAAGCGGCCGGCGAACCCCGGCCTTGTCAGTGGTTACGCTTGGCTATAGTGAAACCTGAACCGGGTTTCAACTTCCGGATGAAGGAGGGGATCAATGACGCAAGATCGTGGCGCTTCGGCCACACTGCCCCCTGCCCTGAATCTGGGCGAGAGCGCGGCGAGCGAGGGCAAGGAACCGCGTACCGCGCGCGGCCGCCGCACGCTGCGCGCGATCCTCGACGCTGCTGCTGCGGAGTTCGGCGAGAAGGGATTCCATGACGGGTCGGTGAGCGGCATCACGCGGCGCGCGGGCGTGGCGCTGGGCAGTTTCTACACCTATTTCGATTCGAAGGATGCGGTGTTCCGCGCGCTGGTCCGCGACATGAGCGATCAGGTGCGCGAACATGTCGCCCCGGCAATCCGCGCCGCGCCGGAGCAGATCGCCGCCGAGCGCGCGGGCCTGGAGACCTTCATCGGCTTCGTTCGCAAGCACAAGGAAATCTACCGCATCATCGACGAGGCCGAGTTCGTCGATCCCGAGAGCTTCCGCTTGCATTACCAGACTACCGCCGAGCGCATCGAAAAGCGCCTGAAGGCAGCGGCGGAACGCGGCGAGGTGCGCGCCGACGTGTCCGAAGTCCACGCCTGGGCGATCATGGGAATGAACGTGTTCCTGGGCCTGCGCTACGGCGTGTGGAGCGAGGATGCCGAGGCGAGCGAGGTCGCGGATACGGTGGCGGAGATGCTGGCGCGGGGGTTGGGGGTTCGGTAGTTAATCGAAACGCGGCTCACAGCATGCGTTCGGCATATTCCGGGGAGGGTAGCCAGCAGCTGCTGCGTTTGCCAAAAATGCGATAGCGATTGCGCGCCAACAGCCGGTAAGCAGGATCACGGATGGCGCGCGGCACGATTCGCAGCGCGCCAACAGCGCGCCACGGCCATCCTAGTCCAGACCAGATCGCGAGCACCGCATCGCTGTCGCGCAGCGCCCGACCGTCTGACACGACGATCATGGTATCAGGGTCGGCTGGATCGATTCCGAATTCGCGATACAGCGCAGCGCCGACCTCCCCCTGCATTGAGGCGAGCCGAAAATGCCCGCGCGTGTCGTGGCGAAGCACGAACTGCGCATTGACCGAACACAGGACGCACTCCGCGTCGAAAACGATGATCGGGTGCACTTCGACCCCCTTCACCCCGCCTCCGCGATCCACTTTGCCGCCGTCTCGCCGTCCCAGTCCATGTCGCCGGAGACGCGCCACACTTCCTTGCCCTGTGCGTCGTAGAGGATCGTCGTCGGCAGGTTGACGCCATAGCCGGTCGAGAATTTGACGTCGGGGTCGAGATAGGGCTGGAGCGCGGCAAATTTCGCCTTTTCGAAGAAGGGCGTGACCTTCGCCGCGCCGTCCAAATCCTGGCTGATCACCAGCACCTGAAGCTTTTCCTTTTCCCGCACCGCCAGCCGATCCAGCGTCGGCATTTCGCGGACACACGGCGCGCACCAGGTGGCCCAGAGGTTGACCAGCAGCGGCTTGCCGCGGAAGGCCGCCAGCGTCACCGGCTTGCCGGCGGGATCGAGGAAGCCGTGGTCGGGCGCGGCCTCGCCCTTCTTGCTGCGGTCGACCGTGCCGATGCGTTCGGGTTCGTCGGAGGCGTTGTCGGCTGCAGCCGGGCTTTCGTCGGCGACAGTTGCGGTTGCTTGCGGCTCGGGTTGCTTGCCACTATCGCAGCCGGCGGTTCCAAGGCCCAGTATAAGGAGAAGCGCGATCGTCGAGCGCAAGGGAAGCTCCAATTCCATGTGGGGCGGGCGCTTTGCCGAAGGCCCGTCGTCGGTGATGCGCGAGATTAACGCATCGATCCCGTTCGACAAGCGAATGTGGCGCCAGGACATCGCCGGATCGAAAGCGCATGTCGCGATGCTGGGCAAGCAGGGCATCGTGTCGGCGGAGGACGCCGCCACGATTTCCGCCGGGCTGGATCAGGTCGCCGCCGATTATGAGCGCGACGGGGTGCCGGAGGATCTGGCGCTCGAAGACATTCATATGCTGACCGAATCGCGGCTGGCCGAGAAGATCGGGCCGGTGGCGGGGCGGCTGCACACCGCGCGCAGCCGTAACGATCAGGTCGCGACCGATTTCCGCCTGTGGGTGCGCGACGCGACCGATCAGGTGCTCGCCGCGCTCGACGCGCTGCAGGGTGCGCTGCTGGCGCGGGCGGAGGAGCATGCCGACAGCGTGATGCCGGGCTTCACCCATCTGCAAAGCGCGCAGCCGGTGACGTTGGGGCATCATCTGATGGCCTATTTCGAGATGGTCGGGCGCGATGTGTCGCGGTTTTCCGACAATCGCGCGCGCGGGAATCTCTGCCCACTGGGGTCGGCGGCGCTGGCGGGGACGGGGTTTCCGCTGGATCGGGAGATGACGGCGGCAGCGCTGGGCTTTGACGGGCCGACGCGCAACTCGCTCGATGCCGTCAGCGATCGCGACTTCGCGCTCGATTATCTGATGGCGGCGGCGCAGTGTTCGCTGCACCTCAGCCGCCTTGCCGAAGAGTTCGTGATCTGGGCGAGCCAGCCATTCGGCTTCGTCAAGCTGAGCGACCAATGGTCGACCGGCAGCTCGATCATGCCGCAGAAGCGCAATCCCGACGCCGCCGAGCTGGTGCGCGGGCATAGCGGGCGGATCGTCGGGTGCCTGACCGCGCTGATGATCACGATGAAGGGCCTGCCGCTCGCCTATTCAAAGGACATGCAGGACGACAAGCCGCCGGTGTTCGAGGCGCACGACCTGCTCGCGCTGTCGATCGCGGCGATGACCGGGATGGTCGAGAGCGCGGAATTCCGGACGGATCGCATGCGCGGCCTTGCCGAAAGCGGCTTTGCCACCGCCACCGACCTGGCCGACTGGCTGGTGCGTGAGGGCGGCATCCCGTTCCGCGAGGCGCACCACATCACCGGCCGCGCGGTCGCGGCGGCGGAGGCGAAGGGCGTGCGGCTCGACCAGCTGGAACTGGCGGAACTGCAGGCGATTGACGGGCGTATCGACCCGCGCGTGTTTGACGTATTGACGGTGGATGCTTCGGTCGCGAGCCGGAGGAGTTTTGGTGGCACGGCCCCGGCGCGGGTGCGTGCGGCGATTGCAGCCGCCCGCGCTGCAAGAGGAGAATGACGATGCGAACCCTGGTGGTCTTCACGGCGCTTCTGCTGGCCGCATGCGGCAATCGGGGCGACCTGAAACCGGCCGCCGGGGAGTCGCTGCCCCCCAAACCCTATGGGGCGGTGGCCACGCCGGCACCGGCAGACCTGACGAAGGCGCCGCCCCAGACGCGACCCACGCGCAGCGACGAAGTGCTGCGCAGCTCAGAAGAACGGCGCAGCGACGAGTTCGACCTGCCGCCGCAGTAAGAAGATCATCATGGACCATTTCACCAGCAAGAACGGCGTGCTGCACGCCGAGGACGTCGCCATTCCCGCCATCGCGGCGCAGGTCGGCACGCCCTTCTATGTCTATTCCACCGCGACGCTGGAGCGGCATGCACAGGTGCTGAAGGCAGCGCTCGTCGATCTGCCGCGCGTGCATATCGCGTTCGCGATCAAGGCCAATCCGAACCTCGCCGTGCTCGGCGTGCTGGCGAAGCAGGGCTATGGCGCGGATGTCGTTTCCGGTGGCGAGCTGAAGCGCGCGCTGGCGGCGGGGATGAAGCCCGAGGACATCGTGTTTTCGGGCGTCGGCAAGACGCGCGGCGAGCTGCAGCTGGGGCTGGACGAGGGGATCGGCCAGTTCAACCTGGAGCTGGAGGAGGAGGGCGAGGTGCTCGCCGACCTCGCGCATGCGCAGGGCAAGACTGCCCCGGCGGTGTTGCGCGTGAACCCCGATGTCGACGCGGGGACGCACGCCAAGATTTCGACCGGCAAGGCGGAGAACAAGTTCGGCGTCGCGATCGACCGTGCACCTGCGATCTTCGACCGGCTGGCCAAGCGGCCGGGCATGAACCTGCGCGGCGTCGCGATCCATATCGGCAGCCAGCTCAAGACGCTCGCGCCGCTCGAGGCCGCCTATAAGCGCGTCGGCGAGCTGGTCGCGCAGCTGCGCGCGGCCGGGCACACGATCACCCATGTCGATCTGGGTGGCGGCCTGGGCGTCCCTTACGAGCCGGACGACAAGGTGTCCTCGGCCGAGGAGTTCGGCGCGATGGTCAAGCGCGTCACCGCCGATTGGGACGTGACGCTGATGTTCGAACCGGGCCGGTTCATCTGCGGCAATGCTGGCGTGCTGGTGACCGAGGTCATCTGGGTCAAGCCGGCGAGCATCAACCCCTATGTCATCGTCGATGCGGCGATGAACGACCTTGCCCGCCCGGCGCTGTACGACGCCTATCATGCGTTCGAGGCGGTCGAGCCGACCGGCGAGAAGTTCGTCGCGAACATCGCAGGGCCAGTGTGCGAGACCGGCGATACTTTTGCGATGGGGCGTGAGATCGATCTGGTGAAATCGGGCGATCTGGGCGTGTTCCGCACGGCTGGCGCGTACGGCGCGACCATGGCGTCGACCTATAACAGCCGCGCGCTGGTGCCCGAGGTGCTGGTGTCGGGCGACAAGTTCGCGGTGGTCGCCGACCGCATCCAGCCCGAAACGATCATGGGGGCCGAGCGCGTCCCCGAGTGGGTGCGGTGAAACGCTCCGGCCTGCCCGTCTTTGTGCGGCTGGACGGGCGGCCGGCAATCCTGGTGGGCGACGGCGCGGTGGCGGAGGCCAAGCGCCGGTTGCTCGAACGGTCAGGCGCGGTGATCGTCGGCGAGGATGCGGCCGCGCACATCGCGCTGGTGGCGTGCGAGGATCCCGAGCCGGTGGTGGCGCGGCTCAAGGCACGCGGGCTGCTGGTCAATGTCGCCGACCGGCCCGATCTGTGCGACTTCACCCTGCCCGCGATCGTCGAGCGCGATCCGGTGACCATCGCGATCGGGACCGGCGGCACGTCCGCGGGACTGGCGGCGGCGTTGCGGCAGCGGATCGAGCCGCTGATTCCGGCTGGTCTTGGCGCGTTCGCCGATGCGCTG